>Ga0222714_10004212_pt1 | contig 14242 bp, 12 predicted proteins | sample C33_3DmetaG_FD_165048 | JGI IMG/M metagenome (GOLD analysis project Ga0222714, IMG submission 165048) | Estuarine water microbial communities from San Francisco Bay, California, United States - C33_3D | ecosystem: Environmental > Aquatic > Marine > Unclassified | place: USA: California... | reverse complement strand
ATTGCTTTGCTCGTATTTGCAGGGTGTAGGTCGGATGATCACGAGTCACAGGTGCTTGCCAGAGTAGGAAGTGCTTCCATCACGGTCATGGAGTTTAATCGGGACTTTGAGCAAGGCTTTCCTGAATTGAAGCGAGGATCAGATCCCAAGATGGCCTACTTAGAGCGTATGATTGCCGAACAACTCCTTGCTCAGGCCGGCTATCGTATCGGTTTGGATTCGCTATCTACCATACAAGGACAGGTCCAGAGCTTAACAGAAGAGCTTTTGGTGGGACACGTGTTTGAAGAAGATGCCGCCCGTTCAGTAACGGTAACACCTTCTGATATCGATTCTCTTCGTAGACTGGACGCGATTCAGATTGCATTGCGATTCCTGCCCGCGGCAGATTTAGCGTCGTCTGAGCAGCTTCGGGAAGCCTATCTGGAAAACGGTTTCTATTCGGCCGTTGCGCAATTATCGGCCAGCGAAGAAGGGATGCGGCATTTGCGACCGCAAGATCTGGAAACCGATTTGGTCTCGCCGTCTTCTTTGGATCCCGTCGTTTGGGAGGCAACTAGTACTCTGCCAGTCGGACAGGTTTCGTCCCCTATCCCCTATCGAGCAGGGTTCCTCCTAGTGGAGGTGGTGGATATTCTCAGAACACCCATTACAGCTGAGCCTGGAGCCGAAGAGTGGGCGCGTTACGAGCAAGTTGCTTTCGCTGAAAAATCCCGAAGAGCAGCTCATTCTCTGATCCAGCGTACCGTTGCTGATAGAGATCTCCGACTGAAAGGAGCTCCATTCAGGCGCCTTGAGCAGGCCCTGTGGAATTGGCTCTCTAGAGGCCGGGAAGACGGAAAAGAAGGTGCTCTCAATCTTTGGCATCGTCTCGCATTTGATTCAACGGCATCGGCTGAGGCCGTACGGAATCTGGAGTCACAGATCATTATGGAAACGAGTGAGCGGTCATGGACCGTCGCTGAGTTTCTAACTGACTACCCCCATGATCGATATCCACTTTCTCTCCGCTCTGCGGACGAATTCAGGAGCGATTATTACGATGCATTTGGACTTTTGGTGAGGGATCGGTTATTCATCCAAAAAGCCATGAACCAAGGGTTTGATCAGTCCCTTGAGCTTGCTGTCGAGATCCAACGCTGGAAGGACAAGTGGGTCTATGAAGCATACAAGGTTCAGGTCGCAGATAGGATTACTGTTGAAGAGGAAGACCTTCGTCTCTATTTCGAGAGATATCGGTCTGATTGGCCTGAAAACACGTCTCTTGAGTCTGTGCGCGCAGAAGTGGAGGGTCAGGTACGTCGGGCGAAGATGATCGCTGCATTAGACCGTGAACTGATTAGTCTTCGCAATCAGATCCCCGTCCAGATATACCGCAGTGTACTCGAGCAAGTCAATGTTGCTGCACTCAAATTGCAATCGCCCTCCGTTCAGCTATTCAAAGCCAGTACCGGTCGCCCAGCGTGGCCAGTTACTGATTATGGACTCTAAAACTAGATTGCAGCCGATATGAGATACATTCTTTCTCTTGACCAAGGTACGACCAGTTCTCGGGCCATTCTGTTTGACCGGAAGGGCAATATTGTAGAAGTGGCGCAGAAAGAGTTCACTCAGTTCTATCCTCAACCGGGTTGGGTAGAGCACGATGCCACGGAGATATGGGAGACACAATTAGCGGTGACTCAGGAGGTGTTAAAGAGCGTGGGTTCGGATGGATCCGACGTGGCCGGAATCGGGATTACGAACCAGCGTGAAACAACCGTTGTATGGGATCGAAGAACGGGTCAGCCCATTTCTAAAGCTATTGTGTGGCAAGACCGTCGAACGGCTGGCTTTTGTGATAAGCTGAAGGAGAGAGGCTTAGAGGATGAAGTGCGATCGAGGACTGGTCTAGTCGTGGACGCATACTTTTCTGGGACCAAGGTACGATGGATTCTATATAACATCGGGGGTGCGAGAGACGCTGCAGAGGAAGGGCATTTAGCATTCGGGACCATAGACAGCTGGCTCATCTGGAATCTGACCGGCGGTAAGGTCCATGCAACGGACCCTTCGAATGCATCCCGTACTATGCTCTATAATATCAATGAGTTGGCATGGGATGATGTGTTACTCAATCTTCTGGACGTACCAAGTTCCATGCTTCCCGATGTTTGTCCCTCAAGTGGAGTCGTAGGGAGCTGCGAAAAGGCACTTTTTGGTTTTGAAATTCCCATTTCAGGCATAGCCGGTGATCAACAAGCAGCGCTATTCGGTCAGGTGTGTGTGGATCCTGGGATGGTCAAAAACACCTACGGTACAGGGTGTTTCATGCTCATGAATACAGGCGTGAGTGCCATCGAATCCCAAAACAACCTACTTACAACCGTAGCCTGGCAGATTGGGACTGAGACCACCTATGCGTTGGAAGGCAGCGTATTTATTGGAGGTGCTGTTGTGCAGTGGCTTCGGGATGGCTTGGGCATAATTGAGAATTCATCGGACGTGGAGCAGCTTGCTGCTACTGTAGAGTCCAGCGACGGTGTATTTCTCGTTCCTGCGTTTGCAGGGCTTGGCGCCCCTCACTGGGATCCGTATGCACGAGGTATCTTAGTAGGATTGACGCGGGGATCTTCAGCGGCTCACATTGCGCGGGCTGCGTTGGACAGTATTGCTTTTCAGAGTGCCGACCTAGTTCGCGCCATGGAAACGGATTCAGGCATTCAGCTTACCAGTATGAGAGTAGATGGTGGGGCGGCTGCCAATGATATTCTGATGCAGTTTCAAGCCGATCTACTGGCCGTTTCCGTTGTCCGGCCTCGCATTGTAGAGACTACCGCTCAGGGAGCCGCTTACTTGGCTGGATTGGCGGTTGGATTCTGGAGCGGAATTTCTGAACTCAAAGCGCTGTGGGAAAAGGATAGAACATTTCATTCGCACATGTCCGATACCAAGCGGGAATCGCTAACTGCGACTTGGGAACGTGCCCTCGACCGGTCAAAAGGCTGGATAGAACCGAAGACGAATGAGTGATTCTACTTACCAGCAACCCACCCAGACAAAGTCAATAAGACCCGCTGTTTTACTTGATCGCACAACGGCTCTTGCCGCTGTGCGAGATGATAGTGTGTGGGATGTCGTCATTATCGGAGGAGGTGCAACAGGACTGGGGGCAGCAGTAGACGCGGCGTCACGCGGATTGCGCACCCTTCTGCTTGAGCGTGATGACTTTGCAAAAGGAACCTCGAGTCGAAGTACAAAACTTGTTCATGGTGGCGTACGCTATCTGAAGCAAGGGCGCCTGCTTATGGTGATGAAGGCACTTCGTGAGCGGGATAGGTTACTTGCGAATGCTCCTCATCTTGTCACACTCAAACAGTTTTTGGTGCCTTGTCGCAATTATGCCGAAATAGGATTCTATGCTGCCGGACTAAAAATGTACGACCTGCTAGCTGCAGGGCGAGGTCTTCCATCCTCCCGTATTCTGGGTCGTAGTGCCATCATCCGTGAACAGGAAGGGGTAAATCAAACCTCTCTTGCAGGAGGCATTCAATATTCGGATGGCCAGTTCGACGATGCGCGTTTTGCTCTTGTATTGGCTCAGACCTGCGTTCGAGAAGGAGGGACGGTTCTTAATTACTGCAAGGTAACCGCTCTCTCAAAGGGTGCACAGATGATAAATGTTCAGGCCATGGACGTAGAAACGGGCGAAGAGTTCAGCGTGATGGCTCGGAGCGTGGTTAATGCTACAGGAGTTTTTGTGGATGCTGTACGCGATATGGAGGGTAACGAGAAGGATCGTTTGATTCGGGTCAGTCAAGGTGTTCACTTGGTGCTGCCTCGAACGTTTCTACCTGGATCAGCAGCCATCATGGTACCCAAGACAGATGACGGACGTGTTTTGTTTTGTATCCCCTGGAAAGGGCATGTATTGTTGGGTACGACAGATACACCTGTGGAATCGATTGATTCCGAGCCACAAGCACTCGAGGAAGAAATCACTTTTTTAATAGAGCATGCTGGCAAGTATTTGAAGAAGGCTCCTTCTCTTTCTGATGTTTTGAGCGTTTTCGTGGGACTGCGTCCCCTCATCGGTGACTCAAAGGGGCCGACGAAAACAATGTCTCGCGAGCATGTGATCAAGGTGTCAGAATCGGGTATGATTACTATTGCAGGGGGTAAATGGACCACCTATCGGCAAATGGCTGAGCAAGTTATTGATCGGGTTTGCCAGCAGATTGGAGCCTCTGATCGCAGGTGCAAGACTCGAGACCTGTCTCTTTATGGTGCCAGTAATGACCATGATCATCAGAGCTTGTATGGTGAGTATGGCTCCGACAGAGAAGCCGTGCTCGAAACCATTTGTGAAGAAGATCACGGGCAGGAGCTCTTGCATCCCGATCTTTCGTACGTTGTTGGGCAAGTAACTTGGGCGATGCGATATGAGATGGCGCGTACCGTGGAGGATGTTCTCGCTCGCCGAACGCGTGCCCTCTTCCTTAATGCGGCTGCTAGCAAGAGTATGGCACCTGTGGTTGCACGCAAAATGGCTGAACACTTGAACAGAGATTCGACTTGGATAGAGCACCAAGTTGCTTCCTTCACATCGCTGGCTTCTCACTATGAGCTTCAACCCTGATTTGAGTGCAGGGATATGATTACCTTCGCTAACATTTATGACTGACATGAATATCAACTCCAGAATTATTCCGTTGCTTGTACTAACGGGTTTGCTCGGATGCACTCCGATTATTGATTTCGATCTTCAGGGACATCGGGGAGCACGAGGTCTTCTTCCTGAAAACTCGATTCCCAGTTTTCTGATGGCATCAGATTTCGGGGTTGATACCATCGAGATGGATGTGGTTGTAGCCGCAGATTCTCAGGTCGTCGTGTCGCATGACCCTCGGATGTCGGCTGAGATCTGTTCTCATCCGGATGGGACGCCTGTCACGAAGGAGGATGAGCAGGTGCTCACGTTGTTTACCATGTCCTACGAACAAATAGCCGCTTTTGACTGTGGTACAAGAGGAAACGAACGATTTCCGGATCAAGAGCCGCTATCTGTGCAAAAGCCGCTTCTTCTTGATGCGCTTCGTGCCATCGAGGCACACTCAGAGGTCCCATTACGATATAATATCGAGATCAAGTCCAAGGAAGAAGGAGATGGTGTACTTCATCCAGACGTAAGCACCTTTGCAGAACTTGTTTACGAAGTCCTGGATGAGTTGGGACTGATGGATCGAGCCATCGTCCAGTCTTTCGACCCGCGAGCGCTCGAAGCGTTTAAACTTCTTGCACCGGAGGCCATGCTGGCCTTTTTAGTGAGCAACGAAATGGGTTTCGAACCTAATATGGGGCGTCTCAGCTTTCGTCCTCAGATCTACAGTCCTAACCACAATCTTGTCGATCAATCGCTAGTAGACTCCGTTCATGGATTGGGGATGACTATTGTGCCGTGGACCGTAAACGAAACAGACCGAATGGAGGAGCTCCTTCTTCTTGGGGTGGACGGGCTTATTACCGACTATCCCGATCGCGGAGCAGCTCTCAAACCATAACGGCTTTCACTTAGACTCGGATAGATAAATGACACCCTTTTTGGCAGAAATACTTGGAACAGCACTGCTTATTCTTCTTGGAAACGGCACTGTTGCAAACGTCGTGTTAGGTAAAACCAAAGGACATGATAGCGGCTGGATTGTTATTTCCGTCGGTTGGGGATTGGCCGTGTTTGTCGGCGTCTTTGCGGTTGCAGCGATTAGTGGCGCGCATATAAATCCAGCCGTGACGCTAGGTCTTGCTGTGGCTGGAAAGTTTTCATGGTCATTGGTACCGTCTTACATGGCTGCTCAGTTTATAGGAGCCGCCATCGGTGCTTTCTTAGTATGGCTGCATTATCGCCCTCATTTTGCCGCTACAGAAAACGCTGATGCTATGCTGGCCGTATTCTGCACCGCTCCGGCCATTCGTGAAACAGGGTCTAACTTGATATCTGAGATTCTAGGGACATTCGTACTTGTTTTTGGTGTGTTACTTTTGGCGGCACCGGAGATAGGTCTTGGCGCTCTTGATGCCCTTCCTGTTGCCTTGCTCGTTCTTGTTATTGGCATTGCGTTGGGAGGCACGACAGGCTACGCAATCAATCCGGCTCGAGACCTCGCGCCACGACTGATTCACGCGTTACTTCCTATTCCAGGCAAGAGGGATAGTGATTGGAGCTATTCTTGGATCCCAGTGGTCGGTCCGGTTATAGGAGCCTTGATCGCAGCCGGGCTCTTTGTATTGATTGGAGAAACAGCATGATCGGATTACTACGTCCGCCTTCTCATGCGGAACGAGTTCCTAAGGCCGAGACCGATAAGGAATATCGGCGCCTCAGGTTGCAGGTGTTCATGGGAGTTTTTGTCGGCTACGCTGGCTACTACTTTGTCCGAAAGAACTTCTCTCTGGCGATGCCTTACCTCATTGAGGAGGGATATTCAAGGACAGAACTTGGATTTGCTTTATCTGGCATTGCCATTGCCTACGGATTGTCCAAGTTCTTGATGGGAAGTGTTTCTGATCGAAGCAATGCCCGAACATTTATGGCATTGGGGCTGGCTGTGAGTTCGGTTATCATGATTGTCTTGGGGACCGTGCCATTTGCGACGGCTTCCGTTACGATGATGTTCACTCTTTTGCTGCTGAACGGCTGGTTTCAAGGAATGGGATGGCCGCCTTCCGGCCGAATTATGGTGCATTGGTTTTCAGCCAGTGAGCGAGGCACCAAAATGGCATTTTGGAATGTGGCGCATAATGTTGGCGGAGGTCTTGTTGGCCCCATTGCCATCCTTGGAGTCGCCGTTTTTTCAGATTGGCACGCCATTCTTTACACCCACGGATTGCTGTCACTGCTGGTCGTAGTATTTATTCTGCTTACCGTTCGGGATACGCCGCAGAGTCAGGGTCTTCCTCCCATCGAAGAACACCGAAACGACTATCCGAAAACGTTCGAATATGAGGCCACCCATGAAAAGGAGTTCTCTACCAAAGAGATCTTTTTTGGGCATGTCTTTAACAACAAGCTTTTATGGAGCATCGCCTTAGCTAATGCATTTGTTTACTTGGTTCGCTACGGTGTGCTTGATTGGGCGCCGACCTATTTAGGGGAGGTGAAGCAATTTTCATTCGACGACTCCAGCTGGGCCTATGCTCTCTATGAATGGGCAGGCATCCCAGGCACGCTTCTGTGTGGATGGATGTCGGATAAGTTTTTCCGAGGACGACGGGCTCCAGTCAGTATCGTTTACATGTTCTTGACTGGTGTCTGCGTTGTTGTCTATTGGCTTAATCCACCAGGAAATCCGTCAATAGATATTGCTATGCTAATTGCGATTGGATTCCTTATCTACGGGCCTGTCATGCTGATTGGCGTCCATGCGCTAGATCTGGTCCCCAAGAAAGCGGCAGGGACTGCTGCTGGCTTTACTGGCCTATTTGGCTATGTAGGTGGCGCAGTATCTGCTAACGTTGTAATTGGTGCGCTGGTAGATTCCTATGGTTGGGATGCTGGATTCCTTTTGATCGCGGGATCATGTGTTGTAGCCATTATCCTGATCGCGATGACATGGAAAGCTGAGCAGCGCTCGTTGGGGCATGTATAGCAGAGGGTGAATGCGCCATTTACAGGTCAAGCAGAAATCCGATAGTTGGGATTAGCGCAGCGTCAGAGGCTGGGAGCCGCGTCAATTGACGCGGCTCGATAGGGTTTCCTTGAGCGTCCCTTGAGAGTACATATCGAATGGGCTCGGGAGCCGCGGTCATGAGTACATTCTGAAATTCCAGGAAGAGATCCAGTGAGACCTTTTTGAGGTTCCACTTCTTATCAATGCGAATGTCTAATTGGTTTAAGCTACCCAGCGATTCTTCCCCTATACGATCGTAGTCCAACACTACTTGAGGGTACAACTGAAGGGTTTTGGCCTGATCGGTTGGAACGGATGGCGTACTTCCTGCAAACCGGAAACGGGTGCTGACTTCCCAGTTGCGACCCAACTTATACCCCCCGTAAAGAAAGCAGTCGTGCCCCTTTGATAGATAACGTATTCCAGATCGACTTCGTGATCACCTGACGTTATTCATTTTCTACACCATCTAATTCATCAAAACAATCGACCATGAAGATCGAGACGTGTCGGTTTGCATCACCACTTGGTATAATCCAGAAGGAAGTTTTGAGTCAAGTAATATCTGAGAGATTCCATAAGGAATCACTCCCGTAAATAGGTTTGCAACTCGTTGCCCCAAGGTGTTGACGACATAAATGGTTGAGTTAGAAATACCATCGCCTGAAAGTTGTATGGTTACCCTACCAGATGATGGATTCGGAAAAACTGATTCGATGCCAAAAGCAATCGGGATTTCATCATCGACGGTATTCGTTAGAAGAACATATAGCCGATCATCAAGCGTCCAATCCAACAGAAATGGATTGATGTTGCCCTGATAATGACGGATGATGCCACTTCTGCGAATTTCTTTACCAGATACGGAATCCGAACTATTCCATTCTATGAAATTGCCAGCCTGTAATCTAAAAAACGCGTTATCCGCTTCAGCATTGTAGACGGTATTGAAGTAGAGCATTGCCCTTGCAATGTCACCTTTTACGGCTTCCCGTGGTTCGAATCGCCCCGAAGCATATTCACTATAGCTGTCTATATCGACAGTTGGAACAGAGGACTGGGAAGTAGACCCAGCAAACCAAGTTTGGGTCTCGTTATCTGGAATGTCCGCGTACGGATGGTTGCTTCGAGTGGAATTGACGTTGTCTTTTGCAGGAAATAGGAAGTGCATGTCGCTTCGTTGTGGCTCATTTCCCGCGCCCATCGATTGAGGCCACGAGTGCTCGGCATTAATACCACCATTGAACATTTGCGTACTTGGATCCCCACCCGTGTACTCGACAGCGAACCCTGTGTAGATTCCTCGTACAAAGCCATCTCGATCTAAATCTACTTTGGCGTACATAGTATCGCGGGCTACATCATACCCTAGGGTTTGGCTGGGAGTATACGCCCCCTGTAAGCTCGCCATTAGTGCCGTCTCGCGCTCTCCTTCAAAAAGCACTCCAGATACACCAACGTAGAGATCGTGGCTTACAGACAATCCCTCTGCGTCTGTGGCGGTAATGGTAAACTTGTAAATATCAGGCGTTGAATTGGTAGTCCAAGTAAACGCTGAATTTGAAATACTCGCGCCAATACTCGACGGTTCGATTGTATATGAAGCAATGGGTAAGCCTTCTGGGTCGGATACCGTAAAGGGGAGAGAAATAGCAACCCCACCAGCTACAAGGGTATCGGGTGGCGTGACGGTAAACGTTGGGGTTCTAGACTGAATGACGGATGAAACGGTAATGGTAACCGAAATCGAAGCCGTATCAATACCATCTGTAACCGTAATTGTAAACGTGTTAGAACCAACTTGACTTTCAAGTGGAGTCCAAGTAAAAACCCCAGTGTTTGAATCGATGTTGGAACCCGTAGGAAGTCCAATGCCACCAAACGTTAAAATATTTGAGTCGCTATCAATCGCGGTGTATTGAATCTGAATTTGGCTACTAGCTACCGCGCTACCTGTTTCTGTAGGGGATTGAAATTCGGGAAATGAATTGCTTCCACCGTCGGTAACAATAAAAGAACCACCGAAAGTTTGCCTTGATGCGGAGCAATTCCAGTTAGACTTGTTACCTATAAGAGCCAGTAGTTCTGACTTGGTACCCGTAGTTGATCCAGTATAAACGTGATTGTTGCCCGTGCACTCAGCGACCGCCACCGCTGTTGATCCGTTCACCAAACCTGTCGGAAGGGCTGAGGTATTGGAATTGGTTGCGTCGGTTTGCCAAACGCCATCACCTTCAAAATTGAGTGCATAAACAAACGTAGGTGACGCAATAGATCCTTGAAATGCGATAAGTTGGTCACCTGATTCTGAAAACCGTGGTGCACCAGCAACGGTATCAATAATAATAGTGGTGCCTTTGGTAATCGTACTCGGAGCCGTATAAAACAACTCATCTTCGTTAGTGCGAAACGCACCAGACTCTAACCAACCGTGATCGACAAAACCAATCACTGTTCCTTGAGGAATATCAACTAGTGCCACGAAAGCGAATTCATCGGGATTGACGGCGTTGGCACCGATGATAGCAATATCACCCGTAGCGAGTACCTGAGAAACGGCAACACGCGCAAATCCGAGGGCAACAATACAAACGCCAAGAAAGATTTTCATAACTGAAGTCGAATAAATGAATTCAAGAGTTATGAATATTTCGGTTCGGTGTCAATAGGGAAAACCACCGAATCGAATGAAAAACCGCGATACAGAAATCCAGTACCTGTTGGCGCTAGCAATTGACGCGAAGTGCAGATTGGATGACAACTTTCAGATGTTTTGTTGCCTAGAAAAACTGTTACAACAGGGGATAGGGAAAAAAGTGGTTCACCAGATTCTGTGGATGGAGTCGAACGATCCTGAGAATCATTTAGACGGGTTCTACCCCGTTTCCGTGGACAGTTGAGTTAAGAACACTTCCTTTGATTTAGACACGTTCATCTTACGACGACGCATCGGATTATGGAAGAGTTCGATGTAGTTACGGACCGATTCGCGGTCCGATGTCTGACCTGGCTTCGGCCCGAGTTGTGTAGTGGCGACGATTAACGCGTTCACGTTTGAGAACTCCAAAGAAGCTTTCAGCTGCTGCATTGTCCGCACATGAACCCCTTGACAATATTTAGTTAAGGCTTATGTTAAGGAAAGGCCCCTATTCTTTCAACCTCAAATAAAATCAAAGAGTTCCATAAACAGCGAAAGCACTCCGTTAAGAGTGCTTTCTGGGATCATTCGGTGTTATCCGAAATCACTTGTGTACCTCGGGCCGGAATCGAACCGGCACGCCCGCAAGGACATACGATTTTGAGTCGCATGCGTCTACCAATTCCGCCACCGAGGCAGGTAGATCATTCTAACCGGTTAACCCAGTCAGGGCGCGAATGTTACCGGTATTTCGAAAAGAAATCAAACAAAATCGCATTTTTGTGTACGGTTTCACACCGAATGCAATTTTAGACGGAGAAAATTCGAGTCAAGGGGAGCAAAAAATCGGAGTTTTAACCCAGTTCTTTAGGGATTTCAGACAGCCATCCTACGTTTAAAACACCCCAAAAACCAATGCAAATGGCCTCAGCCGCATCATGTCGTAATGAAGTAGGGCGTTTGGCTCCCGACCATTCAATAATACTTCGGGCCAGGGTGTCAGCGTGTTTTTTGGCGTCGGATCCATGGCGTTGATGCCTAGATAGCAAAAGGGAAGTCCGCCATCGTTCGGCATTGATCTGGTAAAAGCTCAGCCCTCGGCGCTCAATTTCTGTTTTCCAAGGGGGGAGCAGGTCGCCACCGCCTTCTACGACGGCGCACGTAACACCCTCGGCCTCATTCAGAACGGAGTACACAGCGGCCTTCAATCGAGTTCGGGAGCCGTAATTCCGGGATCGATACCAAATGAGCTTTCCGTCGTTGCCAAATAAGGCCAAGCCAGTCCGGAGTCCCAAATCTATGGCTAAGAGCTTGTCAGACACCGAATTGGGTGAGATGATGGTCCAGATGTTTGTATTGGGCAAATCCTCGTTCTTCGGCCGACATGTGGCCCATCAACGGATGCTTTTTGGCCACTCGACCGAGGGCGATCATCGCCTTCATAGATAGCAAGAGTCGTTCCTTCTGCGCGTTGAAGTCCTCGGGTTCGCTCATCACGTATTGCGGATGCGTTCCCAAATCTTTTGGGTAGGGCTTCTCCGAAAGAACCATCTTTTTGACGATTCCGCCGAATGGCTTTAAATACCACGGCGTTCCTTTTAATGGTTTTCCATTTCCCACGTCAATGACCTCAGCACAATGCGCGAGCATTTGCGCCACATTCATTTTGCCCCATTCTGGCGTTGAAGTTGGCGTCAATTGGTTGATTCGACCCACCATCTCTTCGAAGGTCGAGGCATCAAAAAGGTCTTTTTTAGTCATCGCTGAGTACGGGTTCTGGGGTTAAAAGAATCGGGCCGATTGAGCTAAAACGGAATTATTTAGGCGTTTTAATCAGAATAAGATCTTCCTGAGGAGGCGTTAACCACCGCGCTCCTGTCTCGGTAACCACCGCCATTTCTTCAACCGAAAGGGTCTTAGTTGTAGAGTCGGATAAGGTCCACGAGTGGAATCCATCGAATGCAAACGTCATTCCGGGGCGCAGAATTTGAGCTGGATTCGAAGTTAGTTCACGGCCTAATGCTCCTCCGCTTAAACCGGGTCCACTGTCGTGCGCCCAGTATCCAACCGGATGCCCGGTACCCCACATCACAGGGATGCTACCATTCGATTCCATCACAATCCGTTGCGCCCGATCGACTTCCGCGCCCGTGGCGCCGGGTTTCATGGCGTTAAATGCGGCCCGACTACCTGCCTTTGCCGCTTCCCATTTAGCGATCGCTTCAGCTGGCGCTTCAGTTTCACCGGGAGACAGTACGTAGGCGAAGCGCTGAATATCGGTGACCCATCGATCGTAAACCCGAATGCCAAAGTCGGTCTGGATGAAATCACCCGGCTGGATCACACGGTCTGTTGGATGGGAATGACCGCGGTCTTTGCCTGAGTTCACGGCTGGGTTTTGTTCAGGAGCCCATCCGTCATCCACGCCCAAGGCGCGCATTTTTTCTTCCAGAAAGTCTGCAATGTCGCGGTCGGATGTTACGCCACCCACAGCCGCTGCATAGGCTTCGACTTCCCAAGCTGCTGTTATTTCGGCTGCGCGGCTCATTATTTCAACTTCAGCATCGGTCTTTACGGACAGCCAAGAGCGGATGAAGGGTTCTGCAGAAACCATTTTATCGGTCCAAACGGACGGCATACCTTCCATCATGGAAGCGTATTGGGTATGGGAAAGGCCATCAGCAATTGGGCTGTACCCCGTATTAATCCCAATTACGGTTGGATTAAAGCGTTCAAACTGTGCCTGAACCGTGCCCCAAAGGCCAACACCGCGCCCAATTTCAACCACTTCATCCATGATTTCCTTCTCGGCCAGTGACGTGGCTTCGCCAGAGGGTGAAATAGCGACCGAATGGAGTCCTTCTTCCGTAAGAAAAAACATGAAGGCAGCCGAACCACCCGCGTTTTCGCACCCTACGTGATCCGCGAGAGGGTCGTTGTTGTTTTCGCGGCATATCACCATCCACGCGTCTAACCCATTGTCCTGCATGGCAGTAGGAAGGAGGTTCGCAATGCGCTCAGCCCGTATGGAAGGCCATGGATCGCCAGTAAACGGCGACTCTGTGGACGAGTCAGCCGGAGCCGAACAAGCCGAAATAAAGAGGGAAAGCATCAGGGCGCCCCATAAAATGGGCTGAACTGTGCCGACCTTTACGAAAGAGGACACGTCGAATTTATTGCTGCGCATAGATTTCCATGAATCGAATGATTGAGTCAATGCCTTGGCGGAACCGGTCGAGACCAAATTTTTCGTTTGGGGAGTGGATGGCATCGGAATCGAGTCCAAATCCCATCAAAACGGTCTCTTGGCCCAGGATTTTCTTGAAGTCGGAAACAACGGGGATGCTACCACCGCTGCGAACCATATAGGGTTTTTGTCCAAATACACCTTCCATAGCTTCTGAAGCGGCCATCATGGCATCACTTTTCGTGTCTACGAGGGCCCCAAAACCACCGTGAAGGTTGGTAAAGGTCAATCGCATGGTCGGAGGGACGTGTTTTTCAAAGTGGGCTTTTAGTTTGGCCGTGATTTCATCAGGTGTTTGGTTGGGGACCAATCGGCAGGAAATTTTGGCGTGGGCTCTCGCTGGAAGAACCGTTTTAGCTCCTTTACCCGTAAATCCACCCCAAATACCGTTACAATCGAGTGTTGGACGCGCGGTCGTTCCTTCTAGCACGCTGTATCCCTCTTCGGTTCGCGCCTGGTTAGCCCCAACGTCTTTCACCCATTCGTCGGCGTTGAAGGGGAGACTCGCAAAAGTCGAGCGTTCTTCAGCCGTTAGCGGGAGCACGTTGTCATAAAATCCGTCAATCGTCACGCGATGCTGGTCGTCGTGCAGCGCCGCAATCATAGATGCGAGGGCATTGATGGGGTTTTCGATGGCTCCTCCGTATACACCGGAGTGCAAATCGCGGTCGGGGCCTTCGAGCATCACTTCTACATACGCCAGGCCGCGGA
>Ga0222714_10004209_pt1 | contig 14248 bp, 10 predicted proteins | sample C33_3DmetaG_FD_165048 | JGI IMG/M metagenome (GOLD analysis project Ga0222714, IMG submission 165048) | Estuarine water microbial communities from San Francisco Bay, California, United States - C33_3D | ecosystem: Environmental > Aquatic > Marine > Unclassified | place: USA: California... | reverse complement strand
GCACAACCTCTAGATTGGAGGCGAGTCGATCAAGGTTGATGACGGCTACCGTGGTTCGCATCAGAGGTGCCCTTCTTCGTGCTCGACCCACTCAAACGACGCTCGGATGTCGTCCAGCGAGGAGTGTGCGGCCAGAAGACACAGCAGCTTAATGCGAGCTTTGGGGCCGTTGAGATAGTCCGCAAAAATCACACCGGCCTCGTAGAGCACCTTCCCAGCACCTTCGTAGGCGTAGACGTGCTCGACCCGCCCTACTGGGCACCGCGACACCAACACTACAGGCAGCCGGTGATCCATCACTCTGCAGAGAGCGGAAAAGACGGCCGGCGTAACATTCCCCACACCGAAGGCCTCTACAACCACTCCCTGCGCACCAAGGTCCACGGCGGCATCGATGAGGGTGCCATCCATACCGGCATACAACTTGAAGAGCGGAACGAAGGGCGGCAAGGGGCCGATGGCAATGGTTTCCCGTCGCAGTGGTTGCCGATGCATCAGAACCGTGCGATTCGTGATCCTGCCAACCGGACCGAAATTGGGAGAGGCAAAGGTGGCAACGTCGGCGGTGTCTACCTTTGTCGCCTCTGAGGCTGCGAGGATCTCGCCCCCCAGACATACGAGAACGCCATGATCCTTGGCCGAAGAATGTGCTGCGACGGCCACAGCGTCACGCAGGTTACGCGGACCATCCCAGTCGGGCTCGCTAGAATTACGCATCGAGCCAACAACGACCACTGGCATCGAACCGCCCACCGTCAGGTCGAGGAAGTAGGCTGTTTCCTCCAACGTATCGGTACCATGGGTCACAACAGCACCATCGAAACCCTGCTCTCGGTACGACCGAATCAGCACCGCCAGCTCGGCCATGCGCTCCGGAGTGATATGAGGGCCAGGATAGGCTCCGTACTCATGCACAGTAACATCGGCTACGTGCTGGATATCCGGCACCAGTTGCAAGATTTCCCCACCCGTCAGGCTTGGTACCACACCACCAAACGCGGCGTCGAGCGTAGAGGCGATGGTACCACCCGTGAAGATGATCACGATGCGTGGACGGTGTATTCGAGTGTTCATGTGTCGTGCGAAAATAGGGGGCCGTATCTGCGTCATGGTAGACGATTTATCAACAGGTGGCCGAGTAGGTGCGGATGCAACGTTGACGTAGCGTTCAAACTCGGTACGCCCCCTACGTGATCGGTAGGGATTCGTAACTTTGCTTCCTATGATCCGTGGTCTTGAACACCTTCGCAACGTGGCAGCGTACACACCCGGTGCATCCGTCGAGCAGATCTCGCGCGAGTACGGGCTGACGCATGTCGAAAAACTAGCATCCAATGAAAACCCCTTGGGCAGTGCACCAAGCGCCCGGGCGGCTGTCCTCGGCGCGATGCAGACTGTGCAGGTATATGGCGATGGTGGTGCCGCTCTTCGCACACGCCTTGCCCAGCACCACGATGTGTCGGAGCAGAGTATCGTTGTTGGCAACGGTAGCGATGCCCTGATTCACCAAGTGATGCGCACGTTTGTGCAGCCATCGGATCATGTTGTGAGTTCACATGGTGCATTTGTGAGTTTCTCCATTGCAGCACGAACCGTTGGCGCGGAACCACACCTCGTTCCCTTGACCGCCGACTATCGGTTTGATGTTCAGGCGTTGGCAGCTGCCTGCGGGCCAGAGACCAAGGTCCTTTACATTGCCAACCCCAACAACCCTACAGGAACCTTCATCCCACGTGACGAACTCACCTGGTTACTCGATCAGGTAGCAAGCACAACGCTTGTGATCCTTGATGAAGCGTATGTCCAGTATGCAGCGGCGCTCGCTCCGGAATCGTATCCGGACGGATTGACCATGCTTCGACCGAACGTGATGGTACTCCGCACGTTTTCGAAAGCCTACGGACTGGCGGCCTATCGCATCGGCTATGCTGTTGGCAGCCCCGAGGTCATGGCATGGATGCAGAAAACGAAACTCCCCTTCGATCCAAACGCACTGGGCTGTGCCGCGGCAATAGCTGCCCTTGATGATCATGCGTTCGTCGAGGACACGGTCCAGCTCAATGCCCGAGGACTGCAGCTGCTTCATGGCACACTAGCCGAACACGGCTACGTGACGTCAACCAGCATTGCCAACTTCGTGATGGTGGATTGTGGCAGCACAGAGGCGGCTACAGACTTCCACCGCTCTCTCCTGGAACGGGGCTTCATCACGCGTCCGTTGGCGGGCTTTGGACTCCCCACCTGTGTGCGCATCAGTACGGGAACCGACGATCAGAATCATCGACTTGCCCACACCTTGGGTGAGCTATCTCAACAGATCGCTTCGAGAATTGTATGATAACACCCACAACAGATACAGACTTCCTGCCCATTAACGGCACCGACTATATCGAGTTCTACGTAGGCAATGCAAAGCAGGCAGCGTACTACTACCGGTCGGCGTTTGGCTATCAACTCCTCGCCTATGCGGGGCCGGAAACAGGCGTACGCGACCGTGCATCGTACGTGCTGCAGCAAGGAAAGATCCGACTCGTCCTCACCACACCCATGCATCCGGACGGCCCGATCACCGAGCACATCGCCAGGCATGGCGATGGCGTCAAGGTGCTGGCCCTCTGGGTTGACGATGCAACCAAGGCATGGCAGGAAACCACCGCACGCGGAGCTCGCAGTGCCCAGGAACCAACGGTGCTCACCGATCAGCACGGCAAGGCCGTCGTGGCATCGATTCATACCTATGGCGATACCATCCACACGTTTGTGGAACGTCGAGACTATGCCGGTACCTTCTTGCCTGGGTACGAACCTGCATCCGATTCGCTGGAGACCACTCCGGTAGGGCTCCTCTACGTGGATCACTGTGTGGGCAACGTTGAGTTGGGCAAGATGAACGAGTGGGTGAAGTTCTACGAGGATGTCATGGGCTTCAAGCTGCTGCTTACCTTCGACGACGCCGACATCTCCACGGAGTACTCCGCCCTGATGAGCAAGGTGATGTCCAACGGCAATGGATACATCAAGTTTCCTATCAACGAACCAGCGCCGGGCCTGAAGAAAAGCCAGATCGAGGAGTATCTCGACTTCTACCATGGGCCAGGTGTTCAACATATCGCTGTGGCTACCCACGACATCATCCATACCGTTGGGGAACTGCGCCAACGTGGGGTGCAATTCCTAGACATTCCTGAAACCTACTACGATGACCTTCTTGACCGCGTTGGTCCAATTGATGAGGACCTGGCCGACCTGAAGCGCCTCAACATCCTCGTAGACCGCGATGACGAAGGCTACCTCCTCCAGATCTTCACAAAACCCGTCGAGGACCGGCCAACGTTGTTCTACGAGATCATTCAGCGGAAGGGGGCTCGCTCCTTCGGCAAAGGAAACTTCCGTGCACTGTTCGTTTCGATTGAACGTGAACAGGAACGACGCGGCAACCTCTAAGCATCTTCTCTCGAATTCTTTCAACACATTCCATCATTAACGTTCGGACGGGCACATGGCCTCACGATCGACCGCCAAGAGCGGATCCGGAAAGAAGACGTCTTCCTCAACGGCAGCGTCGGCTATCCCTCATGGCTCCCAACCATTCCTGCAGTCGGTGAACCACTACTTCGACAAGGCTGCACAACACCTCCCCCACTCGAAGGGTCTGATTGAACAGATCCGCGTGTGCAACTCCGTCTACCAGATGCAGTTTCCGGTGCGCATCAACGGAGAGATTCAAGTGATCCAGGCGTACCGTGCCGAACACAGTCACCATAAGCTGCCGTGTAAAGGTGGCATCCGGTATGCTGATTCGGTGGACCAACAGGAAGTGGAAGCCCTAGCAGCACTGATGACGTACAAGTGTGCGGTCGTAGATGTGCCGTTTGGTGGCGGCAAGGGTGGAATCAAGATCAATCCCAAGAACTACACCGTTGATGAACTCGAGCGCATTACGCGTCGCTACACCGTCGAGCTGATCAAGAAGAACTTCATCGGCCCGGAAGTAGACGTACCGGCGCCGGACTACGGCACTGGTCCTCGCGAAATGGCCTGGATTGCTGATACGTACCAGACGTTCGAGAAGGACAACATCAATGCATTAGCGTGTACCACCGGCAAGCCTGTAGGCCAAGGTGGCGTACGTGGTCGGACAGCAGCCACGGGCCGCGGTCTGTTCTTTTCGGTTCGCGAGGCCGTCAATGACAGCGCTCTGATGAAGAAGTTGGGTATGACAACGGGCTTTGCTGACAAGCGCGTAGTTGTACAGGGATTTGGCAACGTGGGATACCACGCGGCCAAGTTTCTTCAGGAAGGTGGAGCTACGGTGATCGGTATCATCGAGTACGATGGAGCCGTTGTAAACCCAAAAGGTATTGATGTGGAGGCCTTGGTTGCCCATCGCAATGCAACAGGTTCGATCACGAAGTTCCCCGGCGGCAAAACCATCAAGGACGCAGCATCCGTCCTCGAGCTGGATTGCGAGATTCTGGTTCCCGCTGCACTTGAATCGCAGATCTACAAGGAGAATGCACCTCGCATTAAAGCGAAGTTGATCGCCGAAGGTGCAAATGGACCAATCACCTCACATGCCGAAGAGATCCTGCTCAAGAAGGGCGTCTTCGTGATGCCGGACATGTACGTCAACGCCGGTGGTGTTGTGGTATCGTACTTCGAGTGGTTGAAGAACATCTCTCACGTCCGCTTCGGTCGCATGGATAAGCGCTTTGAGGAGGGATCCAACACCCGCATGATCGATACCATCGAGAAGATGACAGGGAAGTCGCTCACGATGAGCGAGCGCTCGATCATCGCACGTGGTGCTGATGAAGAGGACATTGTGAACTCCGGACTAGAAGACACGATGATCGGTGCCTACCACGCCATCATGGATACGCTCCGCTCCAGCAAGAAGATCAACGACATGCGTACGGCAGCCTTTGTGAACTCCGTGAACAAGATCGCCGAGTCGTACCTACAGCTGGGCATCTTCCCGTAACCGCACTTCTATAGATCATCACCCAACGAAAAAGGGCATCTCACGAACGTGAGATGCCCTTTTCTTCGTTGACGCTCGATCGTACTTATTCTACGATGACCTTGACGACCTGTGTAGACAGCCCTTGTTCAATCACGAGAACGTATACGCCAGCAGCGAGACGCGCGCCGGATAGATCGCGACCGTCCCAGCGAGCCTCGCCCGTTCCGTTGAGCGAGACAAGGCGATTGCCTACCACGGAGTGCACGTGCACGGTAAGGGGCTGCAGGCTAGCAGTGCGAATGATCAGTTCATCCCGCATCGGATTTGGCGACACCTGCAATCCGTCGATGACCGTCACATCCTCTTCAACCGATGACAACACGCCGTCGCGCTTCAGCGCCACGCGTATGTCACCTGCTGTGGTCTGCATCACCACCGTGGCCTCACCATCGCTATCCTGCACGGAGGTGATACATACACGGACGTTCTGCCCCGAGGTTCCCTCGATTGGCAGCGTAACGTCGTCGGCCAGCGTGTAGGAGGCCGCTGCAGGGCCCTCAAACGTCACCGCCGTAATCTGGTAACTTGGACATGGCACAGCTGCCATGGTCACACACTTCGTCGGTCCGAGCTGCACAGGGAAGGATACGGTATCAGCCAGCGACCTTGCTACTTCCTGGCCGTTGGCACCAACCGTCATCGAGAGATTGCCAGCTGCCTCGGTGAATTCGATGGTGACCGACTGTGGGCCAGCACCAGATGCTCGGAAGGTGATCTCCGCTCCCGTGGACGCTCCGGGCTCAATTGTGAGCGGGAAGGTAACGCCAGAAATCACTGCAGCACCAGCGGGGGTTATGGTTGCTCCGGTCACGGTAATGGCCGTGCCACCCGTGTTCTGCAGCAGCCCTGCCACCGTGGTATCTACAACATCGCACATTGGAATGTTGCCGAGATCAATCGCTTCAACGGCTAGGGCAAACACACCAGGACCAGCAACATCCGACACCGTGACTTCTACTTCGTTGCTCGGCACCGTGGCGCACTCATTGATCACGTTCACGTAGTACGTACCCGCGTCATCCTTAGACGCGGCGGCCTTGGCGTAGATGGCCTTGGTAGCTCCAGCGATGGCCGTTCCATTGCGATACCACTGATACGTCAAACCAACACCTGCAGCCGTAACACTCAGGACCAAGTCCTGACCAACAGTCAGGTTCGCACGGCGTGGTTGCAGGTTGATGGTGGGCCCTGTAATCACTTCGATCGTCACACCATCGGAGAGTGCCGCAGGTGGACAAGCCCCTTGCACTCGACAGCGATACGTACCCTTCTGCTGGATACTGATGCCTGTGAGCGTCAGTGTAGGTTCGTTGGCTCCATCAATGTCCACACCGTTGCGCGTCCACTGATAGAACAGGTCTGATCCAGTTGCCGTCACGGACAGTGTTACCGTCTGATCCTGACACACCGTATCCCCCACCGGTTGGCTTGTGATCTCAGGCGGCGTGTTCACAGTGAGCGTCACTTCATTCGACGATACAGTTTGGTTGCACGACGTAGCCTCGCACACATACGTGCCGGCGTCGTCAGCCGATGCACCAACAATTCGCAGCACACCAGTGGTAGCTCCAGCAATGGTCTGGCCGTTCTTCTTCCAGGCATAGATCACATCACTACCGTTGGCACCAGCCACGATCTGTGCTGTTGCACCAACGCACACTTCCGTGTTTTCGGGCTGCGTGACGAATGATGGTCCAGCCAGAATGGTGAACGTGTTCGTCGTGGCAAGAACGTCACCATTCGAAACGTCGACAAGGCGCATCCGGTAGGTACTTGCTGGGGCAAGACTCGTAGGAATCGTATACACGAATTGCCCAGCATCCCCCGCCACTGATGAGACCGCCGTGGTGACGGTGGTGAAGTTGTCGGACGAGACCTCGACGCGCATGTTCGAGATGCCTGTTTGCGTCCAGGTAAGCGTTACCGATGCACCTTGACAGTACGTGCCACCCGTTGGTGCCGTGATCGTAGCTCCGTTCACTGAAATGCTAACGGTCTTGGTATTCCAGATGTCACCACCGTTGGTTCCATCGCCGTTTACGGCATTGCCGGCAATCGCCACGGTGTAGACCCCGTGGGTGTTTGGTGCCGTCCACGTAAAGGCAAAATCAGCGCCATCATTGGCATCGAACATCTTCGTCTGGGTGTGCGCCAACTGGGTCCCCGTAGTGGAGATACCGTTACCTGCCTGGAAGGTACCCGATACGGCATTCGCTGGCGACAGAATCGCTAGGTTAAACCCGGCACCCAGCACCGACGCCGTAGAGTTGGCAACACGCACGGTGAAGTTTCCTGTCGTTCCAGCCTTGAGTGATCCGGGGCCGGTCAGAGTAAGCTCCGTACTGGACGTAGCCGTACCACCATGACAACCAATTCCACCACAGCCATTTTGGTACTGACCGGTTATACCGTTGGACCGGGCCAACACTGTACCAGTAGCACCTGCAACTAGGGCAACCACCACGGTTGCTACGAGGGAACGAAAGATCATAGGGACTCCTTACTGAATAAAATGCAGCTGCAACAGGATAAACTAACCATTACACTGCGGCAAAGTTTCATCATGTTGGCGTACCGTCCAACAAAAAAGGCCAGCAAGAGCTAGCTCGCTGGCCTCAAAAAAAGACTGGATCGCTTCCTACTGGACGTTTGCGAAGAAGTTGGTCTTCACGTCGATCGTCTTACCAACCTTGGTGCCAATCACATCGCCCTTGCCCTGTACGCCGAAGTCTGCCAGGGCCACGGTGAAGTTCGCTGTGATCAAGGCCAGGTTACCTGGTGCACGCTTAGCCGATTCTGCCGAAGCAGGTACCCACGTGATCACCACGTCGGCGGTAAGGGGCTTGGTGACGCCGTGCATGGTAAAGGTACCAACGGCCTTGGCTGTAGCCACGTAGCGACCGTCCTGCATCGTGGCCTTGACGTTTGTGAGGCTCTTAAAGATGGCACTGATGGTAGGATACTTCTCGGCATCCAGCCACGTGCTGCTGTACATGTGCTCGTCGCGCTTGGCAATGGCCGTCTTCATGGACGTCACCTGAACAGTGAACTCGCCCTTCGTCATTTCCAAGTTTGTCGGGTCGAGCTGAAAGCGGCCCGTAACCTCATCGGCTGTACCATGGATTTCCTCGACGGGCATGACGCTGTGGAACGTAATGCCATTCTTACCCACGGCGTTATTGAGAGAATACGTTTCAGACTTCCCCTTAACGCTTGAGAAACCGGTTCCGGCAAATGCAGCTGTTGCGGCAATCAGTGCCACTAGAAGGACATTCAACATGCGACGCATACTTCAACCTCGAAAAGTGTGTGGAATCAATTGTGTGTTGTCACACGCAATCTACGAATCACATCGGTAATGATTGCAATGGCCTGATCGATCTCCTGCTCGGTCGTGCCCTTACCCACGGAGCAGCGGATGGCAGCCTTCGCTTCCGCCTTGTCGCGACCCAGCGCCAGCAGAACATGGGATGCCTGCAAACTTCCCGAGACGCAGGCACTACCGTTGGACACGGCAACACCACGCATATCGAGCATTTGGAGAATTGCCTCGCCATCCAGATCAGCAGCATCTTCGAAGGACACGTTCAAGATGTGCGGAGCGCGACCCTCAACGGGCGTATTGACGTGGATCAACGGGACATGCGCACGTAGGCCAGCTTCAAGCCGGTCGATTAACTGCTGCATGGACCGCACATTCTGCACCATTTCCTGCACTGCATATCTCGCTGCATGCTGGAGTCCAACAATCAACGCTACGGGCTCGGTTCCCGCCCTGCGGTTACGCTCCTGTCCACCACCCTGCTGATGGGCTTTGAAGTCGATGCCCTTGCGAATGAACAATGCTCCCACGCCCTTCGGACCATTGATTTTGTGTCCTGAAATCGTGGCAAAATCAACGCCGAGATTGCTGAGATGTACGGGGACCTTCCCGAACGACTGGACGGCATCGGTATGCAGTAGTGCATCCGGTATGCTGGCACGGATGTCGGCAAGGGGCTGAACGGTGCCAGTTTCGTTGTTGATGTGCATCACGCACACCAGCTGCCGAGCGCGATTGTAGGTGGCAAGGTCTTCGAGCACCACACGACCGTCCGTGCCAACTCTGATTTCCGACACGTCGATGCCAAGACGCTGCATTGCCTGAGCCGGATGGATCACCGCATGGTGTTCAATCGCCGAATACGCGATATGATCTACCAATCCGGACTCCATGGCACAGCTATGGATGACGGCGTTGTTTGACTCGGTACCGCCACTGGTGAAGATCACTTCGGCTGGATGTGCTCCTATCAACTGTGCCACTTCAGCACGCGCATCCTCGATTGCTAAGCGAGCCGCGCGTCCGGATTGGTAGATACTCGAGGCGTTTCCGAAGTTGTCGCGAAGCCACGGCAGCATGGCCTCTAGGACACGTTCGTCCAGCGGAGTTGTAGCGCTATGGTCGAGGTAGATCATCGTACCACCACAGGTGCATCATCTGGAATCCAGCGTTCAAGGACACGCCTAAATGGCGTAAACAGCAGTAGGACGATCACCACCGTCACCACGTTGAAGATCAGATGGCCATGGGCCAGCTGCATGGCGTCCGAACCTGGTAGCAGGTGCAACAGTTCCGCAAACCAACGCACGACGGGCAGAAAGATCAGCACGCCCACCACGTTAAAGCCGATATGAGCCCATGCTGTGCGTTTGGCGGCCTTCGACATGCCACGTGAAGCAATCCACGTGGTAGCACACGTACCGGCATTCGATCCCATGACAATTCCCAACCCTGCTTCGAAGGATAGAACGTGACTCTGCACCAGTACGACGGCTAAGCCGGTCGAAACGGAACTTGATTGAATGATTGCCGTCAGCACCATGCCGACCAACACAAACGAGTACGGATCATCCAGCCGTCGCAGGACCGACATCGCCGCATCCAGATGAGCCAGTGGCTCCAGCGCGGCAGCGACAACGTTTAGCCCAAAGAAGACGAAGCCAAACGTGAAGATCACCCGTCCCGCATGCTTGGCTTTTCCGGGAAGTAGCGAGACAAGAAAGCCGAGAGCCAGCATGTACGTACCCCAGTCAATGGCTCGCAGGGCAACGAGTTGACTCGTAATCGTTGTGCCAATATTGGCACCAAGGATCACCGGGATCGACTTGACAAACGTGAGAACGCCGGACTCTACCAGACTGAGAACCACGACCGACACCGACGTGCTCGACTGGACGATCGCCGTAGACACCGCGCCCGTGAGGACACCTCGTAACCGCGATGCCGTCAGCTGAGCAAACACGCGCTGCGTCCGTTCACCGGAAACGCGGGTGACTTCGCGCGTGAATTGCTCCAAGCCGTAGAGGAACAATCCAACGCCCGCGATCACCGCTCCAATGATGCGGAGCAGCTCAACGTAGGTGCCATACTCACTCATGTAGCACGCCCGAGCCCCTTGTACAGGTCGAACTTTGCTGAGTAGAGCACGATGTTGAGGTCGGCATCTCGCAGCGTTCCACCGGAAGGCGAGTAAAAGAATTCTGCTCGTCGACTCGTTGCTTCCTTTGCCAGTTGACCGTGGTCATCTACGTAGAACGACAGCCGTCGATAACCCAGTATCTCGTCGGCCTGAGCCGCCTGCTCCAGCAGATGCTCCGGACTATACACGTAGAGGTCGGTTGACGCGTCCATAGGCCCTTTGTTAGGAGGTTTTTTCTGTGAGGATGCCCTCAAATTACGGTAATTTTGCCCCCTTGATTGTTTTCCACGTGAACACCGAACCTGCATGCTAAAAGCTCTCAGCAAGATCTTCGGATCGAAGTCGGACAAGGATGTCAAGCTGATTCAGCCCCTTGTTGCCGAGATCAACAACCACCTACCCCAATTGTCGTCGCTCTCTAACGATGGCTTGCGCGCCAAAACCGATGAGTTCCGGACGCGCATCAATGACGTCGTTCTGGAGCTCCGGCAGGAAGTGGAGCGCATTCAGGAACAGCTCAAAACCGATACCGAGATTGCACACGAGGATCGCTCTCACCTCTACGCTCGTCTTGAAGAGCTTGATCGGGAACAGTATGAAGAGATTCAGGCAACACTCGACGACATTCTGCCGGAAGCCTTCGCTGTTGTCAAGGAGACCTGCCGACGCCTCGTTGGGCATACCTACGACGTTGTTGGCCATCCTACCACGTGGGACATGGTGCCGTATGACGTTCAGTTGATTGGTGGCATCGTCCTGCACCAAGGCAAGATTGCAGAGATGGCCACGGGTGAAGGAAAGACGCTGGTAGCCACGCTACCCCTCTACCTGAATGCGCTTGCCGGACGTGGCGTCCACCTCGTCACGGTGAACGACTACCTGGCTCGCCGGGACCGCGAGTGGATGAAACCCATTTTCGACATGCTGGGAATCAGCACGGGCTGTATCCAGTCGAACATGCAACCACAGCAGCGCAAGGTGGAGTATGCAGCCGACATCACCTATGGCACCAACAACGAGTTCGGCTTCGACTACCTCCGCGACAACATGGTCAACGACGCCAACGACATGGTGCAGCGACCACACTGGTTTGCCGTGGTCGACGAAGTTGACTCGGTACTGATCGACGAAGCCCGTACGCCGCTGATCATCTCCGGACCCGTAGCCAGTGGCAACACCGAGCGGGCCTTCGTGGAGATGAATCCCCGCGTCAAACGCTTGGTAGACACCCAGTCGAAGTTCATCAACACGATCGTAGCCGACGCTGAGCGTCTGCTCCAGGCCGATGGGAAGGAGCAGCGCGAGCAAGCTGGCGTGAACCTCCTCCGAGCGCACCGCGGCATGCCAAAGCATAGCCGCCTGATGAAGTTGCTCCAAGATCCAAGTGCCAACAAACTGATGCGCGAGACGGAGTTGGAGTACCTCAAGGAGCAGGGTCGGCGCATGGCGATCATCGACGAGGAGTTGTACTTCAACATCGACGAACGCAATCACCAGATTGACATCTCTGAAAAAGGTCGCGAACTCCTTGCCTCGCAGCAAGAAGATCCCAACATGTTCATCATCCCCGACATTGCCACGGAAATGAGTGCGCTGGAGGGCGATGCTACGATTAGCGACGAGGAAAAGACGCTCCGTAAGGATGCCCTCATGCTGGAGTTCTCGGATCGCAGCGATCGCATCCATACGATCAATCAATTGCTCCGAGCGTACACCTTGTACACCATCGACGACGAATACGTTGTCCAGGATGGCAAGATCAAGATTGTTGACGAGCACACGGGCCGCATCCTGGAAGGTAGGCGATACTCCGACGGCCTACACCAGGCCATCGAGGCCAAGGAAGGTGTCCGCGTAGAACAGGATACCCAGACGTTTGCCACCGTCACCCTGCAGAACTACTTCCGCCTGTACCACAAACTTGCCGGCATGACGGGTACGGCAGAAACCGAAGCTGCAGAGTTCTGGGAAATCTACAAGCTGGATGTGGTGGTGATTCCCACCAACCGCGGCATTGTGCGTGACGACCGCGACGATCTCATCTATCGCACCAAACGCGAGAAGTACAACGCCGTCATCGAGGCCATTCAGGAGCACATCACTGCTGGCCGCGCCGTACTTGTAGGAACAACCAGTGTGGAGGTCTCCGAGCTGCTGAGCAAGATGCTCAAGCGCACTGGACTGAAGCACAACGTGCTGAATGCTAAACAGCATCAGCGTGAAGCAGAGATTGTGTCGAATGCCGGTCTGGTAGGTGCGGTGACAATTGCCACGAACATGGCCGGTCGCGGTACGGACATTAAGCTCGCCCCTGAAGTGAAGCAGAACGGTGGACTGGTCATCATTGGTACCGAGCGCCATGACTCCCGCCGTATCGACCGCCAGCTTCGCGGCCGTGCTGGCCGCCAGGGCGATCCCGGCATCTCGCAGTTCTTCCTTTCGCTGGAGGACGACCTGATGCGCCTCTTCCAGGGAGAGCGCATTGCCAACATCATGCAGCGACTCAAGGTACCCGAGGGTGAGCCGATTCAGGCCGGGATGGTGACCAAGAGCGTCGAGAATGCTCAGAAGAAGGTCGAAGGCAACAACTTCTCCATCCGGAAGCGTTTGCTCGAGTACGACAACGTGATGAATCAGCAGCGAGAAGTCGTCTACGATCGTCGCCGGCACGCGCTGTACGGCGAACGCCTGCGCCCGGAGATTCTCGAGTTTGTCAAGGGGCTTGCGGCACGGTGGTACGCTGAGTTTCACGATGCCGGTGACGCCCTTGGCTTCAAGAACCAGGTACGCTCCACCCTTCTGTGTGAGCCGGCCTTCGCCGAGGCGGACTTCGCCTCGATGACGGAAGAACAGATTGTGGAACAGGTGTACGAAGCCGCCACAGAGTTCTATGAGCGCAAGGAAGAAACCTTCGGTACCGACTTCATGATGGCCTTGGAACGCTATGCGTGGCTAACGTCCGTGGATGAGCAGTGGCGCGAGCACCTTCGCAGCATGGACGACATGAAGGAAGGCATCTACATGCGAGCCTACGGCCAGAAGGATCCCCTCTTGGAGTACAAACGCGAAGCCTACAACATGTTCCAGGAATTGATTGAGGAAATCAACCAGGCCATCGTGCACACGGCGTTTAAGTACTTCCCACAGGCCCAACCATCGTCACAGGCTACACGTCCAACGCAACGCCCAGCAGAACGTCCAACTGCCGACACCTCACAGGCAGCTGTTGCAGCTGCTGTACCCGCCATGCGTTCGAACGTGACCACCACCGGTCGCCTGCAGTTCAGCAATGCCACACCGTCCACAACGGTGACGGCAGCCCGCAGTTCGGAGTCAGACATCAGTCGGAACGACCCCTGCCCCTGTGGATCTGGCAAGAAATACAAGAAGTGCCATGGTGCGCCTGGGGGCGCTGCATAGGAAGTAGCACCAACGTACACGGGTGCGTTCTTACGGCTTGGAAAGACGAGGGTTCGACAGCACGGTGCTGTCCGTCAGCGTGTGCAGGAAGGCAACCAAGGCCTGTTGCTCGTGTGCTGAGAGGTGCAGGGTTTTTACTCGTGCGTCCTTGCTGTGGAAGGTGGTACCGCCGTCCACGTAGTGCTTCACGACGGCTTCGAGCGTGGTGAGGACGCCCTTCTCGCTGTCACCGCTAGCCATGTAGGGGGCTGTCAGCGCAATGTTGCGCAACGTGGGTGTCTTGAACTTGCCCTCGTCGTAGGGGTTGCGCGTGACGTCGTAGCGCCCGCGATCAAAGTAG
>Ga0222714_10004208_pt1 | contig 14249 bp, 12 predicted proteins | sample C33_3DmetaG_FD_165048 | JGI IMG/M metagenome (GOLD analysis project Ga0222714, IMG submission 165048) | Estuarine water microbial communities from San Francisco Bay, California, United States - C33_3D | ecosystem: Environmental > Aquatic > Marine > Unclassified | place: USA: California... | reverse complement strand
TGCCAATGACAAAGAATATGCCAATTATTCAATGAAAGAAAAATATAAACTTTTAGAATATGAACCTAATGTATCGGTGAAAAACTCCTATGAAAATTGGACTATACGAATTGACGATAAAAGCAAAGGTATCAATATCAATTCCTATATGAATGATAAACTCATTCCTTATAATATATATTTTGACCCTAATTTTCAATCAGCGTGGCAAAATGAAATATATAATCTTCATTTACCCCGTAATTATACAGATTTCAAAAGTATCAAAATTGAAGATGTAGTAAATGGTAAATATTTAGCAAAAAGTGATGATGCCACAGGAGCAAAATTATCAGTCATCACTGAAAAGAAATATTGTGATGCCGTACAAAGATTAAATACATTTAAAAATATTCAACCTAAACCTGATACATTTGATTTCTTAGTTACTCACGAAAGGAGCATAATTAAAGAGTTATTCGCTCAATCAATGTCTCAAGGGTGGGCATTAGCAACTTTTAATGACTATATTAAAGGAATTAGACGATATATAAAATTAATGCTTGGAGATAACCACGAATTACGCATTAAATATTCTGTATTGTATGGTAATTTAGATTATATTTATAAATATAAAAAAGGATTAAATGAAGCGGATGGTGATGATGTTATGTATTTTAATGACCTTCTCAAAATCGTAGAATATCTTAAAGCAGATTATGAAAAATATTATGATGAAAATTGGAACTTAAAAAATGAAAAAGATAAAAATAATGCATTTAAAGCAAATATGGATTTCTTGGCAGTAGCATCTATGGTTTGGGATTATCCCAGTAGAAGTGATAAATGGGATACCACTTTTATTGATAAAAAAGAAGAAGCCACAGAAAAAACAACATATTTAGTAAATGATGGAAAACATAAATTATATTGGATTTATAAAAAGAATGTTAAAGATATTGGAAGACCTGAAGTAGTTGTACCATTAGAAGAAAAAGGATTGGAAGGCGACCAACTAAGATTAAACAACGCTATTTTATTAAGTTTAAAACTATTTCCTCGTAAATACTTATTTGTTAATAAAGATATTAATTGGTTAAAAAATACTGTTATTTTCAAATCAGCAAATTGGGACAGCGTGGCAAACTGGGTTGGAAATTTAAATAAAAAATTAAATCCTATATTCCCTAATTTTAAAGATAAAAGATTAGGTATTGATATGTTTAGACGCAGTTTTGTTACGCACTATTATGACAAATTCAATAATAACGATAAAAGAAAACTGGTTCACGCAATGCTTACATCATTTACTAAACTTGATACTTATTATAATAGACGATTTGTATCAAAAGAAATTAAATCAATTGTAAAACTTGAGTATGTCCCTGAAGAAGAGGATAATACTATTTATAATGTTGAAAATAATATTCAACCCAAACCATCAAATGCTCCAAATAATTCTCAACCTGTACCTCCAAAAATTGTAGAATTGACCAAGAAACCAAAAACTAACGCAGAAAGACAGAAAAAATATTTTGATAAAGTGAAAAATACGGAGGAGTACAAAAATGCAAGAGAAATTATTGAAAATAATCCTTTAAGAAAAATTCAAAGAGTTGTAAGGGAATTAAATCAAGGTAAAAAATCCTTTCAAACAATGAGAAAAGAAACCATAAATGAGTATGGAATATCTTTTAAAGATGGCAAATATATTTCATCTCTCCTCTAAATAAAAATATTATATTGTATAAAATAAAGATGAAATATATAATTATCGGTGAAGAAGATAATCAACAATGCTATGTACTTAAAAATTTACTATTTTCTAAACAAATTGATTATCAATATGTTGATAAAAGTAAAATTGATAATGAAACTCTAAACTTTTTTAAACAAAGCGACAGCACTTATCCTATAGTTGTATCTGTAGAAATACACGAATTTGATTCATTTCAGCAAAAACTTAGTTATTTTAGAAATCTAACGGAATAAATTATTTTGTTTTTATCGCTCAATTTTAAAAATAATAAAAATTGATTGTGTATATAAAAGTATATAAGATTATCTTTACTATATAATAGATAATGGTTGATACAACTTTAATGACAGAAATACAAGAGACCCTCGAACTTACTCAAGAAGAATTAGATGGAATTGCTAAGTATAAAGAGCAATTAGAAAAGAGAAAAGCATACCAACGGGAATATATGGCAAATAGAAGAAAAAATGACCCTGAGTTTGCCGCTAAACAGAGACAATTAAATAATAAATGTAAAAAAGAAAGATATGCCACCGATGAAGCTTATAGACAGAAGGAGAAAGAATATTTAAAAAAATATAGAGAAGAAAAGAATAAATTCAAAGGATTATATGAAATATCGCTAAATAATTCTAAACAAGAAATTTAATATAGTTCTTAAAAAATATCTAAAGTATCGGTGAAAAATCCAAACAACGATTTTTTATTTTTCCAATTTTAATTCCAAAAAAATAAAAATTGATAGTGTATATAAAAAGTATATAAGGATAAATTAATTTCTTATATTATAATAGAGAATATGAATAGAATGACATTTAAACAAGTAATTTTGGCAGACATCAAAACTAAGAACTATAAACAAGTTATTATTACAGATATGACACAATTTGATGAAGCTGTTAGTAAAATTGAATATCCGTGTGAATTAGTCGGTGCTACTAATCAACAAGTAAAACCATATTTTGATGTTGATAAAGAACTTGATGATGATGAAGATTACGATATGGATGTTGATATTCTTGATTATAAAATTGTTTTACAATCATTATTTAAATTAGATACTATTGATGATATTTATGTTGTCGCCCGTGACCCAAGACCAAAAGGTGATAAAATTAAATATTCCTATCATTTCACTATTGATAAAATTAGAATTAGTAATTATAATATTGAAAATCTCATTAAAGATAATAATATACAAGGTTTTGATACAAATGTATATGATAAAAATAGAGGTATTGCGTGTATTGGTAATACTATTAAACCAAATACAACCGAAAAATTACCACCTTTTAAACCTGTAGGAAATTGCAAAGATATTACTAAATTTTGTATCACTTATATTGAAGAAGATTTTGAAGATTATGATGTTAAATTTCCAAAAAGAGAACCCACTAAAGAACCGATAAAAGAAAATCCAGTAACTAAACTATTAACTACTAATACCTGTGAAGATTATCAGACAATCAAAGGATTAGTTGAGTGTTTTAATGTTGAACGAGCGGATAATTATGCGGACTGGTTAAATGTTGGGTTTTGCTTGTTTAACATACATAATAGTCTATTGGATTTATGGGAAGAGTTTTCAATGAAAAGTGATAAATATGAAAGTGGTAAATGTCAAGAGTTATGGGATACAATGACCAAAAAAAATATGAGTATTGCGAGTTTAAAATGGTGGGCAAAAAAGGATAATCTCAAAATGTATAATCGTTTTATGATTAATTCGGTATCTCATCTTGTTGATATTGCTCTTGGAAGTGATGGGTCTCATTTTGATATTGCTTGTGTAGTAGGTCATTTTATGAAAGACAAAATGGTATATGATAGTAAAATAAAATCTTGGTATATAGTCAATGAAAAAACCAATATTTGGGAACAAGACAAAGAGGGTAATAAAATACCTATTATTCTTGGTGTTGATATCTGTAAAGTGTTTTTAAAAAGATGTAGTCATTACGCTCAATATTGTGATGATACGGATAGAAAAACAATAAATGATGAGAAATCTAAAAAATGTCTCAAAATTGCTACTCAATTAAAAAATGCGAGTTTTCAAGATAGCATTAAAAAAATGTTAAAAAGTGTATGCCTTCGTGATGATTTCTTTGAAAAATGTTTAAATAAAAATATACATTTATTTTCTTTCAATAATTGTGTATTTGATACATATACTAAAGAATTCAGGGATATTGAACCTACTGATTATATCTCCATCACTACTGAATATGACTTTGATTATAATAATGTAGACCCAAAATATATAACTGAAGTTAAAAGAATACTGACTGATATGCTTCCAGATAAAGAAAAGTTAGATTATATTATTGATATTAATAGTCTTAGATTGTTTGGTAAAAATACATTTCAAGAATTTTATATGTATACAGGTTCAGGAGCAAATGGTAAAAGTGTTTTATATAATCTTAATAATGTTGCGTTTGGTTCTTATTGTGGTAAATTACGACCTGAAAATTTTACTAAACCAACTAAAGGAACTAATGATACCAGCGAAGCATCGGGAGTATCACAATGTAGAAGCGTATGGATTGAAGAACCTGATGATGAAGATAAATTATATGTAAATAGATTGAAAGAATATAGTGGAGATACACCTATTAAAACTCGTGCTTTGTTTGAAAATGCATATGAATTCGTCCCACAATTCTGTTTATTCTTTTGTTGTAATGATTTACTACAATTATCTAAAAGCGAACCTGCGATATCACGACGATTAAGAGTAGTTTCGTTTAATAATATCTTTGTTGATAATCCTATTCTTCCAAATCACAGACAAAGAGATGATAATTTAACTACAAAAATTAAAGATGATATTAATTACGCCAAAGCATTTATGAAATTACTAATAGATAATTGGATATCAAAAGATTTACTTAATAAGAAATTTAAAACCCCTCAATCAGTTATAGACGATAGCAGAGAATACATTGATGATTGTAATGATGTTAAAAAGTTTATTCAAGAACATTATATTATAACATCAAATGAAAATGATAAAATTTCAGCCAGAGATATTTTTACACAATTTAAATTTAAAACTCAAAATATGAAAGCTGTAGAAAGAAGTTTTAGTTCTCAAATGAAAGGCATAGGGTTAATACCTAAAAGGTTCTCAAAAGGAATGTTTTATACAAATATTAAAGAAAAAGAAAATGAAGATAGTGATAATGAATAGATATTAATATATATTATTTTATATGATTTATTTTTATTATAAGAATATTAATTTTTAATAATGTAGGATGTAGGATGTATTTGAGGATGTAGGGATGTAGGATAAACCCCTTCTTTCTTAGGATTAGGGATTTAAGTTGGAAGAGGGGGGAGCTATCCTACATCCCTACATCCTATATAAAGAAAAAATAAGTGTATTAAGTTTATTTTTATAGTACTTAATTATAGTATAAATTATATATTATATTTGTTATTATTATTGGTAAGATTTATTTTTATTAAATATATGTTTTATATATTAATGTATGATGTAGGATGTATTTGAGGATGTAGGGATGTAGGATAAACCCCTTCTTTCTTAGGATTAGGGATTTAAGTTGGAAGAGGGGGGAGCTATCCTACATCCCTACATCCTATATAAAGAAAAATGATAGTGTATGAAAAAAGGATATAAAGAATATATTATATTATAATAGAATAGAATACAATGATAGAAGTTCCACAAGTATATGGACATTTAACAGAAAGTGAAAAAAAAGCAGAATTATATAAACAACATAGTGATACATATTATTCAAGTAATTTTAATTTGGAAAATGGAATAATAAGAAGGAGACCTATTGGTATTGTTGAAACAGATACGGGGTTTAATAATAATGAAGAAACAGGATATTTACGACATATTGAACTTATAAAAGTATTAAAATATTACACAAAAGAAATTAAAATGAATTTTTCCAATTTTAAAGGAGAACATAAACAATACCCTGTGCACGAATGGAATGAGGAAACATTTTGTTGTTGTGGAGAAAACTCATCATTGTATATATGCGAACATATAGGAACAGGTAAGAAATTTTATTTAGGTTCAAGTTGTATTAAAAAATTTGACCCTACATTTGATGAAGAAAGGGGTGCTGGATTGAAATACGGATTATGTGTAGAATGTGAAACACCTCTAAGATGTAGAACAAATAAAAAAAAAGATTTGAGAAATAATTATAGTCAATTAAAAAGTGATAGTATATGCTTTGATTGTGAAAATAAAAAGGAAGTTGAACGACTTGAAGAAGAAAGAAATAAAAGAAAAATTATAGAACAAGAAAGAATAAGAATTGAAATTGAAGTTAAAAAAAAAATGTTAGAAAAAGTGGAACAAGAAAAACAGAAACAAAAGGAATTAAAAAAACAAAAAGAAATGGAAATGATAGAATTAGAAAAAAGAAAGAAATTTAAGTTAGTATATGTACCTTTTGGTGATGATATATATTCAAAAATGATAAATGATATAAATACTATTTTAAATGAAGGTAGAGGAATATATAAAGTAAAAGTCGTAGATGGGATACTCCCTGATTGGTTATGTGATTATAAGATAATTAAACTTAAATATGACGATAATGAAAAAGAAAGACAAATAAGATGGTGTGAAGGGGTTAAATTAATTTATTATAATGGTTATCATATAACAAATAAAAAATTAGGTAGTAAATTAATTCCAAATTAAGTTAAATTAAACTTTTTTTTATAATTAGCAATAGCCTTTTCTATTGTTTTTTCCGTCCATAAAATATATAAACTTAATGAACCTGCTGACATATAATTTCCCCAGTCCTCACTTTTGCGATGTCTATCTATATATCGTTGTCTTCGTTGTTCGTCGTGATGAATTGTATAATCCGATGCTGATTGTTGTCCAAAGTGTGTTGTTTTAATCTTCTTATCTCCTTCATAGAATATTGCCATCATCTTCTTTCCACCTCGTGTAGATTTTGTAATTATAACCTTCATTTTCTTAATATATACCAACATATTTTTTTCTTACAATATATAATTTAAATTAAGTAATAATCTTAAAAAATATTTTCTTGTTATTTATTAAAGATGCCAAAAAAATCAAAAGTAGAATTAGAAGATTTTGAAACTCCAGAGTTAATATACGACCCTGAACCAGAAATAAAAATATCAAAACGCACAGGAAAACCTACACGACCATTGACAGAGAAACAAAAAGAAACCTTAGCAAAAGGGCGTGAGTTAGCAATAGCAAAAAGAAAAGAGTTACTAGTGGGCGTAGACCTTGCGAAAAGAGCCGAGACTATCAATAAAGCTAAACAAGAATTGAAATCTGCCCGTGATTTAAAACAACAGGAGAAATTAGAACAACAGAAAAAGCAATATGAAGAAGCAATAAAAGAAGAAACAGAAGAAGAAGATGAAGAGGAGAAAGTGGTAAAAGTATCAAAACCTAAAAAAATTAAAAAAAAAATTATTAAATATGTAGAGACATCATCGTCAGAGAGTGAGGATGAAGAAATTATATATAAAAAGAAAAAAAATAATAAACCAAAAGAGAAATCTATGGATGAGATGAAGGACGAATTAATAGAATATCAAATGAAGAAAAGATTATATGATGTACGTTCATCATCTCTTGCTAATTTGATGATGCCCTCATATTTTTAATATTATATATTAGTAATAATGAGTATAAACGAAATACCGCTTAAAGGTATTGATACGAATATAAAACATAAAAAAAAATCAGAACCTACACCTAATCACCCAGACCTATGTGCTTTTTATTTTAGATTAGCATCTATCGCTCAATCCAATTCAGGGAAAACATATTCAATATGTAGTTTTATAAAACAATATGAAAAATATGGAGTAAAAGATTGTGATGGCGAGGATATGGAAATAAGAACAATATGGTTCAGTCCTACATCCTTTTATAGTTCTAATAGTATTATTACAACTTTAAAGAGTTTAGATGAAGATGATATATTTGAAGATGTAAATGAGAATGTTATAAGAGAACAATTTGAATTGGTTAAAGCAGAAAAAGAAATGATAAAAAAGAAACAGGAGTATATTCAAGCATATAAAAGATTTACAAAAATTAAAGATGTGAATAGATTAAAAATAGAGGATATATTATTATTGTCAGAATATAATTATGAAAAGCCCGATGAAGTATTTGGTAATTTAAAAAACTATATGTATATTTTCGTATTGGATGATGTAATTGGACAACAGAACAGCGTAATTGGTATGAAGAAGAATAATTTTATTAACAACTTAGTTATAAAAGCTCGTCATTATCAAATCAACCTGATATTTTGCGTACAACAAATAAAATACTTACCGCCGATAGTTAGAAATAATTTGACACTAATTCAATTATTCAAAACAGCATCTAATAAAATTCTTGAAGCATATTACGAAGAGGTCTCAAACTTATTAACATTTGATGAGTTTTTACAGATATTTCAACACGCAACAGATGTAAAATATGGTTCTTTAATTATTAATAATAGTTTAAATGCAAAGTATCGCTTTATGAGTGATTGGAATAAAGCCATTACCATTAATAATAAGGGAATAGATATTAAATGAATTTAAACAAATAACTGCCAATCCACATATACATTTCCTGTAAAATTTTATAAATCTTATAGTCATAATCATATTTTTTAATTTGAATAAACTCCAAAACCATTATATAATCGCTCAATCCTTCTATTTCATCGCCATCTTGATTTGTCGCTAAAATAGTAAATTCACTAATATTATTTTTATGAAGTTCTATAGGTATTAGATTTTCACAGCTTTTTTCGTAATAAATCAAATCATACGGATTAACATTAACAGGTTGAAGATGAAAAATATTACAATCATTAAATAAAGTATGGTTCATATGATTACAATAATTAAAATTTTTAATTCTAAAGTCGCTAACATTTGTATCAATACTAAATTTAATAAGTCTATCTGCCATAGTATTCACATTTCTATCACTTCTAAAATGTTTTATAGTATCATTATTAAGTAAATAATATTTACCTTCATCAAATCCCATTACATCAAATGTATTTTCAAAAAATATGTATTTATTCGTTACTAGTGTATCGGTTGTTTTATTTCTAAAAATATATGTACTATCATAATTATCATATATACAATCAATTAATAGAGGTTTTAAAAAAACATTTAATCGTGCTTCAATATCTGTAACATTAGGATTACCTTCAGGTATTTTAAAAGAATGTTCAATATAATCAGTTTTTAAATTGCTTTGAGTGCTGTCTAAAACTGGTTTTGTGTCATCTATCGCTACATAAACTTTAATACTATCATTAATTTCTTTTGAAATATTTGAAAAACTATTAAACATCGCTAAGGTTTTAACGGATATATACCATTCATTTTTCCCTTTATCGGTATTTAATATTTTATTTCTTAAAAACCAATTACCCATTTTAATTTTAAATTTGCTTGGATTTTGATATTTATCTATTTTTGTATCAATAAAAATAGTATGTGTCTTAATATCTTTCATTTTTTTTTTATCTTATTAATAGTATAGAAGATATAATAGAAAAAATGCCGTTCCAAGATGCCAACAGCCAGTTAGAACCCCTTTTATTCCAGATGAAGCAATATAAAAACCTTACTAAATCAACCATTGAAATCCTCCCATCTTCGGGACAACAAGGCTACAAAGCAGGAAGTAAATGTATTTTCACTCTACCTTATGCGTCAATGATATCCCTTGAAGATTTAGCACTACATTTTGATTTTACCCCTATTAATGTTATGAAGGAAGCAACCACCTCAACTGAAATCAATCGTGTATTACCTCCAAAAGATGTAGCCAGTTTAATCGCTGAAATTGATATTAAAATAAATGGTCAAACCATCCAACATTTAACTCAATACAATGATATTGTCAATTTATTAAACTTGTTTGAAGATGCTAAAACCGCCAAAAAGGCACTACAAGGTGCTGACCCTTCACATATTAAAGTACATGGTGTAAATGGAGAATTCGTATCAGTCAAAGATGTTAAATTTCAAGGTTCTGTTACCAATAATAAACCAAAAACATATGTTATCAATAACTGGTACGGACTTTTAGGACATCGTGGAGATGAAGTAAGTTCTAATTTTGTTGATACTAATATGCTTGGTGAAGTGACTATTGCTTTTACCTTTGCTAAACCAAATGTCTGTTTTGAAAGTCAAGGAGTAGAGGCAGATGTTCAAAAATCTACTACACCCGTCAATACTGTATCAGCAGCACAAATAACTACCCAACGAACACTAACCCCAACATCCACTGCTTCATTTGAATTAACCAATGTTAAAATGTCAATGGTAAGATATAATTTACCGATGGAATATAGCGAGGCTCTTCGTTCCAACCTTTCGGGCGGTGCTAAATATCAAATCGCATTCAATCATTATGAAATTCATTCACAAGTTGCCCCAGATAGCAGAGGTTCTATCCGCTGGAATGAGAATTCAAGAGATATTAAAGGTCTTTTAGCATTCTTCACTCATTCAACCCGTGATAGCACTAATCACCCTTCAACTTATGACGCAGGTATAAATTCAAGTTCTTATTTCAAATATGACAATACTATTCACGACACCTCTCAGTTCCAAATTGGTTCAGTTAAAATGCCACAAAATGCTCTATCATCTACCGATTGTTTCCTTGAATTAAATCGCGCGGTAGCTGGTGCTCGTGGTCATAATGTTGAATTTTACCACGCTATAGATAGTGTTGAAACTTGGTTGGAAAATTACTTTATGGCGTATTTATCGCTTGAAATGACTGAAGGAATGACTCCATTAGCAAATGGAGGAAAAAAACTATTAAGTGGTCTATCGTCTGAAAATCTCCCTATCGCTTGTTCTTATCATTACACTAATAATAGTGCCTTCAAAGGAAGTATGGCTTGGAATAAATATGTAAATGTGATGTCAATAACAACCCGCCTACTTGTTATTGAGAACGGACAAAACGTATACACCGAAATTTAAAATCTTCTAATATTAGTATAAAGAGAAGATGTTTATACAAAAAGACATATACCCGTCAATTTTGGCAGAATATAAGAAGTTTAACGCTAAAACCACTGAAATCAATTATAGTAATAATTATAAAATACAACCAATGAAATATACGGAGAACCTCATATTAAATCAAGAAATGAAACCTATCAAAAATGCCCCTATACAAAATAGTGATAAGACGAACCCCCATATTATCAAACCTTATCACTTTTTCAAAGGAGCAAAAGCATTACCGACATTCAAACGAGATTTAAAAAGTTGGTCAGTATGTTGCTAAATTGCAAAAAAAATAATATTATGATATAATAAAGAATGAAATACGTTTTAGAAGATAAAGATATACAAGATATTTGCGATAAGATTAAACATATTCTACAAGTCAAGTATAAAGATGAGATTGGAGACATACCCGACCACATTGTTAATAGTCTAACACAGAACTATATCATTCAATGTAAAAACAACGATTTAGATATAGATAAACTACTTGAATATTACAATATTGGAGAAAATGAATAATTAGATGATTTTTTTTTATATTACCATATATTAAATATGAGACTGAATTTAAATTTTAAGGATGCTACTATTACACAAACAATCCAATCGGAATATCGGATAGTTTTTGATTTATCAAATATGATAAGACCCCGATTATCGCAAGATGCCAGAATGTATATAGAACATTTAAACTTTCCCGAGTTTTTAGATGAAGCATTTGGAGATAAGGGACAATTAAGAGGATATTTTGAACTAATATGTGAGAATATTCAAAATGATGATTATGATAGTGAATATGGGAATGGTGGAAGTTGTGTTTTATATACATCACCATTGGTTAATTTTAAAACATTTACAAATAATGACCCTATGTATATAAGTAATTTTAAAATCAATAGTAGTTTTTTGAAAGATAAATTAGTATTTATTTTGAAAATATATGACCAAAACGGGTATCCATATGATACAGCTGAGACTATAATAAATGAAGTTAATATTAATTCACCTCAATATTCAACATTTAATACCGCAGTAAAAGAATTAGATGGTTTAAATACAGAGTTAGAAGGTTTAAAATTAAAATATAAAAAAATTGAGGCAGAAATAGATGATGCTGAGGGAGATTTTGCTGTTTCACAACACGAATTACAAAAGGCATACGATGATGTAAAAGCACAAATGGAGGCAACAATCAAATTTGGCAACACTGTCACAAGAACTAAACTTAAAATAGAATTATTTAAAGTTCTTTTTCAAAAATTTACTAAAGAGAATATTTCATACTTATTTGAAGTTTATATCAATTCAAAAAGCACAAATTCTCCTTTTACTCCAGTATCCAATTTAGGTAAAGAATTGAGAAAGTATTATAATGTATATCTTGTTTATGTGGAAACGGAAATGAAGTTAAATAGATTAAAATATTTGAGAGATGCTTTACAATCCAGCAACAATACAATATGGCACGAAGTAGAACCAGCCTTTACCACTATTACAACTATTAAACCAGAACTATTGAATGTTGATTATTCAGTGCCTCAAGTAGGAGGAACAAAAAAAACAGGTAAAATTACTTTAGATTGTTTTACATCAGTTTCAAAATCCCAACAATTTATTACAATATATAATATAATACCAGATAGTGGTGATACAAATAAATTAGTGTCCAATGATATATTAGAAATAGAATCATCAAAATTTCATAGTATTATACCTGAAACATATACATATACATTTGTTAAAAGTGATGTAGGAGATGACGACGGAGTTTCATTAACTACCACAAAACCAAAAAGAGATGTTAAATATATAATTGATATTAAAAGAGAAACTACATATTCAGCTCCATCAACACCTCCATCTGCCGTTCCTACTTCTACAACTGCGTATTCATTTTCTCTGTTAGAAAGTAAAGATAAATATACTATAGTCAGTGAGGGTTTTAGTGTAGGTGATGAAATATTATTTAAAGGTGATTATTTAGGAGGTGAAAGTGGAACAAATGATTATACATTAGAAGTTGAAACTATAGAAGTACCAGTAGCAAGTGAAGTAATTAAATTCACAAATATATTGGACATAAAATATCCTTCAAACGGAACATTTAGTTTAGGTATAAAACGAACTAATATAGCAGGAACAGATTACATATTAGATAGTGAAGATTATACAAAAACTAAAGAATTTAATGTAGGTAATACTTTAAATTTCCAAGGAACAGATTTAAATGGAGATGATGGAGTGAATGATTTAGAATTAGTTGTTGATGATGTAATAGTTGATGAAAAAAGTTATACTATAGATTCAACTAAAACAATATATTCTAAAATACATCCAGAAATAAATAGTACCAATACCACTATTGTTGATATAGCAGGTGCGGAAATAACGGGACGAACACCAGCAGACTTTATAATAAATGTAAAATCAGTAGAAGATGATTATTTTATTACTTGGGATAGTGCCACTGATACTTCTTCTGGTTTTGAAGATGGAGATGAAATAAAAATTAATGGTGCTGTTTTATCAGGAATAACAGGTACAAACGACTTAAATATTATTGTAACAGCAGATGCTACAGCTAATGGAAAACTATTAAGTTTAACACCTAATATTTCATCAAAATCAAGACTTCCAAAAGATTATGAGATTAAAATCAAAGTGAAAGCAAACACTCCTAATTATATTGTAGAAGTAATAAACGCAGGTACAGATTTTAAAACTGGTGATGTATTGACAATAGAAGGAAATGAGTTAGGTGGAAAAGCCAGCTCGGGAGCAACTTTAAATAATCAATTAAAATTAGTGGCAAATGTTGTGAATGTTACAACAGCAGAAGGAGGATTTACTACATTGACATTCACAGCTACAGGAACGCCTAACTCTGATACAGGAAATATAGGACAAATTAAATCAGTAGTAGTAAAAGGTCAAGGGAAATTTTATCCAACATTAGGAAAAATATTAAAATTAAAAGAAAAAGCGGGTGCTTCAAAAACTCCAGTAACTGTATCAGCAATTACTAAATCAAAAATGACTATAAAATTACCATCTGTATTACCTAAAAATTATCCTCGTGGTATTGATATTGTTAATGGTTTAATTACCACTAAATACAACGATATATCAACAGCTAAAACGGCTCTTGTTACGACAAGTACAAAATATATAACATCATTGAGTTCATATCAAAAAAATAAATTGAAATGTATGAATATGCGACTAATCCTATATGATGAAATACCAGAATATACTCAAAGTTCTCAACATGCTATTACGGGGAATACTTATGGTAGAATTCAAAGCTGTTGCCAAGTAAGAAGAATAGGATAAAAAAAAAGAGACAACAAGAGAGAGACCAATTAATATGAAAAAAGAGAATAAGTAAAAATTAAATAAAATTTGGTCAAAAGAACGTAAAAAAGAAAAAGAAAAAGAAAAGTAAAAATAT
>Ga0222714_10004206_pt1 | contig 14255 bp, 8 predicted proteins | sample C33_3DmetaG_FD_165048 | JGI IMG/M metagenome (GOLD analysis project Ga0222714, IMG submission 165048) | Estuarine water microbial communities from San Francisco Bay, California, United States - C33_3D | ecosystem: Environmental > Aquatic > Marine > Unclassified | place: USA: California... | reverse complement strand
GACCTGGCGACTGACCGTAGAAACCGCCCGTGCCGACAACCTGTCCCAGCCCCTTCAGGACGAGGCAGCTGCCGTCCTTAGACTGATCGCCGGCACGCGCCGGGAGCTGGATTCACCGCTCAAGGCGGCCCTGGCCCAACGCGAGGCCGCGGCCCGCCTCGACGCACGGCTTGGCGTGCTGGAGGTCACCATCGAGGACGCTGAGTCCCGGGTCCGGCAGCGCTATTTCGAATCGGAACTGCCACCCATCTGGCGGGGCATGTCCCTGTCTCTCCCCACCGTAATGGACCGCGAGGCGATGGCAGCCCAGGTGGAAGGCCAACTGGCCTACAGCCGGGATTACTTCCAGGCCAACCGCCAGCTCCTGCAACTCTGGGCGTTCTTTCTGGCCCTGCTTGCCGGGGCACTGGCCTGGGCCAGTCGCCGGCCGGCCTGGTCGCGAATCGACACCGGCCTCACGCCGGATGCCGGCCGACTGCTGCAGCACCCGCTGTCGGCGCTGGTACTCATCGCCCTCTCGGTGACCCTGCTGGTCATGGACCTCGCGCCCTCGCTGGTCAGGTCAGCAGCCAGTCTCGCCACCATGGGTCTGCTGCTCAGGGTGCTGCCCCGACGATTGGTGGCAAGACGCTACCTGCTGATCCTCGCGCTGGCAGTGGTATTCGTGATCGACCGCGGTCGCGCCTTGATCCCCTACGACTCCCCGCTGTTTCGGGCCAGCCAGTTGCTGGTCGCAGGCGGGCTGGCGCTAATCCTCTGGAAGGTCATCGCCTTGCGCCGCCGGTCCGCCTTGCAGCCCGACTCCTGGCTGGCCCTCCTGGCCCCGGTGGCCCCGACCGGGCTACTGCTGGTGATCGGGGCTACGGCCGCCAACCTGCTCGGCAACCTCTCGCTGGCCGACCTGCTGCTGGGAGGCACCACGCTCGCGACCTATGCCTCAGCCATCCTGTTTGCGACGGCTACGGTGCTCGATGACCTCGTGCTCCTCGTGGTGAATAGTCCTTCAGGACGTCGTCTGAAAATGATCGAACTGCATGGCTCGCAGGTCCGTCGCGTATTCCGCGGCGGCGTACACCTGCTGGCGGTCGCCTTCTGGGCTTACCTGACGCTGCAGGCGTTCACACTTTGGGACCCGGTCGAACAACTGTTCCGGCGACTGCTGACGGCCTCGCTGACCCTGGGCCAGCTGACGATTTCGATAGGCGACGTGGTCGCCTTTGTTCTCGGCGTCCTGCTGGCCACCTACTCAGCAAGGCTTACCCGCTTCCTGCTCCAGGAAGAGGTGCTGACCCGCTTGCGCTGGCCGCCAGGCGTCAGGAACACCACGGCCACCCTCGCCTACTACGCTGTCCTGTTCGTCGGTCTGCTGATGGCCATGGCCATCGCCGGTATCGAGCCGGGCCAGGTCGCGCTGGTGGTAGGCGCGCTTGGCGTGGGCATCGGCTTCGGGTTGCAAACTGTCGTCAACAATTTTGTTTCCGGCCTGATCCTCATGTTCGAGCGACCGATCCAGCCGGGCGACGTCATCGACGTGGACACCCTGCAGGGGCGGGTTGCCGAGATCGGCCTGCGTGCCACCCGCATCAGGACCTGGGAAGGCGCGGAAGTGGTGGTTCCGAACGGTGACCTGCTCAGCGGCAAGCTGGTCAACTGGACCCTATCGGACAGCGACCGACGGATCGAGATCGCGGTAGGCGTGGCCTACGGCAGCGACGTGCGTCAGGTCCAGCAGCTGCTGCTCGAGGTGGCACGCAGCCAGCCGACCGCACTGGCCCTGCCCGAACCCGTGGTAGTGATGACCGGCTTTGGTGACAGCTCGCTGGATTTCTCGATCAGGTTCTGGATCCGCGACGCGGACGCAGCGCCCGTAGCCAAGAGCGAGGCGTGCATGCGGATCATGGAAGTCTTGCGCGAGGCCGGTATCGAGATCCCGTTCCCGCAGCGCGACCTGCATCTCCGGAGCGTGCCAGACCGGCTGAAGACCTAGCGATTAAGGCAGTCGATGGCGCGCTTGTCAGCGGCCAGCGCCGCTTCGTGCAGCGCCTCGGACAGCGTGGGATGCGCGTGGATAGTCCGCTGCAGGTCCTCGCTGCTGGCCGAATACGCCATCGCCAGCACGGCCTCCGCGATCAACTCTCCCGCCATTGGTCCGATTACGTGTACGCCGAGGATCTGGTCATCTTCCGCCGCGGCGATCAGCTTGCAGAACCCGGCGGAGGCCTCCATGGCCCGCGCCCTGCCGCTGGCCATGAATGGAAAATTACCCACCTTGTACGCGCGGCCCGCAGCCTTGACCTGCTCCTCGGTCTGACCCACCCAGGCAATTTCCGGGGCGGTATAGATGACCGAGGGTATCAGCGAGTGGTCGATCTCGGCGTAGTGCCCCGCGATGTGGTCGGCCACCGCCAACCCCTCTTCCTTGCCCTTGTGAGCGAGCATGGGACCCTTCACGCAATCGCCGACCGCCCAGATACCTTCCACGCCGGTGCTGCAGCGCTCGTCAACCTCGATGCGCCCCCGCGGATCGAGGACGACCCCGGTGCCCTCGCCGAGCAAGCCTTCGGTGTAAGGACGACGACCGATGGCTACGATCAACCGGTCGACCGTCAGCGACTGCTCGCCCGAGCCATCGACGTAGGCGACCTCTACCCCCTGCTCGCCCACCGCGGCGGAAGAGACTTTGGCACCCATACGCAGATCGAGACCCAGCTTGCGGAAATGTTTCAGCGCCTCACGTGCCACCTGGCCATCGGCCATCGGCAGGAAATCAGGCATTGCCTCCAGCACCACCACCTCGGCACCCAGCCGACGCCAAACGCTGCCAAGTTCCAGGCCAATGACGCCCGCTCCGATGATGCCGAGACGCGCCGGGACAGAGTCGAACTCGAGGGCACCCCAGGAGTCGACCACGCGCTTGCCATCGAAAGGCACACCGGGCAGGGGCATGGGTTCGGAGCCAGAGGCCAGGATCACGTGGCGGGCTGACAATCGACGCGTCTCGCCCTCGTGAGACACGAACTCAACCTGGCGACCCGCCACTAGCTTGCCGCGCCCCTGCAAGGGCGTGACGCCCGCCGCCTTGAACAGGGCCAGGATGCCCTGCGTGCTCTGGCGGACAATGCCCGTCTTGCGCTTCTGCATGGCAGCAAGATCGAAACTGACGCCGGTGGTCTGAATGCCGTGACGGGCAAACTCGTGCTGGGCCCGGTGCAGTAACTCGGTGGACTCCAGCAGCGCCTTGGAGGGGATGCAGCCGGCGTTCAGGCAGGTGCCACCGAAGGCCGCACTCCCGTCGTAGTTCTTCCAGCCATCGATGCAGACAACTTTGAGGCCGTGTTGAGCAGCCCTGATGGCCGCCGGGTATCCAGCCGGTCCGCCACCGATCACTACGACGTCGAAGCTATCACTCATCTGCGTATCCTCAGACCTCGAGCAGCAGGCGCGCCGGATCCTCCAGCGCATTTTTCACCGCCACCAGGAACTGCACTGCCTCGCGGCCATCGATGATGCGGTGATCATAGGTCAAGGCCACGTACATCATCGGGCGCACGACCACCTGCCCGTCCACCACCACCGGACGTTCCTGGATCTTGTGCATACCCAGAATGGCACTCTGCGGGGCATTGGCGATGGGAGTCGAAAGCAGCGAACCGAACACCCCGCCGTTGGTGATGGAGAAGGTGCCGCCGGTCAATTCCTCGAGCGTCAGGCTGCCGCTGCGGGCACGCCCTGCAAAATCGCCCACCGTTTTTTCGATCTCGGCAAAACCGAGACGGTCGGCATCGCGCAGGATGGGCACCACCAGCCCACGGTCCGTCGAGACTGCGACACCGATGTCGTAAAAGTCGTGGTAAACGATGTCGTTGCCGTCCACTGCTGCGTTAATGACCGGAAAGCGCTTGAGCCCCTCGATGCAGGCCTTGACAAAGAAGGACAGGAAACCGAGGCGCGCACCGTGGCGCTTCTCGAAAGCGTCCTTGTAGCGGGCGCGCAGCTCGCTGAGCGCGAGCATGTCCACCTCGTTGAACGTGGTCAGCAGGGCCTGGGTCGACTGGGCCTCGACCAGGCGCTCGGCAATCCTGGCCCGCAGCCGGGTCATCGGCACCCGCCTCGGGGTGCGCGCGGCAGATGGTTCCGCGGCTGGCGTCCGCGCTGCCGACGCCGCCTCGCGACCCGACAGGTGGCGCGCCACGTCACCCTTGGTGATGCGCCCGTCCTTACCCGAGCCCGGCACCTCGGCCGCGACGAGCTGGTTTTCCTCCAGCAGGCGCTTGGCTGCCGGCGATGGCTTGCCAACCCCCTCTGGCTTGTCGGCCGCAGGCTGAGGCGCCGCAGGGCTAGCCTGCGCGGCGGATGCCACCGCGGCCGCGCCCTCCTCGATCTCGGCCAGCAGGCTGCCGGCGGTCACCGTTACCCCCGCCCCGATGTGGATCTTCCCCAGCACGCCATCCACCGGACATGGCACTTCCAGCACCACCTTGTCGGTTTCCAGGTCGGCGAGGTTCTCGTCGCGACGCACCGCATCGCCCGGCTGCTTGTGCCAGGTGACGAGGGTCGCATCGGCAACCGATTCCGGGAGCTGAGGGACTTTGACTTCGACTGTCATGAGCTTTTCCTGATGGGTTGGACGGTCAGGTAAGAGGTGTCGCGATGGGTGGTCTCGGTGTTGGCGCCTCGCAGGGCTGCGCCCACCAGTTCAGCCTGCTCCTCGACGTGCAGCTTGTGGATACCCGCGGCCGGCGCCGCCGCGCCGGCCCGTCCGGCATACATCAGGGTGTGTCGCGAACCCAGACATTCCTGCAGGCGATGCCGGATCTGATACCACGCGCCCTGATTCTGTGGCTCTTCCTGGCACCAGACCACGTCACGCGCACCACGGTAACGCTCGAGCACCTCGGCGTAGCGTTCGGTCGGGAAGGGATACAGCTGTTCGACCCTGACCAGCGCCACGTCACCGAGCTTCTCGGTGCGACGCTGCTCGAGCAGGTCGTAATACACCTTGCCGCTGCAGAACACCACCCGCCGAACGCCCTCGAGGGGGATGTCGTCGACCTCGTCGATGATGGTCTGGAACCGGCCGTCGGCCAACTCGGCCAACTCCGAGGTCGCGAGCTTGTGACGCAGCAGGCTCTTGGGGGTCATTACGATCAGGGGCTTGCGCAACCCGCGCAGCATCTGCCGCCTGAGCATATGGAAGACCTGCGCCGGGGTAGACGGCACGCAGACCTGGATGTTCATCTCCGCCGAAAGCTGCAGGAAGCGCTCGAGGCGGGCCGAGCTGTGCTCGGGGCCCTGTCCCTCATAGCCGTGGGGCAGCAGCAGGGTGAGTCCGGAGATCCGGCCCCATTTCGATTCACCCGAGGTGATGAACTGGTCGATGATGACCTGGGCCCCGTTGGCGAAGTCACCGAACTGAGCCTCCCAGATCACCAGGCTACCCGGGTCAGTGGTCGAATACCCGTATTCGAACCCAAGCACCGCCTCCTCGGAGAGCACGGAATCGATCACGCTGAAGCGGGGCTGGGCATCAAACAGGTTGGCCAGGGGTACGTGGCGTCGGGCAGTGGACTGCTCGTGCAGCACGGCATGCCGATGGAAGAAAGTGCCGCGTCCGGCATCCTGCCCGGAGATGCGGATGGGAAATCCATCGCGCAGCAGGGTGGCATAGGCAAGGGTCTCGGCCGCGCCCCAGTCCAGGCTCAACTCGCCCTCGTACATCCGGCGGCGGTCCTCCACGACTCGGGCTACCCGCGGGTGCAAGGAGAACCCGGCCGGCAATTCGGACAGCTTGGCACCGATCTCACGGAGTGCCGCCGCGGGCACGGCGGAGTCGGCCTGTTCGTCCGGATCCGCCGCAAGGTGCCGTGTCCAGTCCACGGTGAAGCGGTTACCCGAGGTGCCCACGAAGGCCCGGGCCTGCGGCAGGCCCTGCTCAAGCCCAGACCGATAGCGCTGCACCATGTCCGCCACGAAAGCGGCATCGACCACCCCGGCGGACACCAGTCCGTCGGCATACAGCTGCCGGGCCGTGGGGTGCTGCCGGATCACCTGGTACATCAACGGCTGCGTCGCCGCTGGCTCGTCGGCCTCGTTGTGGCCGTGACGTCGATAGCAGACCAGGTCGATGACCACGTCTTTATGGAAGCGCTGGCGATACTCGAGCGCGAGACGCCCAACGTAAACCACTGCTTCCGGATCGTCGGCGTTCACATGAAAGATCGGCGCCTCGATCATCTTGGCGACGTCGCTGCAATACAGCGTAGAGCGCGCGTCCCGGGGTTCGCTGGTGGTGAAGCCCACCTGGTTGTTAATGATCAGGTGCAGCGTGCCGCCAGTGCTGTAGAAGCGGGCTTGCGACAGCTGCAGGGTTTCCATCACCACGCCCTGCCCCGCGAAGGCGGCGTCCCCATGAATGAGCACGGGCACGACGCTGGAGCCGACTTTGTCTCTGCGCCGATCCTGGCGCGCCCTGACCGAGCCCTCCACTACCGGATTGACCACCTCCAGGTGCGAGGGATTGAACGCCAGCGCGGTGTGTATGTTGCCGCCGGGAGTCTTGAGGTCTGCGGAAAAGCCCTTGTGATACTTGACGTCGCCGGAGCCTTTCAGTGCGGTGGTGTCGTAGTTTCCCTCGAACTCGGAGAACAGCTCTGCCGGAGACTTACCCAGCACATTGACCAGCACGTTCAGGCGCCCGCGGTGGGCCATGCCGATGACGATTTCCTCGACGCCAACGGCGCCACAGCCCTGGACCAGGTCGTCCAGCAAGGGGATGAGGGCATCCCCTCCCTCGAGGCCGAAGCGCTTCTGGCCGACGTAACGAGTGTGCAGGTAGCGCTCGAGTCCCTCCGCAGCAGTGAGCTGCCAGAGGATATTGACCTGCTCATCCGGCGTGAAACGGTGATTCAGTCGCCCTTCCTGGTAGCGGTCCTGCAACCACAGGCGCTCCTCGGTGTCGGAGACGTGGGCGAATTCAGCCCCGATGGTCCCGGTGTAGATCTTCTTCAGGCTGTCGACGATCTCCCGCAGCCTGAGCCGCGAGGGAATCCCTGGAGTCCGGCTGCCGGTGAAGAAATCACGGTCGAGGTCCACGTCGTTGAGGCCCAGATACCCGAGCTCCATCACCTTCGGCAATGGCCGATGCATCATCCCCAGCGGATCGATATCCGCCACCAGGTGGCCGCGGTTGGCGTAGATCTGGATCAGGCGGGAGACCGCCCCCTGCTTGCGGATGGCCTCGGCCTCTGCGTCTTCCAGCGGGATCGCACCCGCTCGAGGCGAGCCGCCCGGGCGGGCTCCGGTCGCGCTGCCCAGGGAGCGAAAATAATCCCGCCAGGTCGCCGGCACCGCGCCGGGATCCTCGCGGAAACGCTCATAAAGGTCTTCTACGTACGCGGCATTCGTGCCGGAAAGGGGGCTCGACGCGAGCAATTCTCTAAGCTTGGCGCTCATGGCCTTGACCTTGGCTCCAGTCGCATTGTGCGGCCAGTTGGGATACGGCTCGGGACCGGGGGAAGCGGACACCGCGCCACTGGAAGCATTATAGTGGAACGTCCAACTCCTTGAATACAGAAGTGATCCATGAAATTCACTCCCTGCGGCGCCGCGTACGTCCTGCTTGCTTGCCTGATCTCGCCCTGGGCCGTGGCCGACGACGCGCTCACCCCCGAGGAACGCGGCCTGGCTGACTGGATCCTGGAGCATGCCCCCGAGGCCGAGGCCCTGCTTGAGGACACCGTAAACATCAACAGCGGCACGCTCAATCCGGTAGGGGTCAGGCGGGTAGGCGAGCGCCTGGGCCGTGAATTCGAGGCCCTTGGCTTCGTGACCGAGTGGGTCGAGCAACCGGCTGCCATGAAGAGGGGTGGGCACCTGATCGCCCGCCATGAGGGGAAACGCGGCCGAAAGATGCTCCTGATCGGACATCTCGATACGGTGTACGAGGCGGATGACACTTTTCAGGCCTATTCGGCGGAGGGGGACGTGGCGCGCGGGCCTGGTGTGTACGACATGAAATCAGGCAACGTGATCCTCCTGCATGCGCTTCGCGGTCTGGCCGCCCAGGGACTGCTGGAGGGCTTGCAGGTTACCGTGGTGCTGACGGGTGACGAGGAGAGCCCCGGAGAGCCCCTGGCCGAATCGCGCCGGCACCTCATCGAGGCTGGGCTGTGGGCTGACGTCGCGCTTGGTTTCGAATCGGGCGTGCAGGAAGACGGGGAAGAATGGGCCACTGTAGCCCGCCGCAGCTCAAGCGACTGGGTGCTTGAAGTCACCGGCAAGCAGGCGCATTCGGCCGGCATTTTCAATGAGTCGACCGGCGCGGGCGCCATTTTTGAGGCCTCCCGCATTCTTAACGGTTTCTACGACGAGGTCCGCGGTGAGCGCTACCTCACCTTTAATGCCGGCACCATCCTGGGTGGTACTGAGGTGAGCTACGACCCTGAGGGCTCACGTGGCAGCGCCTATGGCAAGACCAACGTGGTGCCATCGAAGGTCGTGGTCCATGGCGGCCTGAGGACGATCTCCGAGGAACAGACCGAGCGTGCGCGGACCGCCATGCGGAGGGTTGTGCAGAGCCACCTGCCCCATACGGATGCCACCATCAGCTTTAACGACAGCTATCCCGCCATGGCGCCGACCGAGGGCAACGAGCGCCTGCGGGTCATGCTTTCGGATATCAATGTCGCCCTCGGACGCAAGCCGATGCCAGCCTTTGACCCGGCGCGAAGGGGGGCCGCCGACATTTCCTTCGTCGCGCCCCATGCCGATGCATTGGCGGGTCTCGGCGGCTATGGCGAGGGTGCCCACTCGCCCGACGAGCGGTTCTTTCTGTCTTCACTGCCCGTTGCGGCCCAGCGGGCGGCAATCCTGATTCACCGACTTGGCCTGCAGTGAGGCGGGCCGTTTGCCTGATCCCGGCACCTGACAGTAAAGTGCCCTGGCTGCTGGAACGACCCACGAGGTAAACATGTACTCGATGCGCCTGACGGTCACCCTGCTCTCCGTGTTCACACTTTCGCCTACCGCCTGGTCGGCAGACGCCGCGCCAGCGGCCGAGGCCGGCGCTGCCGCCGGCGCTGCGCTCTATGACCAGCACTGCGCTGCCTGCCATTCCGGGCTGGCAGCCAAGGCACCCAGCAAGACCTTGCTGCAGTTCCTGCCGCCTGATGCTGTCCTGCACGCCATGAACGCCGGCATCATGCAGGCTCAGGCGGCCGCCCTCAGCGAGGAGCAACGCCGCGAGGTAGCTGAATACCTCACCGGGGTTTCGCTTGCGGACTACCGTCCACCTGCCCCTCCGCCGTCCTGTGCCGCTGACGCAGCCAGGTTCGATGCCGCGGCTCGCCCGGGCATCGAAGGCTGGGGTTTTCAGGAAGCCAACACCCGCTTCATTCCCGCCGAGGTGGCCGGCCTAAATGCTGCCGACGTGCCGCGACTCAAGCTGAAATGGGCCCTCGGTTACCCCGGCGCCATCCGGGCGCGGTCCCAGCCCACCCTGGGATATGGCGCACTGTATACCGGTAGCCAGGACGGAACCGTGTACGCCCTTGACGCCGCCACCGGTTGCGTCCGCTGGACGTTTCGGGCCTCCGCTGAGGTACGCACACCGGTACTGCTGGCGTCACCCGGCGACACCCCACTGGCCTTCTTTGGCGACCTGATCGGCCGGGTCTATGCAGTCGATGCCTTGACCGGACAACTCGCCTGGCAGGTGCGCGCCGATGACAATGCCAATGCCACCATGACGGGCGGGGCGGTCTATCACGACGGCGTGCTGTATGTCCCGGTGTCCTCCCTCGAGGAGGCCATGGTCGACGGCGACTATCCCTGCTGCCAGTTCCGGGGATCCGTGGTGGCTTTCGACGCGGCTACCGGCACGCAGAAATGGAAGACCTTCACCGTCAGCGAAGAGCCGGCCCCCACCCGCAAGACCAGCAACGGAACCCAGCTCTTTGGTCCCTCGGGCGGCGCGGTGTGGTCACCTCTCACGCTGGACACCAAGCGTGGCGTAGTCTTCGCCACTACCGGCAACAACTATTCACAGCCCACCACGGCCTACACCAATTCAGTCATTGGTCTGGACCTCGACACTGGCGCCATCAAGTGGCACTGGCAGGCCATTGAGGGCGACGCCTGGAACGTAGGTTGCATGCTGGGCGTGGAGACCTGCCCCGAGGACGCGGGCCCCGACTTCGACCTCGGCGCAGGCCTGGTGCGTTTCGACACGGACGACGCGCGTCAACTGGTGCTCATTGGCAGCAAGGATGGCTCTGCCATGGCGGTGGATCTGGCCAAGCCAGAGGCCGGCACCCTATGGCGTACGCAGCTCGGTCGCGGCAGCATTCAGGGCGGCATCCAGTGGGGCATGACTGCCGACAGCGAGCGGCTCTATGCACCAGTGGCCGACCTGAAGGATGCGGGGGACGGGAAGGTGTATGACGGCCCGCCGCAGCCCGGGCTATACGCCCTGGACCCGGCCTCCGGCAAGGTTCTGTGGGAGTCTATCCCGCCCGACCGCTGCAACAATGAGCCGTTCTGTAACCCCGGAATCCTGGCTGCCCCTACCACCATCCCTGGCGTGATTTTTGCCGGGCACCTGGACGGGATGATCCGAGCCTATGACTCGGCCACCGGCAAGGTGGTGTGGGAATTCGACAGTCGGGTGGATATCCAGACCCTCTCCGGGCTCGTCGCCAAGGGCGGGTCGATGGGCGGCCCAGGGCCAGTGGTCTACGACGGCATGCTCTACGTCAACTCCGGGTATGGAATTTTCGGGCACCTTCCAGGCAACGTACTGCTGGCCTTCTCGGTGGACGGTCGCTAAGGCAGGGCGTGACCGCGGACAAGCCTACAAAAGGGCGGGCACTCTTCGTCAGTGCCCCGGTCAAGGCGTTGGTCGAGGGCATCTACCGGGAGGACCGGACGGTGACCTCGCTGGCCGAGCACGGTGACTTCGGGCTTGGCACCTTCAACGACCTCGACGGTGAGCTGGTGATGCTCGAGGGTCGGGTCTACCAGTTGCGGGCCGACGGGCAGGCTTACGCCGTGCCGGCCGGCACGGCGACACCCTACGCTTGCGTGAATTTTTTCTCCGCCGACACCGTCGAGACGTTTGCAGAGTCTCTGGATCTGCCCAGCCTGCAGCGCCGGCTGCAGCAAATGATTCCCTCGCCGAACCTGATCTATGCCGTTCGTATCGACGGACTATTTGCGCATGTGCGCACCCGTTCGGTGCCGCGCCAGGACAGCTATCGGCCGTTGGTCGAGGTCGCCCGCGAGCAGCCGGAGTTCGACTTTCACGAGTGCGAGGGAACCATGGCGGGTTACATCACACCGAACTTCATGGCCGACCTCACGGTACCGGGCCTGCACCTGCATTTCCTGACGGATGATCGCCAGCGCGGTGGCCACCTGCTGGCCTGCTCCACCCGCCGTATCACCGTGGCGCTACAGCACCTGCCGCGCCTGGAAGTTGAACTGCCGGTTTCGATCGACTACATGACTGCGGAATTCACCCGCGACCTGCAGGCGGACCTCGACGAGGCCGAGTGAGCCCTCACTGGCGGGACTCGACCTCCCGGAGGGTGGCTGCATAGGAACTCATGCCACTGGCGAGCAGGAGCACGGCCAATGGACCGACCCCTGCAAACATCAGCGCCAGCGACTTGCCCACGGCCATAGGATCCTGAAACACACTGTCTGTGAGCACCGCCACCAGCGTAGGCCCGAGCCCCAGGCCCATCACGCTGACCATCACCACATAGACACCGGCCACCAGCCCCCGCATCTCGTTGGGAGTGACGCGCTGGAGCGCAGCCGTGATCAGGGCGAAGGGAAAGGTAATCCAGAAACTCGCCACCCCAATGAGAGCGAGTGACACCCAGGCATCCGGCTGCAGCACGCCGGCCATGGCGCTCAGGGAGGCGAGACCCGCGGACCAGGCGGCAATTCTCAGCGGAGCGTCAGCCCGGCCTCTCGACTCGAGCCAGCGGGCGGCTACCGGCCCTGCCAGCACCCCCGCGGAGCCAGCAACCAGGGCCACGACCCCGTAAGCCCGCCCCGCGAGCGGAAGGTCCCACTCGTGGACACGCACCAGAAAGGTGGGCACCCAGGACTGCAGTCCGTACAGCAGCACCACGTTGAACGGCACGCCCAACAGGAAAGCAAAATACACACGACGGTGTCGCCAGGCGTGTTGCCAGACCACTGCCCAGGGTACAGCCCCGGTGGATGCGGACTGGAGTCGCCCCCGACGCACGGGTTCCCGAATCGTCAACAACAGGGCGGCCAGCAGCAGTCCGGGAGCGCCCACAATGATGAAAGTGAGTTGCCACGGCCTGACCTCACCCAGCCAGGGGAGCGAAACATTCTCCACTCCTCGTGTCCACTCGATCACTTCAGCGCCAAGAATGAGTGCCAGTCCGGCTCCGAGGTAGGGGCCCATCAGAAACACACTGACGGGGCGAGCCAGGCGGTCCGGCGGAAAGTAGTCGGCCAGCAGAGACCAGGCAACCGGGGTGACGGTAGCCTCCCCAGCGCCCACCCCCATTCGGGCGAGGCCCAGTTGAAGATAACCGCGTGCCGCCCCGCAGGCCATGGTGGCGACACTCCAGGCTGCGACGCCCACAGCGAGGATGCCGACGCGGCTGGAACGGTCCACCCATCGACCAAGCGGCACACTCATCAGCACATAAGTCAGGACGAAGGCCATGCCCTGTAGCAGGCTGATCTGGGTATCGGTGAGGCCAAGGTCGGCCTGGATGGGTGTGACCAGCAGGTTCAGGACCTGCCGGTCGACAAACGAGACGGTATAGGCCAGAGTCATTAAAATTGTGGCGTACCAGCCTTGCTTCGCCGAGGGCCAGGCTGAAGCGTCCGGACAACTGGAACCCGAGAGGCCTTCGCTATTGATGCTCAATGTTCACTCGGCCGGTATCCCGGAAACTGGCGACGCCGGATGATAGCCCAATCAGCCCGTTTTGGATTGTGGTGGACTAATTCCATAAACTGAGCGGAACTTCACGGTCTGCATCCGGAAGGCAAGGTAGCTTTTATTACGTAAAGGGCGGGGACTACGTATATGAGTAACTCACTTACCTTCGTCACCATTCACTCTCCTGGAGCGTGCTGCAAGGCAGTGTCCGAGGTTCGCGACCGTCGGTTTACCACTTCCTCTGTGCCGATGCTGCCCCTCCAGGATTGCACCATGAGCGATACTTGCGCCTGCAAGTACCTGAAGGACAAGGATCAGCGTCGAGGCGAGGATCGCCGGTTCTCCGGCCACGCCTTCAGTTCGATCTACTATTCCGGCCCCGAGCGCCGCAAGGGTCCACGCCGTAGAGAAGACATCGAGGCCAGTGGTGGCAAGAGTAAGTCGGACACCCCTCTCACCGGCGGCCTCCTGATCCGGTCCGTTCGTTAGTCTGCTGAAGGCCAGACTGCACCGGGTATTTGCCGGGCGGGCTCCGGATACGTAACCTGAAGCCTCCCTGAGTGGCGAGGTATCGCCTTGGCGGCCGCAGACCTTGCTTTTACCCTGCTGAGTTGTGCTGCTTTCATGGCGCTGGTCGCCGCAATTTCCTATTTCAAGACCAGGGGTGAAGTCGGCACCGCTGACGGCTACTTCCTGGCCGGCCGCGGCCTTGGTGCGACCTTCATTGCCGGGTCTTTGCTGCTCACCAACCTGTCGACCGAGCAGCTGATCGGCCTCAACGGGTCCGCCTACGGCTTCAACCTGAGCAGCATGGCCTGGGAGGTCACGGCGGCCATCGCCACGGTGGTCATGGCCTTTGTCTTTCTGCCCCGCTATCTCGCCGGCGCCTTCACCACCTTGCCTGAATTCCTCCGTCAGCGTTACGACGACAGCGTGCGTCGCATGACGGTGGTGCTCTTCCTGCTGGGCTATGGCCTGGTCACACTGCCGAGCGTGCTGTATTCCGGGTCCATCGCGGTCCTCAAGCTGTTCGACGTGCCCACGCTGCTGGGTGTCGATCATGGTCAGGGTCTGCTGGTTACGATGGTCCTGATCGGTGGCATTGGCGCCGTGTATGCCATATTCGGCGGTCTGCGTGCGGTGGCCATCTCGGACACCCTGAATGGGATCGGGTTGCTGATCATTGGCGTCATGGTCCCGATTCTGGGCCTGTCTGCGCTCGGCAACGGCAGCGTTGCCGAGGGCTTGACCCTCATCGCCACCACCAATACCGGGAAACTGAACGCCATCGGCAGCGCCACCGACCCGACCCCTTTCTCCA
>Ga0222714_10004205_pt1 | contig 14256 bp, 12 predicted proteins | sample C33_3DmetaG_FD_165048 | JGI IMG/M metagenome (GOLD analysis project Ga0222714, IMG submission 165048) | Estuarine water microbial communities from San Francisco Bay, California, United States - C33_3D | ecosystem: Environmental > Aquatic > Marine > Unclassified | place: USA: California... | reverse complement strand
TCGACGGCCCGTCAACTGCTGCTCTATCGTGCCCTCGGCTGGACGGCCCCGTCCTGGGCACACGCGCCCCTGATCGTCGACGCCGAAGGCAAGCGACTCGCCAAGCGTACCGCCGGACTCTCGATCCGGGAGCTGCGCCAAAAAGGAAAGACGCCGGAGGAAGTCCTCACGGCGCCTTTGGACCAGCTGCTAGGCTGACGAAAGGAACTCTACTTGACGGCGGTCTGCGGAGACGGAGCCTCGGCCGACATGAGCTTAGCGCGGAAAGCCTTGAAAGAGCGAGTCATGGCCTCGTCGCCTTGCGCGGCCGCGATCGCCTCATCGACATGCTTCAAGGCCTTCTCCTTGGCCGCCGGGTCGATCATGAACAGGATACGCGCCTTGTTGAAAGGCAGCACGGCACGGCGCGGTCCCGAGACTCCGTCGAAAATCTCTTCGAGCGCGGCTTCGGCGGCCTTGAAGTCTTTGGCCGCGATCGCCTCGTTGATCTTCTGACCGAGCACACGGCTCTTGGCCGAACGGTCGGCGGTGTCCTTCATCTCCTTCGCCAGCTCGGCCTTGCCTTCCGGCGTGTTCTTATAGGTGGCCAGCTTGGCCAGATACTCCTGGGCGGTCTGACCGCCGAAACCGGCGACGCGGCCGAAGACGTCGCCGGATTTGGCGTCGAGCAGCAGGATGGTCGGGAAGCTGTTGACGGCGTACTTCTGCTGCCATTCGCGGTTCTTGGCCTTGAGTTCGGAGCTCTGCGGCTTGGTGCGCGGGTAATCCAGTTCGACAAGCACGTACTTGGAGGCGAACTCGGCGAACTCGGCGGCCTCGAAAACATCCTTATGAAGCGCCTTACAGGGCGGACACCAGTCGCTGCCCGTGAAGTCGACCAGCACCGGCTTGTTCTCCTTCACGCCCTGGGCCTTGGCGGCGTCGAGGTCCGTCAGCCAGACCGGGGCGGCATGGACCGACGCGGCGGCGAGGAGCGCGAGGAGGAGCTTCTTCATCAGATTACTTCTTGGCCTTGGCGGCGACGGCCGCGGCGACCTGGGCACGGAACTGCTTCACATCCGCGAGGTCCTTGAGGTCGGCCGGGGTCTCGGCGATGATCTCATCGAGGACCTTCAGGACGGCCGCGGAATCACCCGGCTGGCAAGTCTGGACGAGGCCGATGCGGGCGTTGAGCGTGAGGTTGAGCTTGGTGGCGCCTGTGAGTCCCTTCGCCTTGACGAATTTCGCGATGGCGGCTTCGCCGCCGACGAGATCCTTCTTCTCGAAGAAAGGCGTGACGACGGTCTCGAGTTCGGCGCCGTAGGCGCGGACGAGACCTTCGTCCTTCTTCATCTGCGCGAAGGCCTTGAGCCCCTCGGCGTTGTTGTCCTTGAGGAGTTCGGCGAGATGCGGCAGATACTTGGCCGGACCTCCGGCCAGATAGCCCGTCTGGGCGAACGGTTGACCGTCCGCGGAAAGGAGCATGATCGTCGGAAAGCCTTCGATGGCGAACTTCTCGGCCCAGACCTTGTTCTTGGCCTTCACTGCCGGGCTCTGCTGCTTCTTCTGCGGATAATCCAGTTCGACGAGCACGAAGTCCTTGGTGACGGCGGCGAACTCCTTCTGGTCAAAGACCTCCTTCTTCAGGCGGATGCACCAGCCGCACCAGTCGCTGCCGGTGAAGTCGACCAGGATCGCCTTCTTCTCGGCCTTGGCGACCTTGATGCCCTCGTCGAGGTCGGTCAGCCAGACCGGTTCGGCGGCGGACAAGGAGAGCGCGCTCAGGCAGAACGCGAGACTGGCGAGGAGGCTTCGGGGCATACGAACAGGAAACCATCCCGCCGAAACGAGGCAACCCGCAATGAGCCAACCCTGCGTTGCAAATACGGAGGTTATCCCTCACTTACCCTCCATGGCCGGCACGCGTATCCTCCTCGTCGACAATGGTTCCTATGAGCCCGCGGCGACCTTGGGCCTCCGCGGCCTGGCCAAGGAAGCGGGCCAGCTCATCGGAAAGGAAGTCCACCCGGTGTCGACGATGCACTCGACGAAGATCGACCCTGCCCTCCTCGGCGGCCAGCCGGCGGTCATCTTCGAACAGGCCGTCCAGCAGGCCAAGGCCGACGGCATCGACGAACTCGTGGTGCTGCCGCTCTTCATCGGCCCCAGCCGCGCGATCACGGAGTATCTCCCCAAAGTCTTCGCCGACGCCCAGCCCGGTGCGATGAAGCTGAGCATCCGCCAGCCGCTCTTCGGCAATGACGGCGCCGAACTCACGGTGATGCTAGCCGACAATCTTCGCGAGACCGGCTGGACCAAGGGCAGCGGCACCGTCCTGCTCTGCGACCACGGTTCGCCGATCCCTGAGGTGATCGCCTGCCGTAACGCCCTGGCGAAGGACCTACGAGAACACTTTCGACTGCAGTCAGACGAACTCATCGCCTGCTCGATGGAGCGACGCGAAGGAGCGGAATATGACTTCAATGAGCCACTCCTTGAAGACGCGCTGCAGTCCGCCAAGGACGACGCCGTCATCCTGATGCTCTTCCTCCTGCCCGGCCGTCACGCCGGCCCCGACGGTGACGTCGCGACCATTGCCAAGGAGCACGCGCCAGCCGGCCTGCGCTGGAAACTCAGCCCGCTGCTCGGCGACAACCCATTCCTGGCATCGCTCTTGGAGAAACGCTTGGCGGGAGAACGTACTTTCGACTGGAAACGCAGGTGGATTTACCTGCCTTTGCTATTTGCCCTGCCCTTCCTATTAAGCCGGCTGCTGCCTACCCCTTGGGATCACGGCATTCTTCTTCATGCGGCCACACTTCTGATCGTACTGACGCCCCTGCTCTACTTCCGCACCAGACACCGGAAGAAGGCCTGAACTCAGGCGAACGCCGCGATGCGGCCCATGAGGCCGGCATGACGAGGCGGAGCGACGACCGCGCCGACGACCGCGATGAGCGGCGTGGGCAGCACGGAGACGTCGACCTTGCCTGAAGCGAGGTCGGTCAGCGTGGTGAGCACGTCGGACGCGCCATCCTGCGAGACCTTCGAAAGCAGACGGATCGGAAGATCCTCCTTGGCGCCGGCGGCGATCAGCTTGACGGCGACGGACGGCAGCGACTTCGCGCCCATGTAAAGACAGAGCGTGGCGCCGGTCTCGACGTGGGCCTTCCAATTCTGGTCGGTGCCATCGGCGCAGTGGCCTGTGAGGAAAGTGACGGAGGCGGCCTTGCCGCGATGCGTCAGCGGGAAAGCGGCGTCGGCGCCGGCGGCCGTCGCAGCGGTGACCCCGGGGACGACTTCGAAAGGAATACCATGCGCGGCGAGGTGATCCATCTCTTCGCCGAGACGGCCGAACACGCCGGGATCGCCGCCCTTGAGACGGACCGTCAGCCCGCCCTGGCGCGCTTCGCGCACCAGCACGGCGTTGATCTCATCCTGGGTCATCGAATGGACGCCGCAGCGCTTGCCGACCGGCACGATCTTCGTGGTCGCCGGGATTTCCGCCAGGAGGGCATACCCAGGAAGGGCGTCATGGATGACGACGTCGGCCTGCTGGAGCAGACGCAGCCCCCTGACGGTGATCAGGTCCGGGGCTCCGGGGCCTGCACCGACAAAGACCACCCGGCCGATGTCACAATTTACCATTTATTTAAACTTGACCCCTATTTATGTAATCCTAACTCAACTTATCAAGTATTAAATCATGGACCCTACTTCCGGCAAGCCCCTCGCAAAAAACGAACTCCTCAAGGCCGATAAACCCGACCTTTCCGGCACGATTCGCGAAACCCTGGCCAACCCGGCGGCCGACCGCTTCAGCGGCGACGACGAGCAGTTCATCAAGTTCCACGGCATCTACCAGCAGGACGACCGCGACAAGCGCAAGGTCGCCAAGGAATACTCCGTGATGGTGCGCACGCGCCAGACCGGCGGCATCGTTCCGGCTTCCCAGTATCTCGTCTACGACGAGCTATCCGGCCGTTTCGCCAACGGTACGCTCCGCATCACCTCCCGTCAGACCTTCCAGTTCCACGGCGTGCTCCAGCAGGGCATCGGCAACCTGATCAAGTCGATCAACGAGGCCCTCTCCTCCACCCTCGCCACGTGCGGCGACGTGAACCGCAACGTTACGGCCCCTTCCAATCCTCCGATCGACGCGATCACCCAGGCCATCGAAGACGATGCCTTTACGCTGACCCGCGCCCTGCTGCCGAAGACGACTTCGTATCACTCCATCTGGGTCGACGGCGTCCAGCTGGACCTCGGTCTCGGCGAGAAGATCGCCAAGGCCCGCGCCTCGGTCGACCAGACGAATCCGTACATGCCGCCGCCCGCCGACCTCGACGACTCGGGCGCCCCTGCGGACAATCTCTACGGCAAGACCTATCTCCCGCGTAAGTTCAAGACCGGCTTCGCCCTGCCCCCGAACAACGACATCGACGTCTTCACCAACGACATGGGCTACGTCGCCATCGTCGAAGGCGGCAAGCTCGTCGGCTACAACCTGCTCGTCGGCGGCGGCCTCGGCACCTCCCACGGCAACAAGGCCACCTACCCGCGCCTGGCCGACGTCATCGGCTTCCTCACCCGCGAACAGGTCGTCGCCGTCGGCGAGGCCGTGATCAAGATCCACCGCGACTGGGGCGACCGCACCGACCGCAAGCACGCCCGCATCAAGTACGTGCTGCAGGAAAAGGGCGTCGAATGGTTCAAGGGCGAGCTCGCCAAGCAGCTCGGCGCCCCGCTGCCGGCCGCCAAACCCTTCCTCTTCGTGGGTCAGGGCGACGCCTTCGGCTGGACGAAGCAGTCCGACGGCAAGTGGTTCCTCGGTCTCTTCATCGAGACCGGCCGCGTCAAGGACGCCGGCGACTACAAGCTCAAGACCGCCCTCCGCACGATCGCCGAGAAATACTCCCCGACGTTCCGCCTCACCGCGACGCAGAACCTGATCCTCTCCGACATCAAGGAAGCCGACAAGGCCGCCATCGAGCAGACCCTCCGCGACCATGGTTGCGGCATCGTCTTCAATCCGGGTCTCGTCAAGGGACGCGGGATGGCCTGCCCCGCTCTCCCGACCTGCGGCCTCTCGCTCGCCGAATCCGAACGCGTCTTCCCGAAGATCCTCGCCAAGATCGAGGACGCCCAGGCCGAAGCCGGCTTCCCCGGCGAAGAACTCGTCGTGCGCATGACGGGCTGCCCCAACGGCTGCGCCCGTCCGTACAACGCCGAGATCGGCTTCGTCGGCAAGGCCCCGGGCAAGTATAACCTCATGCTCGGCGGCAACCGCCAAGGCACCCGCCTCGCCCGCCTCTTCAAGGAATCCGTCCTCGCGGACGACATTCCCGTCGTCGTCGGCGCCCTGTTCCAGCAGTACGCCAAGGAACGCAAGCCCGGCCAGGCCTTCGGCGATTGGGCCGACCAGGCCGCCATCTGGCCCGCCGCGCCCGCCGCCTAAGCGAGCCGATGGCCGACCTCGACCCAGCCCGCATCCCGGAACTCGACGCCCGTCTCGCGACGCTGGCGCCGGTGGACCGTCTGCGCTGGGCCTACGAGACCTTCGGAGCCCGCGCCGGCATCGGCACGAGTTTCCAGCCCGCCGGCGTGGTCATCCTGCACCTCGCCAAGACCGCCGGCCTGCCCATCCAGGCCTTCACGCTCAACACGGGCCTGCTCTTCCCTGAGACGCTTGAGTTCAAGGCGAAGCTCGAAGCCCACCTCGGCATCCAGGTCGAGGAAGTGCTCCCCGCGCAGACCGTCGAACAGCAGGCCGCCCAATACGGCGCCGAACTCTGGAAACGCGATCCGGAGAAGTGCTGCGAACTTCGCAAGGTCGACTCCCTCGGCAAGAAGCTGTTCGACCTCGACCTCTGGATCACCGGCATGCGCCGCGACCAGAGCGCCGAGCGTTCCGTGACGCCGTTGCTCTCGCTCGCCGCCCGCCCTGACAACTCCGACGTCTGGAAGCTCAACCCGCTCGTCGATTGGAGCCGCGACCAGGTCTGGGCCTACCTCAAGGAGCACGGCCTGCCGCACAACGTCCTGCACGACCGCGGCTACCGCTCGATCGGTTGCCTCCCTTGCACCCTGCCCACCTCCGGCGGCGACGAACGCGGCGGCCGCTGGCCCGGCTTCGAAAAGAAGGAATGCGGCCTGCATACGCGCACTAAGAAATAACCTCTTTCAAACTCCTAGCCCTAGCCCTGTCCCTAGCCCTAGCCCTTAAATTCCGATGTCCCGCAACGCCCAAAACGACCACCTGACGCGCCTCGAACAGACTTCGATCCACGTCTTCCGCGAAGCCTTCGCCAACTTCCGTTCCGTCTGCATGCCGTGGTCCATGGGTAAGGACTCCAACGTCCTCATCTGGCTCGCCCGCAAGGCGTTCTGCGGCAAGATCCCCTTCCCGCTCCTGCACATCGACACGACCTACGAATTCCCGGAGATGTATGAGTTCCGCGAGAAGGCCAAGGTCATCCATGGCATCGACCTCATCGTCCGCGTCAACGAAGACGCCATCCGCCGTGGCATCGGCTACGCCACGCACGACCCGGTGACCGTCACGCACGAGCTCAAGACCGTCCCGTTCAAGGCCGCGATCGACGAGTTCAAGTGGGACGCCCTCGTGACCGGTATCCGTCGCGACGAAGACCCGACCCGCGCCAAGGAGCGCTGGTTCTCCCCCCGCTCCGCCGAAGGCGCCTGGGATTACAAGGACCAGCCCCCGGAATTCTGGGGCCAGTTCGCCAGCTCCGCCCCCGAGGGCGGCCACGTCCGCGTGCAGCCGCTCCTCGAGTGGACCGAGCTCGACATCTGGGAATACATCCGTCGCGAGAACATCCCGAACCCGACCCTCTACTTCTCCCGCAACGGCAAGCGCTTCCGCTCGCTCGGCTGCCATCCGATCACGCACCCGGTCGACAGCCCGGCCAGCAACATCGACGAGATCATCGAGGAACTGAAGCTGACCAAGACCAGCGAGCGCGCCGGCCGCGCCCAGGACCACGTCGGACGCAACTCGATGCAGGAACTCCGCGCCAAGGGCTTCATGTGAGCCGCCTACGACCATGAGCACCCAATCCCTTTCCCAACCCGTGAGCACCCCCCCTACCACCGCCGAAGACCATCGCAAGATGCACGTCGTCGTCGTCGGACACGTCGACCACGGCAAGTCCACCTTCGTCGGCCGCCTCCTCCATGACACCGACTCCCTGCCCAACGGCAAGATGGAGCAGGTCCGCAAGAACTGCGCGATCGAAGGCATGGAGTTCGAATACGCCTTCCTCCTCGACGCCCTGATCGAAGAGCAGGAACAGAACATCACCATCGACACGACCCGCATCTTCTTCCGTACGAAGCAGCGCGCCTACGCGATCATCGACGCCCCGGGCCACAAGGAGTTCCTCAAGAACATGGTGACCGGCGCCGCCAGCGCGTCCGCCGCCCTCCTCCTCATCGACGCCAAGGAAGGCGTGATGGACCAGTCCCGCCGCCACGCGTTCCTGCTGTCCCTCCTGGGCGTGAAGCAGCTCGTCGTGCTGGTGAACAAGATGGACCTCGTCGACCACTCCGAGGCCACCTACCAGCAGATCGTGAAGGAGTACTCCGAGTTCCTCCGCACCCTCGGCCTCAAGGCCGTCCACTTCATCCCGATCGCCGCCAAGCACGGCGAGAACGTGGTCGAACGCGCCGCCAAGATGCCTTGGTGGAAGGGACCGACGGTCACCGAAGCCCTCGACGCCTTCTCGCACGAGGACGACCTCACCGGCCTGCCCCTGCGCCTCCCGGTCTCCGACATCTACCGTTTCGACCACCGCCGCATCATCGCCGGCCGCGTCGAAGCCGGCGCCATCCGTCCCGGCGACGAGCTCATCTTCCAGCCGGGCGGCCGTCGCAGCACGGTCCGGACCTTCGAAGACTGGCCGGGCCCCGAGTCCCGCCAGGTCGCCGGCACCGGCGATTCGGCCAGCGTGACGCTCTCCGAGCAGATCTTCGTCGAACGCGGCCAGGTGGCCTCCCACCCGTCCGACCAGCCCCGCGTGGGCCGCGAATTCCGCGCCCGCATCTTCTGGCTGGGCAAGGAGCCGCTCGTCCCGAACAAGACCTACCGTCTCCGCCTGCTCACCCAGAACGTCGACGCGGTCATCGCGAAGATCGTCAAGGTGACCGACGCCTCGACCCTCGAATCCAAGGAAGCCGACAGCGTGCCGCGCGACTCGATCTGCGAGGTGATCGTCCGCGCCACCCGCAACATCGCCTTCGACCTCCATCACGAATGCCCGATCACGGGACGCTTCGCCCTCGAAGAAGGCGGCCGCATCCACGGCGGGGGCATCATCCTCGACGCGGTCACGAAGTCCGAAGCGCCCTCCGGCAAGGTCACGGCCTCCGAACGCGGCGCCCGGGCCGGCCATCCGCCGGCGGTCGTCTGGTTCACGGGCCTCTCCGGCTCGGGCAAGTCGACCATCGCCGAAGCCGTCGAGCGCCGTCTCTTCGACGCCGGCCGCAACGTCATCCGCGTCGACGGCGACGACCTCCGCGTCTCGCTCAACCGCGACCTCGGCTTCTCCGCCGCCGACCGCGCCGAAAGCGTGCGCCGCGCCTCCGCCGTCGCCGGCCTCTTCGCCGGCACGGGCCACATCACCCTCGTCACCCTGATCGCCCCGCTGGCCGCCGACCGCGCCAAGGCCCGCGCCGCCCTCGCGAACCACACGTTCATCGAGGTCTTCGTCGATGCCCCGCTCGCCGTCTGCGAATCCCGCGACGTCAAGGGACTCTACGCCAAGGCCCGCCGCGGCGAGATCGCCGAGTTCACCGGCATCTCCTCCCCGTATGAGGCGCCGGAAGCCCCCGAGGTCCACATCAAGACCGACCAGACCTCGCAGGAAGAAGCCGTCGACCTGGTCCTTGGGGCCATCGACAAACTCATCCAAGGCAAGGGCGAAGACTGGGAAGTCTAAGCCCAAAAGGTGATCGCGGTAAGCGGCTAGCGGATAGTGGTTAGGAAACTTCAGGCGGCAGGGATCAACCCTTGTCGCCTGTTCTATTTTGCCCGTCAAAGGCCCCAACCGCCATCCGCTAACCGCTATCCGCCCTAACCTAGGGCTCTCCCCTCTTGTCCTCCGGCCCTCCGGCCTCTAATCCTCGAGTATGCGCCTTACCTCCGCCCTGCTCCTGCTGTCGTGCCTGTCCGCCCTCGCGGCGCCCAAGAAGAACGTCCTGCTGCTCGTCTCCGACGACTGTGGCGCCCGCATGGGCACCTACGGCGGACCGGCGCTGACGCCGAACATCGACGCCCTGGCCCGCGAGGGCGTCCGCTTCGACCGCGCCTACTGCCAATACGCGCTCTGCAACCCGAGCCGCACGTCCTTCCTCACGGGCCTGCGCCCGGACACGACCGGCGTCTACGACAACGCCAAGGAGTTCCGCAAGGTGATCCCGGACATGGTCACGATGCCCGAACTCTTCAAGCATAACGGCTACGCGGTCGCCCGCATCGGTAAGCTCTACCACTACGGCGTCCCGAAGGAGATCGGCACCAACGGACTCGATGACCCGCAATCGTGGGAACGCGTCTGGAACCCCCGTGGACGTGACTGCGACGACGAAGATAAGATCTTCTCGATCGGCGTCTCGGCCGGCTCTTCCGCCGACAAATCCAAAGGCAAGATGGGACAGATCCTCGTGGGCTCCGGCAACTACGGCGGCACGGTCAGCTGGCTCGCCGCCGATGGCACCGACGCCGAACAGACGGACGGCAAGATCGCCGCGCAGGCGGTCGACTTCCTGCGCCAGAAGCGCGATCAGCCGTTCTTCCTGGCCGTGGGCTTCTTCCGTCCGCACACGCCCTACGTCGCCCCCAAGGCCTACTTCGCCCAATACCCGAAGGATCAGGTGCAGCTGGCCAAGGAACCCGCCGGCAACCGCGAGACGAAGCCCCCGGTGGCCCTCTCGAACACCGCCGTGGCCCATTACGGGATGTCCGAGGACACCCAACGCACCGCCAAGCAGGCCTACCTGGCTTCGATGAGCTTCATGGACGCCCAGTTCGGCCTCGTGCTGGCCGAACTCAAGAAGCAGGGATTGGACAAGGATACGGTCGTCGTCTTCATCAGCGACCACGGCTATAACCTCGGCGAACACGGCCTCTGGCAGAAGCGTTCGCTCTACGAGGACTCCGCCCGCGTGCCGCTCATCATCCGCGATCCGGGCAACCCTGCCAACGGCCGTGCCACCAAGCGCGTCGCCGAACTCGTCGACCTCTACCCCACCGTCGCCGACCTCTGCGGGCTTCGTCCCGACAAGCGCGTCGAGGGCAAGAGCCTCCGCCCGGTGCTCGAACGTCCCGACACCCTCTGGAATCACGCCGCTTACACGCAGGTCGACTTCGGCGCCATCAACGCCGGCGGCAAGAAGAAGGCGGCCACGCCCGAGCGTAAGGTCGGCCGCTCCGTGCGCACCGAACGATACCGCTATACCGAGTGGAACCAGGGCAAGCTCGGCGTCGAACTCTACGACCACGACGCCGACCCCGGTGAATTCAAGAACCTCGCCAACGATCCCGCCTACGCCTCCGTCGTCGCCGAACTCCGCCAGCGCCTGGCCAAGGGGACGAACTAAAGGAGAGGACTGAGTCGATGACTGCGTTGAGGGCTGAATCGAGGACTGAATCGATTAGCCGAAGGTAGGGCTGACCGCCCTCGGTCAGCCGCGGTTGAGCGAGCCGCTCAACCCTACCTCAAACCCTCCAGCCCTCGGGTCCTCCAGCCCTCCATTCCTCGAGCGTTCAGCTATACTTCAACTGCACCTTCTTACCGGTGCGGATCGATTCGTAGATGCCTTCGACGATGACCATATCGCGGCGGCCGACTTCGCCGGTGCAGGTGACTTCGGTGCCGTTGCGGAAAGCCTCGGCGACGCCGTCCATGTGGCGCTGCTGCTGACGGAAGACGCCGAAATCGAGCTTACCCTTGGCGGAGGTCGAGATGTTGAGGTTACGGTAGCTGAACACCGGCTTCGAGCCTTCGAACCAGCCCTTGGCGGCTTCGGCGCGGAACTCAGCGCGATTGGCGTCATAGCCCGTCCAGACGTCGGCGACGGCGCCATTGGCGAACTCGAGACGGAACTCCATGGCCTGTTCGACCTCCTTGAAGAAATCAGGCTGGGTCTTCGGCAGCTCCTTGGCCGTGACCGCGACCGGATTGGCGTCGGCCGCCATGCAGCAGGCCTGGATCGAATACACGCCCATGTCGAGGAGCGCGCCGCCACCGGCGAGCTTCTTCTCGATGCGCCAGGCATGCTTGCGGAGCGTGAAGCCGTTGGCGCTGGTCATCTTCATGAACGGGCCGAACTCCTGGGTCTTGGCCAGGCGGACGAGTTCCTGGTGATACGGATCGAAATGCAGGCGGTAGCCGATGGCCAGGCGCTTGCCGGCCTTCTTGCCCGCGGCGATCATGGCGTCGCAATCGGCGACGGAGGTCGCCATGGGCTTCTCGCAGATGACGTGCTTGCCGGCGCCGAAGGCGTCCATGACGTTCTGGGCGTGGACGCCGGGAGGCGTGACGACGTAGACGATGTCGATGGCCTTGTTGGCGGCGACCTTGTCCCACTGGTCGTAGGAATAGATGTTGGCTTCGTCGAAGCCATGGAGCTTCGCGAGCTTCTCGCCCTTCGCGCGGGTGCCCGTGATGGCGGCCACCAACTTCACGTTCTTGGTCTCCAGCAGGGCCGGCGACAGCTCGCCGTTGGCGTAATTACCCAGACCGCAGAGCGCGAGGCCCAGGGGCTTGCCGCCGGACTCCGCCGCACGCAGCGCCGGAGCAAGGGCGTAACCGGCGGCCAGGCCACCGAGGGAACCGAGGAAAGCACGACGAGTAGGGCTCATAGGGGTGTGGATATTCCTACCCTGACCCCGTCCCTCCGCAAGTTCAAGGTAGGGACAGTCTAGGCCGCTTCGACGTGCTCCAGCATCCATGATGCCCGGCGACGGACGTCGTCATCCGCTGACTTAACGAGCTTGGTCAGGGCGGAGGTCAGTTCCTTGGACGCCAATCTGGGGGCCAGCTGGCAATACTGCCTGAACTCGACCCCTGACGGCCTACCCACGACGTCCATCAAGACTACGACGAGTCTTTGCTTATGCTTGGCGCTCAGGTCAGCGCGTTTCAATCGCCGCAGAAGCTGGGCCTTGTCGTACCCTGAACGAAAGTAGCACGGATCGGCCTCCAGGTAGGTCACGGCGTTCTCACGCCATTCGCCATCGGTGGTCTCGACTTCCTTTAGCCTGTCCGGCCAGAGTTCCAGGATCCGGTAGACCCCTGCGTATGACGCGCCCGACTGATATCGCTGGGGACATAGCTGACGCGGATCGCCCGACTGCATGGCCAGTTCGAGCTTTCGGATATCGTTGACGGAAATTGCCACGCTTGCTTCCGGATGAAGGAAACGTCAGCGGCGCTCCGCGACCATCAGTCGCGTCCACGGGCCGTCGTTGACGTTGTAATAGATCCGCATCCCATCGGCGCTGAAAGCGGGATGGGGATGGTTATGTCGCCAGGATTTGGCCCCCTGACTGTTATCGAAGAGATCCACGACGACGAACTCGTCGCTTCGGGTCGACCCGACGCCGATGGCCCAGGCTCCTGGGAGACCGAACGGCCGTTTGCTGACATCGGCATCGGTGACGAAAACAGCGCCGTCCGGCGACAACGTGGGGTGATCGGAAAAACACGAGGGGGCGAACCGAGGCGACGCTTTCTTCGTGGCGGGATCCTGCAGGAAGTTCCCCTTCTCGAAAATGGCGGCGGAGTCCGGCGACCAAGACGGGTGCCCCCATTGCTCGATGAGGCCGAGGAACTTTCGCTGACGGAGGTCGTAGACGACCTTCCCCTCTCGCTTGCTGACCGACATGCCTCGAAAGCTCTGTCCGCCGCCGGGCACGCAGGGCTTGAAGAAGACCTTGGACTCATCCGGGCTCATCACCGGAAAAAACAAGGTGAGGTCGCGGGAACCGAGCCTGCGTTCGATCCATTCCCCATAGCGGGCGACGGTCTCCGCCGCGGTGACCGCGACGAGGGTTTCGCCACTGGCGACATCGATGAGCTCGAGGTCGCGATGCTCGCCCGGATTCCAATGGCAGCCGTAGACGGGCGCCCATCGCCCCGTCGCGGAGCCGAAGCCGAGCTGCCGATCCTGGGCCAGCACGCGGTCGCCGCCGGTCGCGATATCCACCGCATGGACGGACCATCGTCCGTCCTTCAGGTTGTGATATAGCACCTGCTTGCCCCCGCCTGACCACTGCTGGCAAGCCGCCCGATGCGCGTCTTCCGTCCGGATATCGCGGGCGATGATCGTCTCTCGACCGCTGGAGCGCTCGAGTATCCGCAGGTCGCCCGTTTCGCCGTCGGCAGCGCCGGAGGTGTAATACAAAACGTACCTACCGTCGGGGCTTTCAGGACAGGCGTTGAAATACGCATGGAGGGAATGCCTCGCTTGCTCGGGCGCGACGGCACGTTTCACGGCGCTCGCCCAAGGCCTCAACTCCGGGGCGCCGTCGGCTTTGCCTGACTCGGCACGTATCGGCATGTGATCCATGAGGGCCAGAACACCCAGGCAAAGGGGCGCGAAGAGGTCATGAAACCGGGGCATGACGGATCTTTTACTTCTCCCCCTTGAGATAAGCCAGCAGGTCCGCGAGCTGCTGCTTGGACAAGCCAGCCTCGAGGCCGGTCGGCATGAGGGAGTTCGGCAAGGCTTCGAGTTTGGCGAGATCGGCGCGCAGGAGCGTCGCTTCGACGCCCAACGGACCACGCAAGGTGACCGAGGTCGGGGTGTCGCCGACAAGGATGCCGCTGAGGACGCGTCCGTCCTTGGCCTCGGCGAGATACGCTGTGAAGGCCGGCGCGATCTCGGCGTCGGGATTCACGATGTGGAACAGGATGTTCTCCTTGGTCTGACGACGGATATCAAAGAGATCGGGACCAACCGCATGCCCTTCCCGGTCCAAGCGATGGCAGGTGGCGCAGACAGCGTTGAAGACGGCACGTCCGTCCGAGGGATTAGGCTTCAGCGCCAGCGCCTTGGCGGCCTCGGCCAAGGCCTCCGGCCGGGCCGAGACGGTCAGCAGTTTCTCCGCCTGCGCCTTGATGGCGGGATCTTTTGAGGCGAGCACCTGACGGCGACGTACCCCGGTGAAGACGCTCGCAGGGATCTGCTTTGTTTCGACGGCAGCAAGCACGCCTTTCAGATGAAACGGCACGCCGAGCAAAGCACCTAGCA
>Ga0222714_10004204_pt1 | contig 14257 bp, 17 predicted proteins | sample C33_3DmetaG_FD_165048 | JGI IMG/M metagenome (GOLD analysis project Ga0222714, IMG submission 165048) | Estuarine water microbial communities from San Francisco Bay, California, United States - C33_3D | ecosystem: Environmental > Aquatic > Marine > Unclassified | place: USA: California... | reverse complement strand
CGTTCGTTCAACAGGCGACTTCGCAAGTTCAACCTTAGTGTTCCTGTAGAATTTGTCCCACGCAATTGAAGCAACTCTGTGGGCCTCGTTCAACTCGCTGATTTTCAGAAATTGCTGGATAGTCGTCAGGATGCCTGCGAAGATGTTCACCGCTCCAATGCCCATAGTTGCCCATGGTTTCACAGCATCCGAGAACCGATCTTGTGCGAAGTTCGCAGTTCCTGTTGTTGTGCTCATGATGATGACCGGAATTGTGAACCATGCGTTGGCTTTCGCGTATTTATGATGTGCCTTTGAGTGAAGCCATCTATAGCACATAGCCTTATCCGCCCACTCGATTAATATGTTCTCGTGTTCTTCTGTCCATTCGACGTTAACCATCGAACCTGTTTGTGTCTCGTTCTCACCGTGGAAGCTCTCAGCGTCCTTCATACTAACATCGTGCGCCATTGTTCGATATATAGTATGGCCGCATAATCTTTATAGCCACAATGGCGCGCACGTACGTAATGGAGACCCAAGAGTTAGCTTCAATTAATTTCTACTAGCGTGAATTATGGGCTCATGTTGGCACGGATCTTTTTCGCTCTATTAGGTATATGGACACGAAGGGCGCCAAGCATGAATTTGAGTTAGTTCTTAATCAGAGACAGGAGATAATGAGCGTGTTCGACGTGATGCGTGGAAAAATCGCTACTCTCAAGAAAATCTATGGAGAACTGATTGGAAGCCACACAGGGGATGACTACATGTTCGGTATGGATGCGCTGCATTTCCAAAACGAGATGATTGAGAAAGACTACACACATTTGCGCCAGAATCTTCATGCTATAGAGCGTAGACTGTATTGTGAGTACTATACACTTTACAAGCAGATACAGCGCTATGTGCGTGACGAACTCGAAGACAAGAGACTTGGCGAGCACGCTGCATTCAAGCGCGAGTTCCCAACATACAAACACTTGGGGCCTACTACTACCACATACGATGTGAAGGTTGTTATCGAGATTTATGCGGCGATCGAAGCTTGTATTATGGAGCTAGAGACAACCGTCAGTTCACGTGAGAGCGTTTTGAGACAGGACAAACAACACTCGCAGATGGGGCTCAATATTCACGCACTTGTGTATCGCGAGGAGTTCACTCTAGCAATGATGCGGGCCAGGCTGCGTATGTTCTACGACTATCTCCATACCTTCTATCTACACCACACTAAGTATCTCAGTAGGCTGCTACTTAAGGCAAAGCTTCAAATGGGTATTGTTAATGAGGACATTCTGTTGAAGCAGTTCAATCAGGGAACTACAGTTGCGGAAGTGGGTGTAGCTGACCTGGCAAAAGAATTAACGCCTACACATATTCCTAAGAAGGTCGCCTCACCAACAAACATCGTTCCTGTTGAAGAGGAGCGCATCAGAAGTTATGTTGACTACGATGGCCTTCCACCTGAAAGTAGAGAGACATTAAATGGAATCATCGCTGCTGGTGGAGGAAGCGGAAGCGAAGAAGGTGACTCGGATGCTGACGTACAGTCACAATCGGACCCTCCTGATATCGTCGCGCCGCTGCCTGTATTCAGCCGTCCGGAGCAGATCACAACTGTGCCTGAGGAGTCGGAATACGGGAGCCAATGTGCAGATGGCCCCGAGGAGTTTCACATCCAGAACGGGAGTCGCGTCTTAGTGGAGGGCTATGCCACGGTTGGCACGCTTAGGTTCTACGGTGCACACCACGCGAGCAAGGGCAAACGCTGTGGCGTAGAGTTAGACGAGCCGTGCGGAAAAAACGATGGTACAGTCGGAGGACACGTCTACTTCACATGTAAGCCGATGCATGGCGTACTAGTTGCACCGTACAAAGTATCTGAGGCATTGGACAGCTCTGATGATGAGGGCTGACTACTAGATACCTCTTTAAATAGTCTAGGAATATCAATAGAAAATTGATCTTAACACTACTTGCGAAAAGCAGATAAACAACAGGCAACTATGGAAAGACGTATTACAAGCAAAGTAGATGCTCATCAGCTGGCGTTCAAGAACTCAATCAAAGAGTGGGTTGAGACGCGTGTGCGAGATGGGGCGCCGATAGACCCAGGACAACTTCTCCAGTTCGTGTTCGACTTCGACAACCTGTCGCTGAAGAAAGAGGACTTCCAGAAGCGTAAACGACTTAAGAACGCAGTGCCGCAGTTCGAGAGGTGCACCGCGAGGCGCGCCAATGGAGAGCAGTGTACTAGACGCAAGAAGGAAGGAGCGTGCTTCTGTGGGACACACGCCAAAGGCACACCTCATGGTGTACTCGCTGGAGATGGCAAGCCTGCCGAGGATACCAAGAAGATCGAGGTTTGGGTCCAGGAGATCAAAGGCATAAACTACTACATCGATGCTGAGAAGAATGTGTACCTACCAGACGACATCGTCAGCAGTCGCCAACCACCGAGGACGATCGGCAAGTGGGTCTTGGTCGATGGTGCGTACTCCATCCCACAACTCGACGAGTACGCTTAAGTGATGTGCGTGCACTTGTACTGCTAGCAATTTTTATTGGCACGAGGTTCTGCTGCGACAAAAGAAACATACCTTGAGCGATGGTGTCGACCGGGTCTCTTTTACCGTGATGTCCAGGTGCGTTGGTACAACTCCCCACGCCAGGTTCCGCAGTCGTCATACGGGTCGGTGTGGCTGCCGCTTCCTACTCTCTGAGCGTACCTGTCGTGGCTGTTCGGAGTATGTGGCGTGCTCGATCTCCGACAATCGCGTCTCTCCAAACGCAAACGTGCGATCTCGTCTTCGCACGTACTTAGACGAGATCTGGTTTCATTGAGTGTTGCGGTTAGCATCGCAATCTGTGACGCAAGCGCCGCTGTATCACACTGCATTAGTGGCTGACTCAAAGCGGCGCTCAGGGTCTGGTCGTCGATACGCAGCTGCATCTTGATCAGTGCCTCTGCCATTCCTTGGTCTTTCATGCGCTTTGCGCACAGAGCGATCTCCTGGTGTAGTTTCTCGACCGACCAGCCGTGAAATGCCGCCATCGTCTCATCCGACATCTGGAACACGGACCGCTGCATCACGATCGTGTTCTGTATGCTGCTTCGTTGTACGGTTGTGTTCATTTTGGTTCTCTTCTGTTTTGCTTTAGGTTTTTGCCTTGCTGAAGTTGCGCGTAAGGCACATCAATTTTCTGGCCCTCCAGGTCGTGTCACTTCTGTTCTCTATAGCTTAAGCGTTGTAGTAGAACGCTGCGGCGAACCCAATAAAGAATGCAGGCACAGTCATATGGAGCTCGGCCATAACCGCCAGTAAAAACGAGAACATACCTGCTATAATCCCCTGCTTGACTTTCCTCTTTTCAGCGACTGTCCGTCTTCGCACCTTCGGGTCTACAATGAGGTAGTACCCTATAAACCCAACTATAGCAGCTACCCCTGCAACCCACTCTGCAGTTGTCAACATCTCGGCGACGATCTTACGCCGCTTGCTTGTCGTGAGGATAACGAATACCGTGCTGACGAAGACCCAGATGATCGTGTCTAGCTTTTGAGTGTCCTTCGGAGCTCCAATTTGTATACAGTCTGAGGAGAGACTTCCGTGCGTAGCGATGACATGTAAAAAGAGGTCAGTAGAGTACAATGGCAACAGAGGAAGTATCTAATATGATTGTGGAGTTTCTTAACCATTGCGGCGTCGTTTGTACGACTCTAGACGACATTGATGGTATGCTCATACCAAGAGAAGTTCTACTATGCGACAAGCGTTATGCAACCGCGAAGGAACAACTTCCTAAGTTACGCGGTGTTTTCTCTTCGTCGTACATGACTTCTCTCCAGAGCAACGCTGACGAAGTGCAGAGATGGCCGCTGATCAACCTTGTTAGACAGACGCTGAAGATGTGTAACCGCAGGATGCGACCAATGCGGATGGCTGATGGATATACTAAGGATGGCGTCAAGAAGTACAAGAGGGCCTTCGTCATCGAACAACTAAGAGCTATCAAAAGCCACGCAGAAGCTGCTGCTCCAGACGATCACGATCCTGCAGAGGATGATTGACGCTGTTCTAGGCTTAAAGTACTTCCGCGGTCCTATTGCAATAGATGGAGTATATCTACTTTCTAACCGTTGGGACTGCGGTGGCAGCTCTCGTCGCAGGGGTCACTGTCGGCTACATTAATGACTGTGACCGCGAGATCAGTCATGATAACAAAACGGACTTGCTCGAGGCCACCATCAACTGTATCGATGGCTGTGACCGCGAGCTGAGTTTGAATGATAGAACTAGCATGCTAGAGATGCACACGGAAGTAAGCGGGCTTATCACAACGTGTGCCGACCATACGAATGCAGAAATCGGAAGTCTGCGTGACGAAATACACGAGTTGCGCGATACAATCGCAGCGTTTCGAAGCGAAGTTACGTTCCTACAGAGGACTATTTCGAGGGAGCGTAGCGGCTCTAGTGACCATCCTTCGATAGATTTTGGTGTCGGTTCGGCGCAACAGCCACGACACAGACGACTCGGTGATATATGTGGTCCTAATGTTGAGATTTAGTGACATCATTACAGTCATGTGGCGAAGCGACTTAAAGCTCTTACGTGTATATCGGTACCATATGAGAAACGTGCTACCGGTTATTACTGTTGTCGTGCTAGCTGCGTCTGGTCTCTACTACTCTCTTCAACAGATACATAATAAGGTTATGAGCAAAATGGACTTCGTCGAAGAGGAAATATCACAGTTGCATCAAGCAGTTATGGAAGAGTTTGACTTGCTGAACATACGCCGTTTGCAGAGCACGCGCGGTGTGCAGACAACTCCCGAGATCGAAGCGATCGAGGTCGCCATAGATGTCAGTGACCGTGGATCACACGACAATGAGGTCTATGATCTCGTCATTGACCCGCAGAGACGTGACAGTGCTGATCCTGGTGAGCTGAGCCGCACTCAAGAAATCGATTATCCAGACGGACTGCACGCAATCATTGAGTGCTCGGATTCACCCGATGCTTCGCACTTATCAGAGAGTCCAACGAACTGTACAGGCGGCATACCACGCAGCGCGTTTGAGCGCGTCGCACTGGCAATGATGGGTCGCAATCAGACGGACTACTCATCATAATATCTCGCATCAGTATATACATGCCAACAGTGCCATCGCATTACGTTCCGAAAAGCTTGAGCCATAAAGAGAAGAAAGCACAGATGCGTGAGCTGCGCAAATCTCGCAAGATGTACAAGAGAGGTGTTTACCATACCAGGAAGACAATGCCTGGGTATCGTAATAGAAAATCTGTATGGGATTCACGTGTGAGGCGGACGTACCGTATCCCGAAGACTCAGCGTCTGTCAGTTGGACTACTTGCGAAGAAAACTGGATGTTCACAGAAGGCCTTACAGGCTATAGTCAAGAAGGGGATGGGGGCCTACTACTCGTCTGGATCACGTCCAAACCAGACGGGTCACTCTTGGGGCTATGCACGCCTGTACAGCGCGCTGAGCGGTGGGCCAGCTGCCAAGGTAGACAGCAAGATACTAATTGATGGATGTCCGAGTGGTAGCAAGGTTCTGAAGCTCGCACGTTCTCCTAGGAAGAACAGCAGACGCAAGAGAGTTATGCTTGGTGGTTACAAGATGCGCGAACGCATAGTGCGTTTCGAGAGGTCTCCAATAGATGGGAAGAAGTACAGAGCCTTCGTTAGGGATATGAAGACCGGAAGCGAGCGACACATCGACTTCGGAGCGAGTGACTATCAGCAGTACAAAGATCGGACTGGTTTAGGCCTCTACAGCCATAAGAACCACGGCACGCGGAAGCGCATGCGCAACTATTTCAACCGCCACAGCGGAACGCCCATCAGGGCGAAGGCAATAGAGAAAGAGAAGAAAGCGTCCAGCGGACGTTACAACCCTAAAATATTGAGCCACGAGTATTTGTGGTGAGAGGTTCATTCCGTATCAGTACGAGATGAACTGAATTTCACATTATGTATGGGGGTGGATATTGGCATACGCATTCTCCATAGAAACCTGGGAGCTGCATACCTACACGTCCATCGTCACATAAGCACGTACCAGCACCCATTGCGCCAGTAGGTGTCGTGACACAGAACTCCTTACTGAATCCTTGTGCACGACATGAATTGTAATTAAATCCCTCGCGTTTACTTGGCCAGAACGCTACAATGGCGACGAGTAGCGCTAAAACTAGGAGTGCCTTCTCATACATTGTTTTATATACTGTCACAAAAAATGGAATACTTTCTTCTTAGGCAACCAAACCCAGTCCAACCATAAGTGCTGTCAGACAAACAGCTGATACAGTGAACGCGGTTCTGAACCCGTCTCCACATCTGTTAGTATCGTGTACTGTCATATGATCCAGCAAATGCTCCTCGTCGTTTTCAGGTACCTCGCGCCACGTTGGCATTGGAGGTGGTGTGGGCGCGTACGTGACCCGTGATGATGATGTCGATCGTGGTAGAGATCCGTATCTTTGCTGGTGCCATGTCTCCGGATTTGTTAGACCAGGATCCATCTTGGCTATATACTTCGCGCGTAATGCTCCACATTCTTTGGAGCACACCTGCGCATCACACGCTCTGTGTGTAGGCGTGTTAGCTCTGAACGTAACGAACTGTGTGCCGCACTCTGGACAAATAGACGTTCTGCGGCAATTGAATGACATTAATTGGTTTTTGAGGACACTCATGTACATTATACTTAGCCTCAATTTTTCGTGTTATTTGTTACGACAATTAACGCCCAAACCAGACTTCGACAAGCGGTGCGTTGTCGTCTATGATCACGATCTTGTTGTCTGGATAGTGAGTGCGGATACTGTTATAGCACGTGCGCCACGAGGATACGTGTGCAAGACTCTTCACACAACGTAGCATGACGAACCCTAGAGTGTTCATATTGGTGTAAGTTGCTAATATGAACTCCTAAAGAATTCGTTACGACCTTACGCAGCAGCCTGGTTCATCAACGCTTGAAGTATCGTCTACAAGTACTCAGGTTCTGCTACTCCAGAGTATCTTCTTATCAAGCCGAGTTTGTCTACGACTAGGATTCTACTTTCTGGCACAGTATTGGAGATATCATCGGCATACATCGCTTCCGGACAGAATCTCACGTCTGATGGTCCCTTCGTGATTGCGTTTTTTAGGAATCCATAGCGCATCGCTATGAGGCCCAAGACAATCTTGTAGTCCGGACATTGTTTATATGCCACATCATATTGACCGATTGTTGAGCGCACTGCCTCGAAGAAGCTGTTATCTGAGAGTCTGTATAGACCTGTTAGTTTGATCACTATGTCATCATCGTTACATCCGATTGCAAGACACGCAAGTTTAAGGTCTCTGGTCTCACGCAGACCTTTCCATCTTGCAACGCAATTGAGCTTCATAGATGAACTGTTCGTGTAGAGAACTTTCGTACCAAGGCCATCAAGTACTGTATGTTTGAGGCCTCGTGCGGCGGCGCTGTTCTCCACTACCACTACCTCGATACCAAGTCCGCTGACTAGGTTGACGTTGTGCGCAATATTTTCGCGATATAGTGCGTGCCTTTGATCTAGTGTGTCACCGCCTCCATGTACACCAACGCCCAGCCCATAGTCCGGATACAATACTGTCGTGATCACGAGGACAATGCGAGGAGTATGTGTGCTCATATTGATGACAGTCACTAATATGAACTTCCTAAAGAATTCGTTACGACCTTACGCAGCAACTTGGTTCATCAAGCTATCTAAGCGCGTACCAACAGGGATGTCCTTCTTCGTGAATTTGCCATTCAATATCTGCATCTGTACAGCTGGTCTGGTACCAAGTCCAAGCAATTCAGCTTTGTCGCCGCTCACATGCAGCATCGAACCCTCGCGCATTCCGAGTACAAACGTAGGATTGCCTGTCTGCTTGAATGTTCTGTTTTCCTGGAGATACTCGCAGAGACGCAGTGCGCGTGCCTCTCCACCGAATCCGTGACCCTCTGTGTAGTCGTTGTAATGGACATTAAGCTGGAAAGGGACTAAATTAAGCACATCGCAGCCATCTATGCAGCAGTTTGGCATATCATTCGTTGTCTGCATTGTAGGGCACGTTGCGTTTGTTCCGGCAGAAGCTCCGATATATGGCATTCCCGACATCACCTTGTCACGGATAGCTTGCATTACGCCTGGCTGGTGCAACGATCTTGTCAGCCAGAACGTGTTACCGCCACACATATAGATGGCCTGTGCTGCTTTGATCTCTCTGATCTGATCAGCAAGTGCCATTGACGGGTCACATAGCTTCACTTTGATTCCAAGCTTCGCAAACGATGGTGCGACGTTTTCTTTCAGCATCTTGTCTGCGGCATGAGTATTGACACCGTCACGCACATTGGGCCACGCGTATGAAATGAATAGAATCTCTGTTACATTGTGTGGTGCAAGGAATTTCTTGAGGCTAGGGCGTCCATATCCCAAATGGTCACCGGTAAGCTGCATAGTTGAATTTGAGTAGAGGAGTAGATTCGGTCCAGAAGGGGAACTTGGTATGGAGAGAGTATGGTACATCGCGTAACGAGCGATGTAGTACTCAGCTACGTTCGCATAACGGTCGTACAAGAAGTATATGCCAAGGATCGCGAGGATCCAACAGACAACAACGTACACCTTCTCAAGTAGGTCTTTCATTATACACTAGTCCAACAAATTTCTATTGCGTCATCTATGTTCTTTAAATGCCGTTGTCCGCAAGTCGTCCGGTTCAGCTGGGATCTCGAGAGCATACTCGTTCCAATACTCCATACAAGTAAGTGTCACGCTTAATCCATTGCCTACTATCTTCTTCGTTAGAGGATCAGGTACGAGCCAACGGGTTTCTCGATGTGGAAAACTTAGGTGCCCCCGCGCAGGCGCAAAAGCGCCGAAGCGTCCAGAAAATTGAAGTGTAAAGAAGAAGGAGTGTAGAGTGTAAAAAGTGAAATCAAGTGTTGGTTAAAAGCAGAAGATGTCAAGTGTTCAAGTGTCGCGAGTGTACTCGTACGTGTGCGCAGGAGTGTGCCGGTCGCTGAGCGAGCGGTACGGATTCCCGTACGCGGAAGCGATGTCACACGTGGAGGGAATGGAGGTGTGTGTGGTGGAGGGAAGTAAGGAGAAGGGTGTGAAGGTGGCGAAGGTGGCGAAGGTGGTGAAACCGTCATTGACACTACCATTCTGTGGAGTGATGGATGGATTGTGCGGGGCGATCGCGCAGGACGGTGGTCTGTACACCCAATGCAAGAATGAGGCAAAAGAAGGTAAGTACTGTGTGCGTTGTGCAAAGGGAACAAAATACGGAGACGTGGAAGATCGTGCCGCTCGGGGCGCGGATTGGCGTACGCCGGACGGAAAGGAACCAACGCTGTACGGAAAGGTGATGATGAAGAAGAACATCAGCAAAGAAGATGCAGTCGCGGAGGCCGCGAAGTTCGGCTGGGTGATCCCAGAAGAGCAGTTCGAGGTGACCAAGCCTAAGGAGATCAAGGCGAAGCCAGTGAAGGAGAAGAAGGCTAAGGCGCCTGCAGCAAAACGCGGACGTCCAGAGAAGAAGAAGGACGTCGAAACGACCGCGGGCGGCGACGACCTGATCGCCCAGTTGGTGGCCCAGGCTCAGCAAATGACCGTCGAGGAAGAGAACGATGGCGAGGAGGTTGCAGAGCAAGCCGAAGCAGAGCAAGTCGAAGCAGAGCACGCGGAAGACGCAGCTGACGATGAGAGCGTCGAAGATCTCGAGGGCGTGCAAGAGGCGGAGCAGGTGCAAGAAGCGGAGCAGGTGCAAGAAGCGGAGCAGGTGCAAGAAGCGGAGCAGGTGCAAGAAGCGGAGCAGGTCGTCGAAGAGAAAAAGAAGGCTGCCAAGAAGCCAAAGATGACCAAGGAAGAGCGTGAAGCTGCCAAGGAAGCCGAGAAGCAAGCGAAGCTGCAGGCAAAGGAGGAGGAGAAGCAGGCGAAGCTGCAGGCAAAGGAAGCCGAGAAGCTAGCCAAGCAGCAGGCGAAGGAAGCCGCGGCCGCCGAGAAGAAGGAGAAGGCGAAGGCAGCGGCAGCCGAGAAGAAGAAGGCAGCAGCGGCTGAGAAGAAGGCGAAGGAGGTCGAGGCGCCAGTGGCAGCGGCCGACGAGCTGGAAGCAGACGAGGTAGACGAGGATGCAGTGGAAGTAGTGAAGTTCGAGCACGACGGCGTGACGTACCTGAAGGATGCGAACGATGTGGTGTACGATATGGAGACCCAGGACGAAGTAGGAGTGTGGGACCAGGAGGCGCAGAAGATCATGCCGCTGGCCGACGACGAAGAAGAGGAGTAAGTAGCTTGTAGCAGTGTAAGGTAACTAAAAAAATCAAAAAAAATCAGAAAAAGGGTCCCCGGACCCAATTTCTATTTAATGGGCGGTATCTGTTTATCCTACCGATTTCCCGGTTAGGGTATTTCGTGGAAAATTGAACTAAGTATCCGATAGAGATGGGGGATCATCTAAACATTCGAAAACTTAAAGGCTATTTAAATTGCACAGTGGAACAACAAAATGGAACAGTTCAACCGTTACATCGAACGGAACGGAATGGAGACGAAGGCGTACCAGACAGACGGTGTGGGGTGGTGCGCAGACATCGAGGAGAATGGGAAGCAGATGGGAGAGGTGCGAGTACACAGCGGGATCCTGGCGGATGAGATGGGCCTAGGTAAGACGGCCCAGATGATAGGGTTGATCCTCACTAGGTTTGTGCGCCGTACCCTGATCGTGCTGCCAAGGGCACTCCTGGAACAGTGGGATGGTATCGTATACAAGACTCTCGGACACGATGCACTAGTGTATCACGGGATACAAGCACGGCGGATCAGCAACGAGGTCCTCGCTAACAGTCCCATCGTGATCACCACCTATGGGATGCTCTCTCAAACCAGACAAAAACCCAGAAAGGGCGAGCCACTCGTCTTCGGTGCCCTGCACGCACTCGAGTGGGATAGGGTGATCTTCGATGAGGCACATCATCTGCGCAACCGTAACACTAGGAACCATAAGGCAGCACTGGCATTGAAGTGCAGCAGGAAGTGGCTTGTGACGGGCACTCCAATCCAGAACAGTATGACGGACTTCTACGGCCTCTGCGCTATGCTCGGTATCGAGCAGCCCTTCTATGTCGACAAGGACAACATTGCAACTATCTCTCGCGAGTTGATCCTGAAACGAACCAAAGAAGGGGTTGGGATCCAGCTTCCACCACTACATCGTCACGTCGTCGAGGTCGAGTGGGAGGATGACGCAGAAAGACAACTTGCAGAAGACATCCACGCTCATCTTGAGTTCAGCAGGGCTACCGTGAGAGAAGAGAACCCCTTCAGGGCTGGCGGCCTCCACCACTTCGCGATGCTGCAGCGTGCCAGACAAGCCTGCATCGACATGGGGATGCTCGAGAAGGCTGTCCAAAGTATGGTTGCCTTGGGGATTCTTGAGAATGAGACCTTCCTGGCTGATGCCCTGAAGTATCAGAGCAAGACTAACAAGGTCATCGAGACTATCCTGGAGAGAAAAGATAATGACAGAGCCAAGTTGGTCTTCTGCCACTATCACCAAGAGATCGACACTGTTGCCAAACGGCTGGCCGATGGTGGTATGAAGGTCGCTTGCTTCGATGGCCGCACCGGCCGCGCTGATCGTGACCAGCTTCTCTCCGATACTACCATCGATGCTCTTGTACTTCAGATCAGGACCGGCTGCGAGGGACTCAACCTCCAACAGTTCAGTGAGGTCTACTTCATCAGCCCCAACTGGAACCCTGCCATCGAGGATCAGGCCGTCGCCAGATGCCACAGAATTGGTCAGAAGTGCGACACCGATGTCTTCAGCTTCAGGATGGTTGCCTTCGATGACGACCGCTTCACCAGAACTATGGATATGTACACACGAGACCTACAACACGTTAAACGCATTAAAATGAAGACTATCGAACACGTCGCTGACGGACCTGGAGAGAAGCTCGAAGAACCTTGCGCCATCTGCCTCGATGACCAGCACGCCAACACTTGCTACAGACTTGACTGCGGACATCACTTCCACGCCACTTGTGTCACCAAGTGGTTCCAGCGCAACGCAACTTGCCCTATGTGCAGAAGCAATTGACTCACCGACCAGCACCATTGGGACATCGCAAAAAGGTAAGTACCCCCAACCCATTTCTCTCCGCGTTTGACTTAGAGACTGTTTAAATACCCATTTCCAGTTATCCTACCGATTTCCCGGTTAGGTATATTTGGGGTTATACCGTGCTATTACGCACTTCGTCATATCTACACTATCTGTGTACATATGACTATCTGGTATCAGATTGCCCTCTATCACGTCCGGCGCGTCAAGCGAAGCAGCTCTTTGATCCCGTGAGCTGGCTCCCATTTTCGTCCGTTTTTGTCCCTAAATAGTCAGCATCGGGTAGCATTTGGGTAGCATTGTGTTTCTTCGTCTTAAGATGTCTTTCCCAATTTCCAACTTCAGACGTTGCATAGTCACACTTCTCACAACGATACGATTCTGTCCCATTTTCGTCCGTTTTTGTCCCTAAATAGTCAGCATCGGGTAGCATTTGGGTAGCATTTGGGACAACTGAAAAAAAGGCACTATATTACGTCCGGCGCGTCAAGCGAAGCAGCTCTTTGATCCTGTGGGCTGGCTCCCTCGGCTCGTTTTGGCTCCTAAATAGTTACCATCACTTACCATTGGGTTTCTTCGTCTTAAGATGGCATATTCAGATGTCAGAAATGTGACGCGGAATAGTCTCACGTCTTGTAACGATATTCTTCAAGGCCGTTTTGGCCCTAAACAGTTACCATAACTTACCATTTGATTACCATTTGATTACCATTTGGGGCAACTGAAAAAAGGCACTCTATTACGTCCGGCGCGTCAAGCGAAGCAGATCTTTGATCCTGTGGGCTGGCTCCCTCGTCCGTTTTTGTCCCTAAACATCCAGCATCATCCAGCATTTGTCCAGCATTGTGTTTCTTCGTCTCAAGATGCATTTCCCAATTTCCAACTTTAGACGTTGCATAGTCACACTTCTCACAACGATATGATTCTGTCCCATTTTCGGCCGTTTTTGGCCCTAAACATCCAGCATCATCCAGCATTTGTCCAGCATTTGGGACAACTGAAAAAAAGGCACTACGACATATCATCGTTTCCAATAGCTCCAATTATACCATTCTTCATCTTCTTCTTCTCTCTAGGAGTCAATTCCTTCATCACACCCGATACCAACTCAGGATACTCCTTGCCTTCCTTCTCTCTATGAAACATGTTCGGATTCTGTGTAGCTGCTTTACCCACCTGGTCACGTTCAGTATTCTTCTTTATAGTGTCAAAGACCTCACACTCTTTATCTTCTTTGAAACCTGTGTCCTCCTTCACATACAAAGTGTTCTTGACTGAGCGAATAGTTCTCTGTTCGTCTGTCTGAACTGTCAATATATTTGTAATGGCATCTGTTAGCAACTTCGGATCGTGGGTTACGCAATATGGCAATGCCATAATTTTCTCAACAATCTGCTGGATAGGAAGTGCGTTCGGGTAGTTAGAGTTGAGCTGTAAAATGATGTTCGTGTTATGACTGTTCGTTGAGATAGTGTTGTTGTTGCCCGCGACCTTGGCGACATCAGAGACTGTCTTCGCCATATTCACCATTTGTCCCATCACTTCTGATGTTTGCTTAGTCAATAAGTCGCGCAGCTCCTTATTCTCTCTAAGTAACTCCATAAGTTGTTCTGGTGCGATGGTTGAAACGATCTGATTCTGTTGTTCAGTTTTTGTAGGGGGCTCATATGTGCACGTAGCCTTGTGACGGTAGTAGCTTTGATTGTGCTTGTACTGTTTGCCACAATCGCATTGCCAGCGGTTTGGGCTCGTTTTGGCTCCTAAATATCCAGCATTCTCCAGCATTTGTCCAGCATTGTGTTTCTTCGTCTTAAGATGTCGATGCCAATTTCCAACTTTAGACGCTGCATAGTCACAATTCGCACAGTAGAATTCGGACAGCTCGTTTTGGCTCGTTTTGGCTCCTAAATATCCAGCATTATCCAGCATTTGTGTAGCATTGAGAAAAGATTTTTAAGCTGAGTTCGCGCCAGATTCTGTCATGTAGGTGAATTTCACTTACATAGCATTTGAGTTGATTCAAAAACTTAACCTACAGTGTCTAAGTAAATGTGAAAAAAAAACAGAGTTTGAAAGTCTATTTGGAA
>Ga0222714_10004202_pt1 | contig 14262 bp, 17 predicted proteins | sample C33_3DmetaG_FD_165048 | JGI IMG/M metagenome (GOLD analysis project Ga0222714, IMG submission 165048) | Estuarine water microbial communities from San Francisco Bay, California, United States - C33_3D | ecosystem: Environmental > Aquatic > Marine > Unclassified | place: USA: California... | reverse complement strand
CTTGGCTATCGCTCCGACGCACTTGCCGCCTTTGAGAAGAAGTATCCACCGTCTCCTGAACTACAAGCCGCACGTCGCGCTGCTGCACAACAAGATCTATTAAATGCAGCTGCACGGCTTGAAACAAATTCCGCTACCCTAACCGACCTCCAAAAGATCCAAGTTCCTGCTGCTGCAGATCAATTCATTAACGCAGTTGAATCCGGTGAAGATCAATTAACCGGCCGTGTAATCAAACAACTCAATATTGCCGACCCTTGGGGCGAAGCAACCATCCCTCCCGACGCAATTAATCAGCAACAAACCATTCCTTTACTTCCTGCAGCAGCCGTTAGCCCACGGGAGCAGGCACAACAATTCTTTCAATCTGAATTTGAAAAATTAGGTGTTACCATCCCAGGTCGTTACCGTCGAGAACGCGTAATGGGCATGGATCCTATCATTGCTGAAGCAGTTGAGCTTTATGCATCTACCGGTGATCCAGCCGTTCTTTCTCGTTTATCTAATACACCTTCTTCCCCAATAACAATTAAACCAAACGTCCAACTGTCTATCAATGATCCCAATCTTCCCACAGGTCAATTTTTTAAACCTACTGGATTTCCTGAATATACCGGTGATTTAATTCAAAAAGATATTGAATTAACAAATAAAATTTCTAGTCTTGGTCTTGAAAAGCAAAATTTAATTGACAAAGCAAAAGAGCTTGGCGAACAAGAGTTAATGTTGCGTGTTGCAATGGACCGAGAGCCAGATGGTGGGGCGTATTCTCAGATGTTCGGAAAGATTAAATATGAACAACAAAACTTGCCTGATCCATCTAGTTTGGACGTAGATCTCGGAGATGCTTTAGCTGAACGTGACTTCATTCGTGGTCAAATAAATTCCCTAGAAAATTTGGGATCTACTTATAAATTAAATAACTTACAAGAAGGTGTTCGTCCGTTCTTTGAATATGATGAATTTGGAAATATTATTCCATCAACCCTTGCATTACGCACCGGCAGACAATCAGTTGATCTTGGGCCTAAAACCAAGGGCGGTCGAATGTTTGCTGAGTACGATCCACAAAGCCAAACCGGCAGCACAAAAGGTGTTTATGGTGTTGAGCAAACACGTCGACGTTCTAGTCCAGCAACTCGTCCTACTCAAATAACAACCAATGAATTAATTGAAGAGGCTTTGGAGCAAGCAGTTGCATCTCCCGAAGGTGATGTACCTATTCCCCCTCCTCAAGAACAAGTTGGTCTAAAGTATGGACCCAAAGCCTCTCAAAAATCACTTATTGCTTCCGAAGGAATTCGTCGAGCTATGATTGAAGGACGTGATCCTCAAGTGGTTTTACGTGAACTTGGTTTTAACGTTTAGTCATGGCTGAGAAGAAGAAGAAAGAAAAGAAGTGGATTCAAGGGATGGACATGAAGGAAGGAGCCTTCACCGCCAAGGCCAAATCCCGTGGTATCAGCCCAGCCCAGCTTCAGGAGAATGTGCTATCTAATCCTGATAAGTACGACGAGAAGACGGTAAAGCAAGCAAACTTACGTAAAACCTTGGTAGGCTTACATAAGAAAAAGAAAACTAAATGAAAATAGATAAACCCAAAACCACACCGGAAAAATACATTGGTTTTGGCGGCAATAAAGATGTAAAAGAATCTTTCAAGTCTCAATATGACTTGCCTGCTGTATCCCAAGAAACTCCTTGGGTTACATCTCGCTTCGGCCCACAAGATCTTACAAAACGTGTAGCTAACCGACGTTTAAATTTCAATGATCTGAACTTCTTGCCAGAAGGTCAAGCGGTGCAAGGTTATGAGATGTTCCCTGGCCGTGGACGGTTTAATCCAAAAGATGAATACGACACATTTATTGGTCGTCCTTCTACACCTAATTTTCCTGAGCAGCAACCGGACTTTAATCCGGAATGGAATGACTTTTATATTTCAAGTCCTGTAATACCACCTGGAGATAAGATTAAAAATCCGTTCCCCAGGCAAGATAATATGGATCCCAATGGTTATTTATTTGAAATGATGCAAGAAGGTTTGAATTCTTCTATTCCAAAGCTTCCAGAGCTTATTAGCGAGAATCCTCAGGCTTCTACATCGATTTGAGCTAAGCAAATTAAAATAAAACAATATAGGTAAACAATATGAAACCGTTTGCACGCCTGCTTGCTTACGCGTCTAGAAATAAAGATCTTGTTGGCAACGTTGCAGCAGGCAGTGCATTATCGGCTGGCTTTGGCATGATGGCCGGAGGGCCAGCAGCAGGCCTTGCGTATGGCCTGGGTGATTTAGCAGTTGCATTGCCGTTGACTGCGGCAGCAAGGAAAATTCGCCCACCAAAATCTCGTCGCGTTGAAGTAGCCCCTGGCAAGTTTGAAGAAGAGTTACTTCCTTCTCGCCTGGAGACAGCAGCTAATCTTGGTGGTTCTTTAGTCTCTCCTCTTGCAACAGAAGCGATTGCAGGTGGATTGCTTTATCCCCAACAAGCAGTCCCAACGCAGGTCTCGCAAGAACAGCAGATCATGCAACAGATGATGCAACGGCAAGCCATCAATGAGTTGGAGGTACCACAGGCAGTAGCACCTGGCACGCAGTTCCAAGCTCAAGGTATTGAACAGACGTTCCTCGATAACTACCGTCAGCAAGTTACCAAGATGCTTCCGAACCTACCCCCTGGTTACATTGAGCAGATGGTGGCGATGGGAGGAGCAGTCTGATGAATCCTCTTAATTTTGTAAAAGAATATAAACGCGGCTTCAAAAAAGCAGACATTGCCCAAATCCGCATGGTCCGCGAAGGACTTGGGTATGGCGAAAGTGTTTTAGATCCACGTTTTAAAGAAGCTATTAAAGCAAAAGGCATTTCAGCGCGTGAGACACCTGGGCAATTCCTTGGTGCCTATACGTCTCGTATGTTGATTGATGTCAGTAATGACGGCACGCGTACCTATTGGTGGCGCTGGAATCATCCCCTCGCCATTGCGCAACGTGTTGCTGAAGTTGGCGTCAAAGAAATCGATACACCTACTGGTCGTGCCGCCGCAGGATTGGCAATTGCAGTGCCAGCTGTGGCTGCCGCTGGTACCTATGACATCACCAATCCAGAGGAACAGTTCCGTCCCGAAGGTTATGCTCAAACGTATTCTCCAAAAGGCGCAGAAGATCGCCGTCAAACTGCACAGCCGGTACAGGAGTTATTTGAACGTTTCTTCCTTGGCCGCACTGGCGACCCTTTAAAATATGCAACTGCAAAAGAAGAGATTCCTGATTTAACACCTGAGCGTTACACTAATTACCTTAATTTCTTGTACCAAGATAAAGGCCTTCTGGGACTTGGTATTGTTAAGGGGACGATGGAGAATCTTCAGGGTCATCCAGAAGTTCGGATGCTTGGTTTCCCTGTGAGCCTTCCAATGGTAGGCGGCTTTGCTGCTGGCACGGCTGGTGCCAAGATTGCAGCCGCTGGTGGAGGGACGCCTAAAACACGAGCTATTCGTGGTGTAATTGGCGGAGCGGTTGGATCAGTTCTTGGTGTAACCACCGGCAATATTGCAAACGAATTAATTGCAACTGGTAATCGACCAAAACTGCCAACAGTTGCTGAATACGAAATGACTACTGATAAAATTTAAGATATAAGAAATATAAGCAATCGGCGGTCAATCCAATGTTAGTTGATCAGTACGGCAGGCCCTTAGATATTCCAGTAGCAGCCCCCGTTTCTGCTCCATCTTCTCCTGAATTTCTGCGTAACTATGCGCGGCTACGTGAGCTGCGCAAGCAAGGAATTACAGAAGATCAAATTAGGTTGATGGGTCCAGATCTGGCCCAGATGGTTTCTGGTATTGGTTCTGCGCCTGCCGCTGCTGAAACCGCAGCTCCATCCCTTGGAGCCGGTAAAACAATGCGTTCTGCAACTCGTACCGGCAGCAGAGCACTTCAAAGCACGGCTTCTGCTTTACGTGGAATTACCCCACTACGGGCTGGTTTAGCCGGTGGTGCCTTAATGGCAATCCCTTCGCTGATGGAAGGTCGTCCTGCTGAGGCCGTAGGCGGTATTGCTGGTTCTGCCGCTGGTGCAGCAGCTGGCGCAGCCCTTGGTTCTGTTGTCCCAGGTGTTGGCACTGTCATTGGTGGTCTTGCTGGTTCTGTTCTTGGTGGGATGCTTGGCGGTAACGTGGCCGAGACTGCGGTATCTGCTTATACCGGCAAGCCTCCTACCGGTAAAACTGGGACCGAAATTCCACAACCCCCTCGTTACATTGATACCCCTCTGGGGCGCATCAACTTAAATGAATCGGCATCGATGGAAGATGCCATGAACCGTAATCAGAAGCGTCAGCTTGAGTATTACGGCACCATGATGGGAATGACCACGTCCAACTTGAAGGACCTGACTCAATTCCAGAATGACCAAGAAATCAATATGCAAAAAGCAATGCTTCCGATTACCACGAAGCTTGCAAACGATCAACTCACCCGTTCTCAAGCTCTGATTAACACTCAGAACAACGCTTACATCCAACAGATGATGGTGGGTGCACAAGCCAACTTGGCTTTAGGTGCTCAGCGTGAGCGCGGTGCCACGATGCGTCAGGTGCTTGCTACCAACCCCTATGTGGTTGCCCTTGGTGCTCCGAACATTTCCATCAGCTGAGATATAGATCATGGCAGACTCATCCATTTTTGGTAGTTTCTTTTCTTCTGCTTCTGGCATGGGCAGCCCCATGACACCTAAAGCTGGCGCTTATGAGCCGTGGGAGCAAGAAGCTTTGCAAAAGATGAGCCCTGATATTGCAGGTGCTATCATCTTAAATCGCAAACGAGAAGATGTTTATAACGACCCCACTCGTTTTGGAGAGCTTCTCAATGTGCTGAAAGAATTCCGTGCAGAAGAAGCAGCTGGTGCAGCCAAGCTTCAAGCGGAACGAGATAAGCGTGCTTTCCAATATAATTTAATTGCCAGCATTCCACAGACCATCAATCAGGTCAGCAGCGATATTGCTCGCATGACGTTCAATGCACCACGTCAACAAATTTTGGCCGGCATTCCCGATCAAATTCGTGCTGCTTATGGTTCCATGCCTGCAATTAATATTCCTCGTACCAGAGGATTTAGCTGATACTAGCTATAATTAAATCATGGATTTTACTTCTGTACCTTCTTATTTTTCTAACCCCTCTTTTGGGATTGATACTGCAGGTGCTTTTAGTGGTACAGCTAAATCTTTAACAGCATCTCCGTTTGGCTTAGGTTCTTCTGCTTCTTCTGCGGCATCTTCTGCTATGGGCCCCCTTGCAATTGGCGCATCAATACTAGCTCCTGTCATTGGCGGGATCTTTGGGCAAAGCGCAGCTCAAAAACAAGCTCAGGCAACGGAAGAAGCGGCACGCATGGCCGCTCAATCCACCAAAGAAGCAGCAAAGATTGGTGCAAAAGCACAGATCGCTGGTCAACTCGGTGGTTTTGGTCTTGACTACCTCACCTCTCGTTACGAAGGTGGTGCTGGTGGCGCTTTAAATCGCATTAACGCTGCACGTGATTTTGTGCAACGTGCCAACATCGAAGCTAATAATCCATCTTTAATTGCAATGCGTTCTGTTGAACGCTATGAAGATCGGTTGCGTAATGCAATGCCTGGCTACATGCCTCCCTCTAGTTTGTTTATCTGATTTAAAATAAAACAATAAATTATTTTTGTCATGGCAGATAATACAGGTGTAAACAGATTTGGTTATCTTAGTGGCCGTTTTTCTGGTGGAAACGACACTGAGATTGCAGATCGTCTTAGCGCAATTGAAGGAGCTTTAGGGATTCAAAGGGAACCTACTTCCCCCCTGGAAGCTCTTTTTAGTGGTGCTAGTGCGCCTACAAAGAAAAAGGGCGGAAAAGGCTTGGGCACTGAAAAGTTAATGAAGATTGGAAATATTCCTATTAAACAGATTCAAGAAACGGAAACCGATATTATTGAGTCTGCTCCTGACTACGCTCAATTTTTAGCTGGCCAAGTAACACGTGGTGAGCGTAGCCCCATCGAGGCTTCTGATCTTTTTGCAGATTTCGGATTGGCTTATGGTGTCCCAGGGGCATTCAAAACTGCAGAACAACTTGGGAGCATGGCCATGGGTCAAGCTCCAGAGGGTGTGGTGGAGCGCTATCGTCCCTTCCAAAGCTTTGCAGCTAAGCAACTTGGGATTGGCCTGACAGAAGAAGATATTCAATCGACGGAAGCAGCTGCAAGAGCCCTTGGTAAAACCACGCCAGAAGCATTCGCTCAGTTCTTGGGACAAAAGATGCTTTCTTCTCCTGAGTACATCAGGAAGACTCCTCTTGCTTTCACTGCAAATCTTCCGTTCGGCGGTCAGTATGGCGTAGGCTATCAAACGCCAAAGGGAACCTTCACTGGAACTTACCGCTTCAAGCCGCCTTCCACTGTTGATTATTCATGATGTCCTTCTTTTATACTAAATAGTAACAGGCGGTTTAAACATGGCAGGCTCACTCGAAAGTTTTATTTCTCAAGCCAGTAAAAAAGGCGTACAGCTTTCTGGTGGAGCTAAAAAACAATTAACAAAAGCTATCCAACAACCCGGAAAAGGTAATAAAATTACGCTTGACGAAATTAGAAAAGGCAGCAAAACATATAAAAAATTTAGTGGTGACGACTACCTTGCAACCGTTGGCCGAACCTATGCTGCTTCTCAGCTTGGCAGCAAAGCCCGTCAATTATTAGAAAAACAAGGCTTTACATTGGACGGTGAATATTACACTAAAGCAGGGCCAATTACAAGCAGTGTGATTGAAAAAGCCACAGCAGCAGGTTATAAACCAAGTGATATCCGCAGTTATTTAGCTGGTGCATTTGCTCAAAATCAGCTTGGAGATGAAATTTCCAAGTTTATGGGAGAGGGTAATTATCAGCTTGATCCTGCAACCGGACGTTGGTCCATGAAGCCGCCAATCTCTGTTACAGGAGGGGGCGTCACACCTGGCATGGGAACTGTCGGGCCAGGTGAAGGTATTTATGCAGGCTTAAATCCAGACACCATGCCTGGCGCAACTCCATTTGAAATGGAATATGCAGCCGCAATTGATCCTTACAAGATCCAGGCTAAATCTGCTGAACGTCTTGGCCGTTTGAGCCAAGCAACCGATCTGCTGGGGCGTAAAATGGCTTACGGCACAGAGTATGACATTGCAAAGCTAAATCGCTTAAAGGGTCTACAAGAGGCGAATATTCAACAGGCCAACTATTTATACAATTTAATTCCCTCTGCGTTTTAAACGCTCCTGATATAATTAATTTTAGTAATCGCAATGGACTTTGGTTCTCCACCTGTAAAGCCTGAATTGCTTTCTGGCTCTCCGTTTGATGTTCAAGGTTTTAAGAATCTTCTTAATACTCTGAAAGAATCAAAACAACAGCAAGAGAACAAAGCAAAACCTTTATACGATCCAGAGGAATAAATATGGCCAAAAAGTCTAAAACTGTGTCTGTGGTTGGTTCGCCAAAGAGTGGCGCATCAACAGCTTCGAAAGTTAGTCCCACTAAAAACTTAGTTGAAACTTTTATTTCTTCTCAAAAATCTTCCAAAAACGAAAAAAAAGATAAACTTAAACAGGTTAAAAATTTAACTAAACAAGCCAATGATCTTATTGCAAGTGCCAGTGGAGGCGTCCTTGCGGATCCAGGTAAGTTTAAAGACATTCTTGCTAAATTACAAGGATTAGGAAAAGGTGAAAGGGTGCAATCCCTGAGGGAAAAGAAGAAAGCAGCCATTGAAGCCAGCCGCCCTAAAGTAACACAACCAGTTGTTGACCCTTATAGGGAAACCTCTTTAGACACTTTCTACGACTCGTCTGTTTTTACACCTTCTCCAACAACGACATATTCTCCAGGATATGGTGATTCAGGCTCGGGCTATACCACCAGTTCAGCATCCATGTCCTCTGGACCCTCTTGGGATCAAACTTATTCTCAAGATCTTGATAAATGGTTAAGTCAATACCAAGCTGAGCAAGCTGGCCGAGCAACTGATTACCAATCAATGCTTACTGATTTAGCTTCACAAGAAGGTAAGTTTGATCCAGATCTCTTCCGTAGTCTCTTGGGTGAACTAGAATCTTCCAAGAAACGACAAAAGGAATGGAATGAACGTTCAGCAAGGCAAGCCTACAAGTATTAAAAAACCCAAAAGCGGTATTGACGTTGATACCAGCGCTTTTGATGACTGGTTTCTTGAGCAGTCAGATTCTGTTCAAGAATCTTTTCATGCTTTTTCTTGTGAGAATTATTCATTCATCGAGTGCTTTCTCTACGCCCGTTTCCTTGGTTATGTTGGCAACATAATTTCGTGTGAAGCCTGGATCAAGAAGCAATACCCAAAACCTGATCACAGGAAAATGCTTCTGATGGAAATCGAGGAGATGCGAGAGGATATCCGCAAGCTCCGTGAAGACATTGAGAATTGCGCTGTCAAACGCGATGCTGGTGTAGCACGTATTGCGGCAATGGAGAAGGAATTACGTGGCACCATCAACCAGGTTGAACAGTACACATCCGTCAAAGATCGCAAAGGGTTACTAATGGCTGGAGCTGATCGTGCCATTCGTGAGTTGATGTTTATCTTTAAAGATGATCCGATTGAGGGTCCTCTTCACGAAGCAAGCATGAGCGTATGGGCTCGCATGCAGCTTGAAGAATAACCAACCCTTAAAATAAAGAAAAACTACTTATGGCTAAAGGTAAGATGCCTCCTCAACTTCTTGAGCACTTCAAGAAGAAAGAAGCGCAAAAAGAAGATGGTACGGAGATGAGCGATAAGGAGAAGCGGCGTGCCGCTTTAGATAAAGCTCGGAAGTATCAAAATAAAAAACGTAAAGAGAAAGAAGATTGAGTTAGTATTCAGTAACTGACTGGATATTGTTCGTGCCTTCTTATCTTCATCTGGCTTATCGCAGGAATGCACGCGCTGCTTCCAAAAACTATGCGATCAAGCCACATAAAGATATTGACTCTCTCAAGAAGGCACGGGAAGACTTTGGATATTTTTGTGAGTACGTAGCAGATAAACCACCTGCTCAGCATCATAAAGATTGGCATCGGCACTTTGTCACAGAAGAGAACAGCAGTTGCCTGCTCCGTATTGCCGGTCCAAACGTTGACCTTCTTGCTCCACGGGGTTCAGCCAAGAGCACAGTCCTTGGCCTGCTGACAGCTTGGGCTATTGGCATCCACACGCAAGCCAAACGCCCCCTGCAGATCCTTTATCTGTCCTATACGGTTGATATTGCACGATCCAAGTCGGCAACGATCAAACGCATCATTGAAAGCAAGCGGTACCAGGAGGTTTTCCCTGAGGTGCGCCTGCTAAAAAATGTCACCAGCAATGAATACTGGTCCATTGACCACAAGTTTGCTGGCATTGACGTTACAGGTGATGAGCAATTTACGCTCTGCGCTGCAGGTCTTAAGGGTTCGGTGACCTCCAAGCGTTCTCACCTGGTCATGATTGATGACGCCATTAAGTCCGCCGCTGATATTTCCAACCCTGATATCAGGAAGATGATGCAGGACAACTGGAACGCGGTGATCGCACCAACCATGTTTGAAGGTGGCCGTGCGATCTGTCTTGGTACGCGCTTCCGTCATGATGATATTCACGCCACCACTTTTAACGAACAAAACAACTGGACCCAGATTGTTCTTTCTGCAATTGGAAATGATCCCAAAACAGGGGAGGAAACTTCGTATTGGCCAGAGATGTGGTCATTGGATTATTTAAAGGAAAAGAAACGACAAGCACCTATTGCTTTTTCGTTCCAGTACATGAATCAGATCATCAGGCAGAACGAGCTATCGCTTGCGCCTGAACTGATCGTCAAAGCAGAGATTGCAACGGAGTTCGATACGCTCGGCGTTGGGGTTGACCTATCTGCTGGCACTAAAGAGAAAAATGATTACACCGTTATGATCCTTGGCGGCCGCATCGGAGATCGCATTCACATCATCGACTACCGGCGACTACGCGTGATGGGCAACCTTGAAAAGCTTGATGCACTCAAGGAACTTCTTAACGACTGGTCAATCCTTGGTAAGGACGCGAACGATAATTATTTTCCGACCTACTCAACTTGCGATATTTGGAGTGAGGCCGTTCAGTACCAGGCGTCCCTGGAAGCCGACTTCAAACGTGTCTGTTTGAATCAAGAGAGTCTTTATAACTTGATTTGGCATCCAGTCAAAGGATTCCGTGCAGACAAGCTGGCCCGTTTCCGTGGAATCATGGGCATGTTTGAGGATCGCAAGATCATCTTTAACCGTTACCGTAACTTCACTAATCTTTTCGAGGAACTCACTAATTTTGGTGTGAGTAGTCACGATGACTGTGTTGACGCTCTTGTCTGGCTTGTAACCGGTTTGGCAAGAAAAGGACAGTTGCAAGTTGATTACTGAACTTAGAATTAGAAAAAATACAATTTAAATTGTGGGTCCGGAGTACATTGCCATCGGCTTGACAGCCGTTGTATCAGCCGTTACTGGAGGCAGTTGGGTTGCTGGCAAAATCCTTGGGCGCCAGAACGATCAGATCCAGCAGGCCTTTAATTACATAGGATCTCAAAAAAGAAGGATTGATGTTTTGGAAGACGATTTAAAGCGCATGCCACTTGAGTATGTCCTTAAGGTTGATTTCTTAAGAGAGATTCAACAAATGCATGATAACTTTAATCAGATCAACGCTAAGCTTGATAAGCTAGTTGAGAAACTGCTTGAAGCAAAATGAGAAGCTACGTTCTTGAAGTAGAAGAAGACGAGAACGGAGAACAGTTTATTACCTTCCCCGAAGAAGTCATCGAAGAGCTTGGCTGGCAAGAAGGCGATATTCTCAATTGGGATGTACGAGGAGATGGTATTGTTCTCTCTAAGGTGCATGACGCATCTGGATATGAAGTTATAGAAGAGTAGAATATAAAGACTGAAAGAGCTAGAAATGTATTTTGCAGGCGAATCTAATGTTGCCGGAGCCATCGGCAACCTGGGTGGAGTTAAAGATTTAGTTTATAGGAACGAGCCTGTTCAGGCTGTACCGATGCCTTATTACGGTGGAGGAATGGGAGTAGAAACCTTGGCCGGTGGTAATTTTATGGGTGGCCAAGGAAGTGCCATCAATCCAGAGGCATTTAAAAAAGATACTCGTCAACAGAAAATCTATAACAAAGGGATGGGAACCGATAATCCCAATGAGCGTGAGATTTTCTTAAAGCGTACAGGTCCTCAACTTCCATTTGCTCTTGGTCTTGATTCCAGTCCTTTAGTTGCTCAGGTATATCCTGGTGGACAAGCAGTTGGTAATGCAGCAGCTCTTGGAGGCATGATGGGAGCCGGCCCTCGTTTTGGCCCTCTTCCTGTAAATCTTGATGTTAATGCCGTTGATGATCGCATTGAATCAATTGGTGGTAGTGCAAACATTGATTTAGGCAAGAATCAACGGCTTCAGATTGGCGGAACCTTCAATCCTGCCATGACGGATCCAATGGGAATGTCTGTTCCACAAGGGTATGAAGTCTTTGGCGCATATCAAACGCCTGGCTTTGGTGTTAATGTAAATTACAGAAACACTGGCAATCGTGGAGGAATGCCAGGTGGATTTCCTGGCCAAATTAACGCAGGTTTTCAAGGACGTTTTTAATATCAAACACAGTTCAAGAAAGCTGCTAAGATGAGTCTACATAAAGAGGAATATAGTTAATGTCTGTCGACGCAAAAGCCAGGCTGCGTGAGATCGTTGAGTCCTACCTGGAAAAAGACTCAGGTACTGTTGTAGATACTGGTGTTGTTGCGTCGCACCTAGCACAAATGAAACTCTTTGGCATTCGCCAAGGGGTTGAGTTTTTTCCCGGTCAAGACAACTTTGGCGCCCAGCGCAAAGACTTTATTGACCGTGTAGTTAAATACAATCAAATTGACGTACGCCTAGATTCCATCTGGGATTACTTCTTGTGTGACGGCAAGGGCATCTTCTATATCCGTCCCACCAAACAGAACTACCGCATTTATTACTTCCGCGAACACGAATACCGCAGCTATTACAACGTTGACGGTGAGCTGGAAGAGGTGGTGATCATCTATAGCTACAAGGTGCGTAAGGCCGGTAGCTCTTACGATGGCATCAACATCGTGAATGCCACGGGCACATCGATTACTGGTGAGCCAGGCTCCAAGCGTTATATTCGTTTATCAATCAAAGCAAACGAAATCGAGGAAACTCATTCGGATGCGGAATTAAATTTTGACATGCCCTCTGGCATGGCGCCAGGTAAAAATAAAACATTTAAAAATTCTCTTGGTTTTATTCCCTGCGTTGAGATCTTCAACAACCCCAAAGGTTTTGCTAAAGAAGGTGTTGGCGAGTTTGATGCATTAGCCAATCACATCGTTACGCACGATGAGTTGGTGCGCACCATGCGCAAGAACGTTCAGTTCTTTGGCAACCCAACACTGCTGTCGTCTCGCCCTAAGACTGACCTGATTGAATCTGGCGGTGAGTCGGTAGTGCAGCGTCCATCGATTGCTGCTAACTCGGGCTTCGCTGGTGCCAGCCCCTTGAGCCGTTCGATGTTCAAGGCAGATCCCGTCTCCCGTGGTGTCGATGGTCAGATCCGTGTTCCACGCGTGATCGCAAACCTGGAACCAAACGACCGTGTTGGTTACATCGTTCCAGATGCCATCACTGGAGACCAAAACAATTTTGCTCGTCAGTATCGCGAAGAAATTCGTACGGCTCTTGGCGGTGTTGATGAACTGTCGATTTCTGCAGGTGTAACTGCAACTGAATACAAGTCGCTGTTTGGACGCGTATCTGCTACATCCAAGAAAAAAGCAAATGCCATCTATACCTATGGCGTCTGCCGTTGTCTGGAATTAATTATTTACCAGGAAGAACAGTTATTCCGCATGTCACTGGCAGCTGCCCTTGGCATTGAACGTCCTGTTGAACCTCCTGCGAATGTCAGCCCGGAAGAAAAAGACGCATATACACAAGCTGCAAACCAGTTCGAAGAGCAAGTTCAGAATGCAATCAATGCTTGTATTCAGGCTCAAGATGTTCCACCCGGCGTAACAGGTCTCATCCCAGATGGTGATGTCACTATGCTGTGGAGATGGACGGGTCCTGTTTATGAGGACTCAACCCAAGACGTACTCAATAACTCAATTGTGGTACGAAACCTACAAGAATTAGGTGTTGATAGCATTGAAGCACTGAAATACCTCTTCCCGTCTAAGACGGATGAGGAACGGGCCGAGATGTTATCTGGGTTCCCGTTCAGGATGGTGAGTGAACTACAGGGCGCTTTTGCTCAATTCTCTCGCCTGGTGGGTGGCCTGATGCAGACCCCTCACCCGCAGTCACCGAACCTTCCGATGGCTGCCGATCCCAGGTTGGATTTAACTCCATATCTGTATCGAACTCTAGAGGCTTTACAAAAGGAGATGAGTTATGCAGGACGCTACCGTCCAATCGATCCCACAGACGAGCCCGACTCCGGCAGTAGCGCCGAGCAGTTACGTGACTCCGTCTTACCAGCCGAGCCAAGCCCCGGTCTCGTACCAAGCAGCCCCGGCGAATTACCAGGTGGCAGCACCTCAGGCGGCCCCGGTTTACCAACCCTCAGCCCCTATTCAGTACGCCCCCCAATCCCAACCGGAGGCCCAGAGCAACCCGTGGGAATCGGCGTTCAACAAGGTGGTGAACCTGCTGAGCGCACCAGTTCAATCCCCATTCCAGGGTCAACCATCAGCGCCGACGACGACCTACGCCCCGGCCAATTACGGTTCGACCAGCAGCCCAGCTACGCAACCATCGGTTCCGCAGACTTGGTCAACCAACCAGGCTTACTCGCCCAGCTCTTCCCCAACCTACTCGGAGGGTCTGAGCCAGGAAAGCCAGCAGGTCCTCGCCGCGTTCGGAAGCGAAGCTCCCGCAATTCTAAATAATTACGCCCTTCAACTCGAAGGTCTGCTGGACAGTGCTGTTGCCTGGGGCCAGGAAATGACCGAAACCCTTCAGGGTTATGCGGAATTTGCTACTCAGGAGCACACCGAGAATCTTGCTTATAACGAGATTCTGACCAACCCTGATGTACTGAGCGATTACACCATTCGGTTCTTCGGTCCCGAAGGTCCATATCCCGTGCACGAAGGTGAAGCAGACTTGGAAGCTTATGGCTATCCAACCGAGCAAATTGATCCCGCC
>Ga0222714_10004201_pt1 | contig 14267 bp, 12 predicted proteins | sample C33_3DmetaG_FD_165048 | JGI IMG/M metagenome (GOLD analysis project Ga0222714, IMG submission 165048) | Estuarine water microbial communities from San Francisco Bay, California, United States - C33_3D | ecosystem: Environmental > Aquatic > Marine > Unclassified | place: USA: California... | reverse complement strand
CCTCCGAATTCATTTGTTTCGAAAACCCAAATCCAAACTCATTTTTTCCTGCAGGTTTGTACAAATACTCGAAGCCAAGCCCCTGCCCCCAACTTCTCATCTCGAAATAATAATCTCTAGGTAGAGGATCGTAAGATCGAAAATCATTGGAAACTCCATATGAAAAACTCAAGTTAGATCGTGACAAAATAGAATCTAACTTTTGAGCCATTGCAGGTGGAAAAGAAAGGAAAAATAGGAGAACTAACCAGGTTGCATTTTTCATAGAAATAAGGATTAAGTTTTATAAAAAAATAAGGTTGATATACTTAGTCAGTAATATCAGTGAAGCGGTGCTCGAAATAAAAATGCATAGGACCCACACTTTTCACATTGTAGTCGATTCCATTATGGGTACGAACTCCAAAATTGCTAGCTCCTACTATACTTGCCAGAACTGATGGACGAGACAATTCAAAATTGGTTTGAAAAACAGAATTTCCCGATTCAGCTTCTATAAGAACAGAAGTGGTAAACTCAGAAGTTGGCTTTTGATTTACAAAATCATAGCCAACCTTAGCATTTGCAGTCGCCTTGGCTTTCCCATGTCTTCTAAGCTCAGTGAAAAGAAGAAGCTGCTGGCTATTTTCGGAAAGATCCCAATCTGGATCAAATTGAATATTAACTGTTTTCCATCTCTCTAAGTCAATATCGTCTTTGGAAAATATAATTAGATCGTACCGGTAAGTTTCTCCTTCTGCAGTAGCACTTGTTGTTCCGTTGAAACTCACCTTTACCTTGCTTGAACCCCTAAAAAGGCGGACTTTTACAAAACGACTAAATATTTTTTTATAGGATCGATTGGTCAGTTTAACCTCTGGGATAGTAGTAAACAAAATATCCGCTTGTGAGATGGAGGTATGGTTGACATTGTAATCTAGGATCACCGCATCGGGTGCTAGGGTGGGAAGTTCGGGAACAGGTGGCGTATTATTCATCGCGTAAAAATCCTCATCGAGGTAAGTCACCACTAGCGTAGCATGGTCCAACGAATAGGCATCGTCCACATACGGAATCCTCTTGCCTTGGGCATCATCCCCAGTGAGTGAAAACAAAAATCCTTCGTTCCAGTCTTCCCGAATAAGGGGATCGTAAGTGGTTGTGATTGAACCAGTGTAGTTCTCCCAATCAAACCGTTCCTCGTATGGGAAGTGAATCACCAGACCTTGGCTTGCAAAAAATGTGACCAGATCCTCCTGAAGGGACACCCGCTGCTGCGCACGATCGGGATGAGTGCGAAAGGTCTCGAACCCCCTTTCAAGAAAAGGATAGGCATCCAAATGCTCCAAGGAATGCTGAAGCAGGATTTCCCGAAAGGGGTTTGCCCCGGTACGTAAGGAAATAGTATTACCTGCACGACTTAAAGTAGCGAGCTCGGAAGGAGGCATTTGCTGCTTATCTCCAAGCAATGCAGCTAGGGATACTACATCACCGAAGTCATCGTACTGCTGAATGTGCTGACTGAGTGCGACCCGCGCTTCTTTGTCTTGCATCACCTCGCCGAGTAACTGTGAAAATTCATTGGCTTTTTCCACCTGCTGCCATTCTGCAAGTTGAAGACTTTGGGTCCAGAGTGGATCTACGGATTGGATTGAAATTTCCTCTTTGGGAAGGCAGGCGCTGAAAAGTAAGGGGCCGACAAGAAGGATTCTTGAAAAATGTGATCGATTTCGTTTCATGTGTTGTGTGTTAAAAAGTGAAGGATTACTAAAAAAATGAATCATGAATGGAGGGGGCTAGCCTCTGGAAATTGCCTCAACTGCTAATAAATGGAAAAGAAATCTAATTAATAAATTTTAATTAAAAAAATAAAAAATAAAATTATTTTAATTTTTTAAAACATATATTAAATTAATTTACTTTTAAAATGTTCTATTATTATTGTATAAATAGGGATAAATAATCCAAACAGACAGCTGATGTACGATTTAGCATTTGGTGAATCCTGAATTTATTTTTGCAATCAATTATTTGGAACCCCAATCCCTATCTTTTTTTTAGAATTTCAAAAAACACCCTCCTGAGCAAATTTTAGATCAAGAATTCAGGATGTGATAACTTGAAAAAACTGGAGGATAACCCATGTCTATGAATTGATTTGCTAGACCAATAAAATAATTGAATACAAAGGAATCCAATAAAAAATTAACTGGATTTAAATTAAAAGAAAAGAATTCTCACCCATTAATTTAGGTTATCTGGTTGATTTGACTCGAAAGCCTTCACGAAATATTCGTGAAGGTTTTTTCATTTTTAAGGACTAAATCCAAATCTTTTAAAATCAATTACTAAAAATTGATAAAAACCATATTTGCGGTTTTTTACAGAAATATCTAATAAACCAAATCAATTTTAAACCACTATTTATATTTTTTATGAATTATTTGGGTTTTTACAATAAAAAAAGAGCCAGTAAATTAAAAACTGGCTCTTGAGTTCGGGTTATTGTTAATGGATTAAAACCATATAAACTTCTGCAAATTGCTGGGTTGAGCTATTATTCTTTGCGTTAAAGTTTTCTAAACCTATGCAAACGATTGTATTTATCAAAATTCCGATATGCTTTTTTTTTCAATTCAATTGGATATTCTTTTTTAAAACTCAAATGTTTCTGAAAAAATTAGCCTCGCACCCTAATAGGGAGTTGACTCTAAAAGTTTTTTGTAAAACTTTACTCCTAATAGATTTTATCTCTACTTTTAAGAAAAGCTATCCTTATTTTACCATTAACAAAAAAATATGATCTGATAGTTTTTTAGGTGAACAGGGCCTCCTGTCTGTGATTGCTATTCACCCTGATTGATCCATCTATTGTACAACTGGCAGGGTTGAACCTACGCACAAACTTTAATTTGAAATTCTAAAAACTTTCTCATGGAATCTGAAATTCACCTTGAAAATACCGGTTTCGGGAAACTTCAAGAATACCTCAAAGAATTTGTCTACGGAGGAATTGATGGAGCAGTGACCACTTTTGCAGTGGTCGCCGGAGGGTTTGGAGCTAATTTAGATACCGGTATTCTCCTCATTCTTGGTTTTGCCAACTTGCTTGCAGATGGTTTTTCCATGTCTGTTGGCGCGTATTTGGCCGCCAAAAGTGAACGAGACAATTACGACAAACACGAAAAAATTGAATATTGGGAAATTGAAAACCTTCCGGATATCGAGCGAGCAGAAATCGAAGAAATCTATACCAATAAAGGATTTAAAGGGGAACTGCTCCAACAGGTAGTGGATCACATTTGCGCCGATCAGAAACTCTGGGTTGACGAAATGATGAAGGATGAATTAGGCATGATGAGGGATCCCAAAAGCCCCTTTAAAATAGGCTTAGCTACCCTGGCCTCTTTTATCTTAGTTGGTCTCATTCCACTTACCGTTTACTTATGGAACTATTTTTTTCCTACAGAAATCAACCTCTTTTTTTGGACAAGTATGTTAACCGGATTTGCCTTCTTTATAGTAGGCTGGTTAAAAAGTGCCGTTAATCAAACATCTCCACTGAGGGGGATTTCCGAAACCGTTCTTTTGGGACTTCTAGCAGCAGTGGTTGCTTATTTTGTAGGAGATGTTTTGGAACAGTTTTTTATGTAATTTAAAAACATCTTGACCACTGAGGACAGACCAGGGTCCACAGTCCACATACATGCCCCTCAAACCTTAATTCATTTGGATTTTGGTCAAAATACGGATAGTAAAATTTTCCAGCCCAGCGATTATCCATTATTCCACTACACCTTTTTATTCAATTTGAATTTTTGCTCTTTGGTCAAATAGGTCCCCGTGGCAGCTGAATTCGTGCAGTCGATTGATTGATTTTGGTTCACTATTTTTTAGTAGGTTTGATTGATGAAAAAATCTCTTTTTGTTCTATTCATTTTCTTTGCAGTATCCATAACTGGATTTGCCCAAAAATATCCTTTTGAAGAAGAGGTTCGTAAACTGAGTGCTAAGCTAGATAGCGTTGGTTGGAATTCCGGAGGAACTGTTTTCACAGGAAGCTCTACCATCAGAATGTGGCGTAGCCTTTCTCAAATCAGTATAGGGAAAGATGTAATCAATACTGGATTTGGCGGTTCAAAGGCAACCGACTTAGCGCGATACCTCTACCCTTTAGTCTTAAAATTTGATCCGAAGCGGGTCTTTATTTACGAAGGTGACAACGATCTCTGGGCAGATGTCCCTACTAATGAGATTCTAACTAGTTTGAAACAAATTGTAATTCGCATTCATTTAGTGAATCCAGAAATAGAAATTGTACTCATAGGAGCAAAACCTAGTCCTTCTCGATGGTAGAAAAAGGAAAATTATCTCGATTTCAATCAGCTATTGAGTAGGTATTGTGAACAAACAGAAAAGGTAACTTATTTAGATACTTGGAAGGCCTTGACAGACACAAATGGCAATCCAAGACCTGAATTATATATCCAAGATCAATTGCACTTAAATACAAAAGGCTACTTGGTTTGGAACCAATTATTCATCCCCTACTTTTCTGGAAATTTGAAATAAAAACCCAGATAATCAGTTACAACCAAATCCTACCCTTTAATAAATCCTTTTGATTCGATTAGAATCGGATTGAAAAGCAGTAAAACAAAGGAATAGGGGACAGAAACTTAGCAGTTTAATAACCCTAGTCCCAACTTTTCTTCTTACTTTTGCGCCTTCAATAAGGCAAACCATGCAGCAAATTCGGAATATCGCGATCATCGCACACGTTGACCACGGTAAAACAACCCTTGTGGATAAAATCATCCACGTTTCCAAAATCTTCAGAGAAAATCAACAGTTTGAAGATCTTATTTTAGATAACAATGATCTTGAGCGGGAACGCGGGATCACCATTCTTTCCAAAAACGTATCCGTTCGTTACAAGGATCATAAAATCAATATTATTGATACACCAGGTCACGCCGACTTTGGAGGTGAAGTAGAACGAGTATTGAAAATGGCCGACGGAGTTATCCTCTTGGTTGATGCCTTCGAAGGACCTATGCCACAAACACGATTTGTGTTGGGTAAAGCATTGGCACTTGGCCTCACGCCAATTGTGATAGTGAATAAGGTAGACAAAGAAAACTGTAGACCGGATGAGGTATATGAAGCGGTTTTTGAATTAATGTTCAACCTCGATGCTACTGAGGAGCAATTGGAATTCCAAACCCTTTACGGATCTGCCAAGCAAAACTGGATGGGATCAGATTGGAAAAACCCGACCGATTCCATTTTACCTTTGTTGGACGCAATTATTGACCACATTCCGGCCCCAAAAATCGAAGAAGGTACCTTGCAAATGCAAATTACATCTTTGGACTATTCTAATTTTGTTGGACGTATTGCCATTGGACGTGTTGCCCGAGGTACCATTTCTGAAAACCAGCAAATTGCACTTTGCACTGCAGATGGCTCCATCAAAAAAATGCGCGTAAAGGAATTGCATACTTTTGAAGGTCTTGGTAAAAACAAAGTTCAAACCGTAACCGCAGGAGATATCTGCGCTGTAACAGGTATTGAGGATTTTGAAATTGGAGATACGATTGCGGATGTGGACAAGCCTGAGCCACTCAAGCGAATCTCTATCGATGAGCCTACAATGAACATGCTTTTCACAATCAACAACTCTCCATTTTTCGGTAAAGAAGGCAAATTTGTGACTTCACGCCACTTGAGAGATCGTTTGATGAAAGAAACCGAGAAGAACTTGGCTCTTCGTGTAGAATCTACAGATTCTGAAGATCGATTCTTAGTATATGGCAGAGGTATTCTTCACTTGTCCGTATTGATCGAAACCATGCGTAGAGAAGGATACGAACTTCAAGTAGGCCAGCCACAAGTAATTTTCAAGGATATCGATGGCATAAAATGCGAACCTATAGAAACCCTTGTAGTGGATGTACCCCAAGAAACTGCTGGAAAAGTAATTGAATTGGCCACCCAACGAAAAGGAGAATTGCTAGTCATGGAACCTAAGGGTGACTTGCAACACTTGGAGTTTAAAATTCCTTCACGAGGCTTGATTGGATTGCGAAATAACGTCCTTACTGCTACTCAAGGGGAAGCGATTATGAACCACCGTTTTGCTGCTTATGAGCCTTTCAAAGGCCTTATTCCAGGTAGAATAAACGGTTCGTTGATCTCTATGGAAGGCGGACAATGCACTGCTTATGCTATTGACAAACTACAGGATCGTGGTGTCTTCTTTGTAGAACCAGGAGATGAATTATACACTGGACAAGTAATTGGGGAACATTCCCGAGATAACGATATTGTAGTTAACGTACAAAAAGGCAAGAAGTTGACCAACATGCGTGCCTCTGGTTCGGATGATAACGTGCGCATCGCTCCTCCAAAGCGTTTTTCTTTGGAAGAATCCATGGAATACATTCAAAAGGATGAGTACCTAGAGATCACTCCTAAGTCCATCCGTATGCGGAAAATTTACTTGGACGAAAACGAGCGTACCCGGATGGCGAAGAAAGAGGATTAATTCTCTTTTCTTTAGGTTCAAAAAAAATGTCTCCAAAAATCTTGGAGACATTTTTTTTTAAAATTACCACTGCGGATGTATCTGTGCTTTGATGTGTTGCTCGTAAATACGGGCAGCTTCCTGCATCTGACTTGGACTTAAGGGAGGCAATTGACCCGCACGAATATTTTGTTCTACCTGAGCCAAAGAAGAAGCTCCAGGTATTACCGTGCTTACTTGTCGGTGCATCAACACCCAACGAAGTGCTTGGGCTCCCAAATCATGCCCTTCCGAAAAATGAGTTTTCAGTTCCTCCACTGCTGCAAAACCCAGGTCTAAAGGCACCCCAGAGAAGGTTTCCCCCTTATCAAAAGCCTTGCCCTCCCGATTGAAAAATCGGTGATCTTCTGTTTCAAAAGTAGACTGTTTGGTGATTTTTCCTGTGAGCAATCCACTTGCCAGAGGCACACGGACAATCAAACCGACATTTTTCTCCTCGGCTAGTTCAAAAAGCTCCTCCACCGGCTTTTGCCGAAACAAGTTAACGATTACTTGTATTGACGAGACCACATCGTATTCTAAGGCACGAATTCCTTCAGACACCTTCTCAATACTTACTCCAAGTGCTGCAACCTTCCCCTGTTTAATCAAGTCTTCAAATAATCCAAACACCTCCTCTTGATGGTATACTGAGCTAGGTGGACAATGTAACTGAATCAAATCCAAACATTCCAATTGGGTATTGCGAAGGCTATCCTCCACAAACTTTTGGAGATTTTTTGTAGTATATCCTGCGGCTTCATGCGGCTGCAAACGTCGACCACACTTAGTGGCAACGTAGATCTTTTCACTTCGTTCACGCACTGCTTTCCCCACAGCCGCTTCACTCAGTCCTCCATCGTATACGTCGGCGGTGTCCACAAAATTCACTCCCTGATCAAATGCGGTATGCAGCAGTTGAGATGCGATTTTGGAATCAAAAGGCTTTCCCCATCCCCCACCTACCTGCCAAGTCCCTAATCCAATTTCCGAAATAGACCAGCCTGTTTTTCCAAGAACACGATTATTCATAGTTTCAATTGATTTAATATTTTTTTAACCGCACATATCCGCCTCCGCTGTTCGAGAAAGCAAGATAAATTTTTATCTTTAACCCACCTCGGAAAAACTCATTTGAATCCCAAAGGAGTCCTGTATCGAAAAAATATGAAATCTAGACGGAAATTTATTCAAACCCTTTCACTTGCAAGTGCTGCAAGCTTAGTTCCTATTCACTTGACCCATTCCAAACCTATGGCTACTCAAAAAATTATCCATCAAGTTTATTTCTGGCTACACAAAGAATCGGATGTTGCCGAATTTTTAAAAGATGCTGTACCCATGTTAGGTCGCTGCCAAGATGTTATCCAATTTTACCAGGGTGTCCCCGCTCCAACTGAAAAAAGAGAGGTGGTAGACCACAGTTTTCACGTGTCTTGCACCTTATTTTTTGACTCTTTGGAAGGGCAAGCAGCCTACCAAAAAGATCCACTTCACCTAGAATTTATTGCTAAGTATGCTACTTTTTGGAAAACAGTGAAGGTTTATGACATCTTATTGTAAAACAAGATTTTGGATTTTACGTTTTAACTAAAAATTACGTTTCTTCTATGAAAAAAATACTCTGGATAGGTGTTTGGCTGTGGATGAGTGTAGGGGCATGTACCCCAAAGGAAGAACCTGTAGATCCAGGAGAGGTAGAAAACGAAGTCAAAAAAGCCATTGTAGACGTTATGCGGGAATGGTACTTTTGGAATGACCAAATTCCTGCTACCCTTGATTTATCCAAATTCTCCACCAATGAGGAGCTTTTAGATGACATCCTATACAAACCGCTCGATCGCTTTTCTTACTTGACCACCCAAGAGGATTTCAATAATTCTTTTGTAGGTAAAAATGCAGGCCATGGGTTTGGTTTTGCCTTCACTGCAGACGAAAAACTGTATATTTCCTTTGTTTTTAACGAATCACCCGCTGGAAAAGATGGGTGGAAAAGAGGCTGGGAAATCACTCAAATCAATGACAAACCCATTTCAGATTACAAAACAAGTACAGGTGGATATGATTTCAAATTAGGAGGTCCTGACCCAGGAATTACCAATAAATTTACGTTCAAATTACCCGACGGCAGCACCACTACGCGAAGCAATACCAAGGCGGAATACCAATCCAATTCAGTACTGGATCAACGGATAATTCAAGTAGACACTAAAAAAGTGGGGTATTGGGCGTACCAAAGTTTCAAGGCTACTGCAGGACTTAGCCCTACGCGGAGTGCTGAAGTACAAACCAGTATGGAATACTTCCAAAGTCAAGGAGTACAAGAACTGATTATTGACCTTCGCTACAATGGAGGTGGTTCAGTTGCAGTAGCCGAACAGATTTGCAATTACCTTGTGCAATCCGCAAATACAGGCAAATTAATGTATACCAATCAGTTGAACGCAACCAAAACTGCGCAAAACAGCTCTCGGAATTTTTCTAAAATAGGAAATATCAACCTAAGCAGGGTGATATTTATTACCTCTAGAAGTTCTGCCTCTGCTTCTGAATTAATCATCAATGCCTTGGATCCCTACATGGATGTAGTCTTAATTGGAGATAATACCTATGGAAAGCCAGTGGGTTCATTTCCTCTCTCTAGTTACAACCGTATCCTTCAAAACAATAATGTGGAAGTCGTCCCAATTACCTTTGCAATTGCTAATTCAGTAGGAAAAGCAGAATATTTTGATGGTTTCCCAGCTGATTTTAAGGTAGGCGATAGCCCCCAGATTGCTTGGGGCAATGAAAATGATCTTCGACTTGCCGCAGCCATCCAATACATTCGTACTGGCACGGTAGGCAACCGAATGAAAGACAGCTACTTCAAGCCTAGATGGGAAATTATTGATGCCTTCAAAGGCTTACAACAAGAATTTCCAGTGTTTTAATGCGCTACAAATCCCTAAAAAAAGAGTTCGAAGGATTCGGGCTCTTTTTTTGTAGTCTTAGTGAATCCGGAATTATTTTGAATGCCGCTGCTTGAGTACTTCCACTACCTCGTCCAATTCATAGCCCTTAGCCTCAAGTAGAACTAGGTAGTGGAATAGTAAGTCTGCCGCCTCTCCTAAAAAAAGCCCTTTATCGTCATCTTTAGCTTCAATCACCAATTCCACAGCCTCTTCCCCTACTTTTTGTGCTAATTTATTAATGCCCTTGGCAAAAAGACTAGCCGTGTAGGAGCCTTCCGTTGGATTTTCTTTTCTATCCTTAATGATGGATCGCAGTTGGTCAATAAATCCAGTTTGAGAGGTATTGGTTTCGGCAAAACAAGTATCCTCTCCTGTATGGCATACCGGCCCGAGTGGTTTAGCTTTGATGAGAATAGCATCCCCATCACAGTCCTCTTGAAGGCTGATAACTTCTAGGAAATTACCTGAAGTCTCCCCCTTGGTCCACAACCTATTTTTGCTACGTGAGAAAAAAGTCACTCTGCCTGACGCTTCCGTTTGTGCCAATGCAGCTTCATTCATGTAACCCAACATCAATACCTTCCCACTTAGTGCATCTTGTACCACTGTCGGAATTAAACCTTCCATTTTTTTAAAATCAATATTCATTTTCAAATTTTATTTACTAAATGAACGAAATACTATAGAAATACATTGACATAAATCTAGCTAGGTGAAATAGGTCATCGCACTCTTCGAGCTATCCTATTTCGCGAATCTCGCCCGCCACGGCAGGTATTTCAATTGTATTTCTCTTTTTTATTTCATTTTCTTACAACTACCCCTTCATCACTCAAATACGTTTTCAATTCTGGAATTTCAATTTCCTTGAAGTGGAATATGCTTGCAGCAAGTGCTGCATCTGCTTTGCCAGAGGTGAATACTTCCTTAAAATGGACCTTAGTTCCCGCTCCACCTGAGGCAATGATTGGAATTGGTAAAGCTCCTGAAATCGCAGCAGTCAATTCTAATGCAAAACCTGCCTTGGTCCCGTCATGGTCCATAGAAGTGAGCAGGATCTCTCCGGCACCCCGATCGGCAAGTTCCTTTGCCCAAGCCCTAGTTTGTCGCGAAGTCGCTTTCCTTCCTCCATGGGTATGTACCCAGTCTATCCCATCCATTTGCCTAGAATCAATTGCTACCACCACACATTGGGAGCCAAACTCCCGTGCCAAGGTATCCACCAGTTCCGGTTGTGCTACTGCAGCAGAGTTGATAGAAATCTTATCTGCACCTGCTGCAAGCAAAGAATAAACATCCTCCACCGACCCGATACCCCCTCCCACCGTAAACGGTATTCGTACTTCCTTGGCTACCTGAGTGACAAGATCAACTAGCGTTTTTCGCTTGTCTACCGTCGCGGTAATGTCTAAAAAAACAAGTTCATCTGCACCTTGTTCGGAATACAACTTGGCCAAAGCCACAGGGTCTCCCGCATCTCGAAGTTCCACAAAATTCACTCCCTTGACCGTGCGGCCATCTTTGATATCAAGACAAGGAATAATTCTTTTGGTTAGCATGGATAGGTTTGAAATAAGTAAATTAAGTAGATGTTGAATGGAGTGATTTAGTGATGAAGTTAATTTTATTCGAATTGAGCTAGTTCTTCCAAACTCACCTTTCCTTCGTAGTAAGCTTTGCCGACAATCGTCCCATACACACCTATTTCCTGCAATAATTCCAGATCCTTTAGGCAGGACACACCTCCACTGGCTATAAGTTTTAATGCTGGCAACTCCTGTAAAATTTCCTTATACAAGTTAAATGAAGGGCCTTGAAGCAATCCATCCTTTGCCACATCCGTACAAATTACTTCGCGAACACCCTTTTGGTAATACTCTTTAATAAAGGGGATCAATTCCAATGTCGTAGTTTCTTCCCATCCCCCAACTGCAATTTTTTTATCCTTGGCATCGGCACCCAAAATAATCCGATCTGCACCATAGGTATCCAACCAAGCATCAAACAGACTTGGATTCCGTACAGCGATACTTCCTCCTGTTACTTGGTGTGCACCTAAAGAAAAAGCCTTTTCGAGTTCTTCCTGTGCTTGAATACCGCCTCCAAAATCCACTTTCAAATTAGTCCCCAGACAAATACGCTGCAAAACGTCTCCATTTATGATTTTTTTAGCTTTGGCACCATCTAAATCCACTAGATGTAATCGTGTCAATCCTGCATCCTCAAAGCGCTTTGCCATTTCTAGGGGATCATTGTGGTAATCGGTTTTGCGCTGATAGTCCCCTTGACTAAGGCGAACACATTTGCCTCCAATCAAATCAATAGCCGGAATTACATGCATAGGTTTAGAATTAGTGAGCAATAAAAAGTTTTTTAGTTGCTAGTATAGGTGAGGTAAAGAAGAAGGCAGAGCTAGAAAATTTTCCAATAATTTTTCCCCAAAAACACTGCTTTTCTCGGGATGGGCTTGTATAGCCCAGAAATTGTCCCGATGTAAAATAGCCGTAAAATCCTGAATGTAAGAGGTTGTTGCCAGTGTATGTTCTCCCAATTCCGCAAAGTAACTATGGACATAGTACATAAATTTTGAATCAGGAAGATCTTTCAGCAAGGGATTATTCACCAGGTTTTCCAGGGAATTCCAACCTACATGTGGGACTTTTTCCTGTCCCCTGACACTTGGAATAAATCGCTTGACTTTTACCGGAAAGACCCCCAAACAGGTGGTATTATTCTCCTCAGTATGCGTACAAAGCAATTGCAAACCCAAACATACACCCAGGAAAGGTTGTTTGATTTCTCGAATCACATGATCCAATTTCCGTTCCTTCAAGTAGGCCATGGCAGAACTCGCTTCTCCCTGCCCTGGGAAAATTACTCGATCGGCCGACCGTATTATTTCAGGATCATCAGTGAGTTCAGTGTCCGCCCCTAAGCGCTCTAGCGCATAACGTACAGATTGAACATTCCCGGCATTGTACTTGATTAATGCTACTTTCATGACCTAGTTTTAGCAGAACTTTCTCTTAAAATTAAAGGGTTCTATATTTTCTATTTTCTTGGAGCAACCACTATCTAATTTAATTTTACTAGAAGTTTTTCCTATACTAATTTTTCGGATAGCACTCCCTCTAGGAAGGTTTGAATATCTCGATTCAAATCTGAGGAATTGGCGATAGCGTTGATAAATGCCGAACCAATAATCGCTCCTTGGCTGTAGCGCGAGGCAAGTTGAAAAGTGGCAGCATCCGAAATCCCAAATCCAATCAATTTTGGATGAGTTAGATTCATATTCGCTACCCGCTCAAAGTACTCCTCCTGCTCCTTAGAAATTGCTGACTTGGCACCCGTGATGGCATGGGAAGAAACCATATAAATAAAGCCATTAGAGTTTTCATCCACTTCACGAATTCTCTTTTCGGAGGTTTGTGGAGAAATTAGGAAACTAATAAACAAGCCATATTCTTCAAAAAGAGCTTTGTACTCCTCCAGATACTGGCTCATAGGTAGATCTGGCAGAATGAGTCCATCTACACCCACTTCTTTGCACTTTTTGCAAAACTCCTCCACCCCAAACTGGATGATTGGATTGAGGTACCCCATTAGGATTACGGGAACATGGATTTTAGCACGGAAACCCACCAATTGGTTGAAAAGCATTTTGATACTCATCCCATTTTCCAAGGCTTGGGTATTGCTCTCTTGGATAGTCGGTCCATCCGCTATAGGATCCGAATAGGGAATCCCAAGTTCAATGATATCCGCACCAGCGGCTTGAATGGCTTCCATCACAGCAAGAGTATCTTCTAACTTCGGAAAGCCTGCCGTCACATAGATGGAGAGCACCCGCTCTTTTTTAGTTTGAAATAAATAGTCAATTCGATTCATAAGTTCAAGGCAAAGGTGAAAAGGAAGGGATAGCCATTTTTTAGTGTGCCCTCTGTCAATAATTTCCCCATTGAATGTAGGTTTCCAAATCCTTATCTCCCCTTCCTGAAAGATTGATCACGATGAGGTCGTTTGGATTGAACGAGATTTGATTCAGGGCATGGATAGCATGGGCTGTTTCGATGGCGGGAATGATTCCCTCCGTCCGGCTCAGTAGGATGCCTGCCTTCATTGCATCCTCGTCCTCTACACCGACAAACTCAGCGCGTCCCACCGCATGCAGGTGCGCATGGACTGGACCTATTCCTGGATAATCCAATCCAGCAGAGATGGAATGTGGCTCTATCACCTGTCCATCTTCAGTTTGCATCACCAAAGTTTTTGAACCATGTAAAATCCCCGGAGTACCCAATACGGAAGTAGCTGCAGACTTTCCAGAATGAATCCCGTGCCCTGCAGCCTCTACCGCAATCAACCGAACGGCCTTCTCATTGTAATAATGGTAAAATGCTCCCGCAGCATTGGATCCTCCCCCTACACAAGCAATCACCAGGTCAGGATTTTCTCTACCCTCCTTGGCAAGCAATTGCCATTTGATCTCTTCGGAGATGACAGATTGAAAACGAGCCACCATCTCAGGATATGGATGCGGTCCCACTACCGAACCGATAATGTAATGCGTTCCCACAGGATCAGCGATCCAGGCACGCATGGCTTCGTTGGTAGCATCTTTTAAAGTCTTTGAACCCGACACAGCTGGGACTACATTGGCTCCAAGGATTCGCATACGCTCTACATTGGGACGCTGACGCTTGATGTCCAATTCCCCCATGTAGATAGTACAATCCATTCCCATCAACGCACAGACGGTAGCCGTG
>Ga0222714_10004198_pt1 | contig 14273 bp, 20 predicted proteins | sample C33_3DmetaG_FD_165048 | JGI IMG/M metagenome (GOLD analysis project Ga0222714, IMG submission 165048) | Estuarine water microbial communities from San Francisco Bay, California, United States - C33_3D | ecosystem: Environmental > Aquatic > Marine > Unclassified | place: USA: California... | reverse complement strand
TAAATCGGGTAACTCTCCTTGTTCCTGTAACCATTTTTTGGCTTCTTCACTCTTCCTAGCCTTTTCTTTTGGCGTCAGATTAGTTATGACTTGAAAACTCATAGAGACTTTTTATATTCTTCATAGATCTTGCGCACTTTGTTGACCACATTTGTGCGGCAAGCACCACAGCCTCCATCTTGTCGGTTCTGGCCAGTGTACAGATTGAAGATCTTATAGATCTGGCTCATCTCATGGACTTGGAAGACTTGGCGAGGTTTTTCTAATAGAGGTAAGGCTTCTTGGATAGCTGCGAAGACCTCTGTGGTTAATCCGGGTTCTTTTTGCATGTTAATACTCATTCATTTTCTTGTACATTATCTCCGAGATCCACGCTAGGAGGAATGGTATACTCAAATCCAGCAGTGAGGGATTCAGGCAAGTTACCATTACGCAGGAAGTTGTCCAGAATGTTAGACACAGTGGACAGTTCATCGGCTTTCTTTCGAGACCTATTCTTTTTAGTAGTTTTAGGTAGAGGGGTTGGCTCACTAGAATCGCACACATTGCTGCTAAGGGTAGCAATTGTAAGATCTTGGTCAGGGTTGGGATCTCGTTCATCATTAGAGATTGTTTTATATTTGGTCCAGAAGGGTAGTCCTAAACGATTGCGATGCATATTAACATCTATCTCTAATCTCCAGTTATGGGATTGGATGACTTCTGGATGTCCTTCGAATTGAAAATAGACGGGTGTAGCTCCTTTACTCATGGTCAATGTTTGTTTTAACGTGGTTGCGTATTCGGGATAGGGTTAAGTTTATAGACGTGCGAGGTATTTTTGTTACTCGACTGAGCAGGTTAGCATTACAGTTGTGTTCTGCATAAGCCTTGGCTAGTTCACGTTCGTACCAACTTAATTTGGCTAACTCTGTATCTATCTGGGTGTGAATATCGGGGATTTGGAACAGTTCAGGCTCCTCATAAGGTTCTTGATCGGGCAGTTCTTGATGTCCTGCCTTTAATTCCTGGCGTGTATTGGGATCTCGATGTAAACGATAGAAAGGAGAAGTGGTACTCTTCCAGGAGTTAGTGGCTATCCTCAGGCAAAAATAAAAACCGCCTCCGGTGTCGACAATCTGTTGGGTGTCTGGACGATCCAAGAAGGCGGTTAATGTATAATGAAGCAACTCTTCCGATAGGGAATCGCCACTGGTAATTCTATATATTGCGTCGCCAAGAAGTTTGTAATGGTTGTTAGTCCAATCTGTTACGGTCAAATTGTCTGTTTGTATTCTCGAGTATATATTCCATGGCTAAACCTCATGCAAAAAAACCTTTCCCCGCCGCGTTCTATCGGTTGGTGCCCATGAAAGCCAGACACTATCTCTGTTTCTGGTGTCTGTGTAATGAATTCGAAACAGATGACGATGGTTGGATTAACTGTACAAAGCAAGACTTCTTTCAAGCCATTGCTGCGTGTATGCCGACCAAAACTCATAATCCCACTTCCATTTTAGAAACCATGCATGAATTGGGTCTGATCGAGTTCCAACGTTTCAATCTAGATAAGGACAATCGATTCTCGACTACTGCTTATCGCATTCGTGTTCCTGAAACGACCTGGAACGAAATACCTGTCACTCCACCTCCACCGATTATTGAACATGGAATACGGGATCGCAAGACCTATTATCGGAATCGCTATCAAGAGCGTAAGAACAAAATGGAAATGGAAAAAGTCATTCGCCTAGGTAGAAGTTCAGATTAGTTGTTTTCCATCTGATAGATCACCCAATCATTAATGCGATATTCCGCGTCATTAATAAACACCCGATCTGAATAGTTAAACACGATCCAGGATGCGTCTTTATGATTGTTGTATAACCTCATTAGGTGCTCAAAACTTTCACGAAACCATAAATGCATACTAATATTAGGGTCGTGCTCTAGCGCTTGTTTATACAAGTTATAAACGCGAACTACGCGGGCTTTATTAGCCTTCCAGATTAGGAGATTTTGTTGTGAGCTTTCTTCCATTTAGAATTTCATATTCTGCCTCAGCGATGAGATCGCGGGACTTCTTTTTCTTCGGCTTAATTCTCGGGGGATGTTTTCGGGCAAAAGCGTTTAGAATACTTTCTTGCCTGAGTTGATCTGCCTGTTCTTGAAGGATCTTAGATAACTCCATTAATCTTTCCATTTAAATTGTTTGAACGATAACTAGTTCCACCCACATAAACAAAATTACACATCTGATGTAAACGATCCACCGTGTCTGGACCTAATTCTTGGGCTAATGTTTCTAAATCATAATTACAAGTAAAGTAGTTAAAACTTGCAGATACATCCCATGGCACCAATTTTTTTTCGTCTATCATTTGCCATAGATTATATCTTAAGTTTAATAAATCAGCAGCTGGGTTTGTATTATTAAAAAATACGGTCTTGCCCTTAGCAGCAAGATCATCTATAAACAAATAAGTGTGTTTAACACTATTGTAATTTTCATAAGTCTTTTCCCAACCTGGTTTTAAGATCATTTGTGAGATGCGCATTCCAGTATAAACTTTATTCATTAAAGGGCGAAAGAATAAATTATCTAGCAATTTGCCCATGGTTAAAGTCTTACCAACTCCAATATTACCTATGATGCCTAATCCTTTGGACTGATCTAATCCAAATAAATTCCAATTAGCAGGATCTGCTATTAGAGGTAAATCAACTTTTTTAATTTGTACTGGTTTCATGTTTTTGTTTTTATTCATTTCCAAAGAAGGATGGTTTTTTATATTGACCTGTTTTAGTAGGTGTTTTTCTCTTTTCTATTTCTTTGGCATTTTCAATTGCATCTTGTAAAAATTCTTTATTCATACAATCTTGTTTAAAGGTCATACCAATCCAAACATTAAACAGATATCTGGTGTCATCCCCAAAAGATCTAATTATATTTAAAAGAGATTCTTGACCTTCGGTTCCTAAATCTAAGAAATATTTTCGATAAGTTCCTTTTAGTCCGTGAGGATTTTCTCCAGTAAACCATAATCTAGTTAACTCATTCCATCTTGCTAGTGATTCTAATTCGTAAGTTGCACTTGCTTCTTTATGTTGTGGATCGATCTTTTTAGGAGTACGTTTGCGGGATTTGTTATTAATTAATAATTTATTTACTTCATTAGTTACTATATTATGGGTGCAGGCTGCTTCATGTCCCCCATGAAGCATGCTTCCGGGCCCTGGTGAAGTTTGCTTCACGGGGAGGACATAAATTTTACGTCCGCTAACTTGCTTGTCTATGAATTCAATTTCTCTAGAAATAAAACCACAATCTTCTAATTCTTTAATCGAGTATTGTATTGTACGTTCACTCCAACCAAGTTCTTCTGCCAATGTAGAGTTATGTGCATAACAATAACCTTTTTGTTTGGTCAAGTTACTAATAACTCCGAAGAGTATTTTAGATTTGTCCGATAGTTCTTTACTATAAAGAACGGGTGCTGTTATAATACACCAAAATGATTTGTTTTCCTTGTCTTCCATATGTTTTTATTCTTATTCTAAAATTCTAAGTGTGACCAATAACGTCCTGCAATAATGTTATTGATTGTGCTAGGGTGCATTCCATATTTTCTAGCCAAAGCTGATTGGGAGGATGCACCTTCTTGCCAAGCCTGACGAATATCTCTAACATCTTGTTCAGAGAGTTTGGCAGCAAAATGATTCTCTCCACGCTCATAACCATTTTCATGGAATCGACGAACCATGCGACGAGCTTGGGAACTCCAATACAAATTTTCCAAACGGGTATCTGTATGATCTCCGTTCTTAAAACACACATGGGTTAGAGTGGGATCTTCACTAGGTGCAAAAGCTTTTAAGACTTCGCGATGCACATATCGACGTTGCAGAATTCCGTTGATCCAAGTACTAAACATTAAATAATAAGGGGCTGGATTACTGGCGATTGATTTATAACCTCCACCTTTTAAAGATTTTCTGACGTTACCGAGATTTGAGATTTCGTAGGCAGGATAGTCTTTGATTTGTTTCCATTGTTCTTGTTCCATAGTTATTTGATTATTTTAAAACTCCAGCCAACTTTTGTGGCGGTACCGTACTTTAAATGATATTGGACATTACCTCTGGTGCAAGAAGCAATCTTAGCAGCATGTCTACTACTATCAGCAATGTGAATACCTAAGACAGGATGCGAGCATTGGATTTTAAAAGCCTGATCCTTCCGCACATTGTTTATGTGATCCATCCACTGTAACTCCCAAGCGTAATTTAAACTGCGATCATTTTTAATGTGATCGATCTCGGGTAGATTGTCTGGATTAGGAATGTAGTACTCTCCTACTTTGCGATGGGCGTAGAAAGAAACCCATTGTCCGTTGTGTCTAATAACGTACAAATGATATCCGTTTTTTGTGATCTTGGGTTTAATAATCTTACCTTCGTAAGAATCTACCTTAAAACTTTTGAGGCGACCATAATTAGAAATGTGGTAGATGCCATCTAACTCGGTCATGGGTTTCCATTGTTCGGGTTGTTTCATATGAGTTTATTTTCATTCTATAGTATATATCTTTAGATGGTTTCAAAAAAATCCCGATGTAAGATACACCGGGATTGAAAAGAATAAAAACATATTTGTCCCAAGAATTGAAACATATATTATATCCGTCTAACACAAAAAATTCCGATCCTAAGACCGGAATTTTTATGGAAGTATATGATGGAGTTAATTGAATAGTTATAGTCCTTACACACAAAAAAATTCCAAACTTTCATTTGGAATTCTTTTACTAGTTGTTATCCTTGTAGGCTTCAGATGACTACATGGATTATAGTTAAGAAGTTTTCTTTTGTTTCTCCTGCAGAAATTTCTTCAACTTCTCGGCGTTGTCTTCTGTCTTTTTATAACCTTTGGAAAGTTTAACTATCTGTTTTTTAGGTTGTGTTTTCATAGAAATTTTTTATCGGGGAGCCTTCACCAAAACCGATTATCCCCAAAGCCACCAGGGGAAGTCGCAGTACTGTCCAGGTTGTCCAAGGATAGAACCATCCAAAGAATAACCATATTGTCCACGACTTGCACGTTCTGCTAGTCTCTTTCTGAAAGCATAAGGAAAATGATTTGTAACTAAACCTGCGCTAAAGGTACTGCCCTTATCTGGAATCACACCGTCTTGGGCCAGTGCAGCATTCCAAAGCGGATAATCTTGGGAATGGAAATACAAATATCTTTGTAATAAAAACGCGTACTGTTGTGCGCTGTTCTTAACTTCTGCCACTAAGTATTTTACCTCTTCTAATTCCACAGAGTCTGCAGTTTCAGATTTAGGACTTAAGATCCCTTTATTGACAAATCGATACTTGATAAATGGGATAGCCATACCTAGTGCATATTGCACTAACATGGGACCAATATATTCATCAAGTATGTAAGCATTAGGAACTGTCACAGTGTTAGTGCGTACTTGATCTTTAAGTTGTTTATAAAAAGAAGAACCAATCCAGTTTACTAGATAAGTGTCTTGACTTTGCAACACATACGGAATTAGAATTTGGGGCGAAAGATTTTCATTAAGTGTTGTGAACGCCTTAAGTTTTTCTTCGCTAATTAAAAGTACCTCATTTAGTGGCATGTTGTTAAAATATATTAAATCGGTGTAACAACTCCTTGTTCTACCGGTGCGTTTTCTACTATGTCTGGAGCTGTGGTTGGATCTGCAACGCCTGGGAATAATGAAATTGGTTCCACAGATAATGTTGATTTACCTCCCATTAACTTCCAAAGTCTGTTAACTGGTTTTAGTAAAGTACGAGTGTCTGGAATAACTACCATGTTTTTAAACAGCTCATATTCAATAAGCAGTTCGTCCTTCGTGGAATTCTTAATTCCTCCACCACCTGCTAATTCGTAAATACCTGTAATCTTAGGTGATGTAATGCGATGGGCAGAAAGAATACGTGTAGTAATTCTTTGTTCCAATTGTATGTAGTAATCATCTCCAACTGGTTGAATTGTTTGGACTTCTGTTTGTGTGTCTTTCGATTGATTGAAAGATAGAAAAAATTTACCGGCGTTCTGAGTTCCAGAAAACGATGATGCAATTTCTTCATAGATTTGTTGACGTTGTATGTCACCAGGATCGCCCTGGTTCATATTAATAATCATACTTGGAGTTAGTCCCTGCTTAAGATGACTAAGATGGTAAGAACTGACTTCAATATCCACGGAAATGTCCGTCATTCCACCCGAATAACTAGGGAGGGGATAATGCACTTGCGAAGGCTCGTGTTCGAAAAAATAAAGTAACTGCGAAGGAAATTCCTTAGCAGCATTAGGATCGTATCTATGATACGCTCTGGGCTTGTATTCTGGTTTCTTAAAGCGAGACCAATCTGAACTTACCCAATAATATTCTACACGATCTGTGTCTTTATCAATGGCACCAGATCTAACTTTGTTAAAGTCTACGTGATAGATGGCTGCAATTCTTGTTGCATCATTTGACCATACTATATTTAAACAAAATCCATTATAGATTTCGTAGTCGCCTACAATATTAGGCCACAGTTCATTCCATGATTCTTCTGGATTTGCTTGTTCTAATAATCCCAATTCGCTAGGATCGGATGGCACTAAACCATTACCCGTAACTGCAATCTTCTTACTTAATAAAGCAGTACGATTGATTGCTGATTTGGAGTAAAGTTCAGTCACAAATTGTGGATACAGATTGTCAATCCCATAGTTTATCCATTTGCCTTCTGGACCTTTTGATTCTAGTGCTGTTGGTACACTCGGATCAAAGATCTTATCAAAGCGATAGAATAACTTGTTTTTGTTTTCTGCGTTTTGTTCTGACATAATTTTTATTTTATACTGTATGTATTATAGTGAAGAAATATATGAATTTCCTTTGGAGATTGCTTCATCTATTTCTGCAAGGTGTGCTGCAGAAAAATGACTTAGATCTACATAAGATCCACCTTTCACTATTTCTAAATGTCCGACGTTTCTTTTCACATGATCTTTTTTATTCTCCACTGTTTCATTTTCAAATAAAGTACCATCAATGATTCCGTTAATATCATTAACAGAATCGAATGTAATGTCTACGTCTGATCTTTTAGTATATTCCATTTGTGTTTATTTTATTATAATGCTGAATGCGATACTTTCTTCCATGCTGTTCCGTCATAAAATGCTATGACATGATCTGTTGTTGAGTACATCATCATACCTTCTACTGGAGAAGTAATTGCTAGAATGTTTGCGGTGGTATCATTTTTAAGGATAAACGGATTGTAAACATAACCTGCTGTTGCACCATCAAATTTCATTCTTAAGTTACCTTGACCGTCTGCAAGATAAATCTGATTACTACCAGTGGCACTAAATGTGGTAGGATTAGAAAACTGATCTACCTCATTACCGATGATGACGTTAAAGTTACCAGTAGTAATACCTCCAGTTGCAGAAGAGTAGTTACCTAATTGAATGTTACCAGAACCATTAGTGATATTATCTCCTGCTCCGTAACCTACTCCGATGTTATTAGCACCAGTAGTGTTAGTGGTTAAAGCTAAATAACCGAAAGCAGTATTGTTGTTACCACCGGTCATTGATTTTAATGCCTGATAACCAACTGCCGTAAATCCAGAACCAAGACTTGCTGTGTTAGCAGAAACTGCTTGATAACCAATAGCAACACCACCAACAATATTATTCTGTCCAGCAGTTGCTCCTATTGCTTGATAACCAATAGCTACTGAACCAGTTCCTCCTAGCCTACCTGCTGCTTGGTTTCCAATAGCAACTGCTTGATTAATTAAAGTGCTTTGAGCCATTACTGAACCAATTCCTACGTTTTGAGAACCTGTTGTGTTAGTAAATAATGCTGAAGCACCAATTCCTATATTTTGAGCACCTGTAGTGTTAGATTGTAATGCTTGAGCACCAATAGCAAGGTTAGCACTACCAAAAGTGTTATTTTGTAATGCTAAGTTTCCTAAAGCCGTGTTACCACTACCTGTAGTGTTGGTGTAAGCTGCAGAAGCACCAATAGCAAAGTTTTGAGCACCTGTGGTGTTTGAAAATAAAGCATTAAATCCTATTGCAAGATTGTTATTTGTTGTGTTAGCATATAGAGCATTATTACCTAAAGCAGTATTTCTTGCTCCGGTAGTGTTAGTAAATAAAGCGGATTCTCCTATTGCTAAGTTATTGGTACCAATAGTTGTAGAATTTGCAGCTTGATAACCTACAGCTGTATTTGAAGTTCCAGTAGTGTTGGATGTTAAAGCTTGCCAACCAAATGCAGTAATATTTGATGCTTGGTTTGTTCTACCTGCTCTATACCCTACTAAAGTAGAATTACTATAGTTATTTAAAGAACCTGTATCTACTCCAACTACTACGTTTTGACTACCTGTACTTATTCCAGATCCAGCTACCCAACCGACAAAAACGTTGTTAGATGCTGAAGTTGCATTATAAGCTGTTGCTACTCCAAGTCCAGTATTGTATGCTCCAGAAGTTAAAGAACTTAAAGCTAATTCTCCTACTGCTGTATTTTCTTGTCCGGATAAACTCGCAGAAGTTAAAGCGGAAGCTCCTACTGCTGTGGTACGGTAAATGTTATTTTGCTTACCTATTTCTACACCATTAACAGTAATGATTTGTCCATCATAAGTAAAGTTGGCTTGTCCATTAATAACCCCTGATGTACCACTACCAGTAATTACATAACCAGAAACGTTGTTATTAATAGTCGCACTCACACCTGAAGAACCTGAAGAACCAGACGATCCTGAAGAACCAGATTCACCAGACGAACCTGAAGAACCAGATTGACCAGACGAACCTGAAGAACCGTCCATGCCTGAAGTGCCTGATGAACCGTTCGCCCCAGAAGAACCAGAACTACCAGAAGAACCAGACTGTCCAGAACTACCAGATGACCCGTTAGCTCCTGAAGAACCGGATGAACCGTCCTGTCCTGAGGTGCCGGATGACCCGTTCTGCCCGGAGGTGCCTGATGAACCGTTCGCTCCTGAAGAACCAGAGGAACCAGAGCTACCTGAAGAGCCCGAGGAACCTGTACTACCAGACGATCCTGAGCTACCGGATGAACCGTTGGCTCCTGAAGAACCAGAGCTACCTGATGATCCGTTCGCTCCTGATGAACCAGAGCTACCTGAAGATCCTGAGCTACCTGAAGATCCTGAGCTACCACGAGTTCCTGAAGTACCCGAGGTGCCTGCTGTACCAGAACTTCCGAAGATAACAATTGTTCCTTCGTGGTCTTGTGCTTTTAACACTCCCCCTTGGGAATATAAACTCACATAACCAAAATCTGGTGGTGCTGGATCTGTGTTGTTCTGTCCGAAAAGGATTTCGCCTTCGCCTTGTATTTTTAATTTTCCGCTCATTGCTTATAATTAATTTAATGTAAATTGTATTCCTTCTTCAATCAATAAGAATCCGTCTTCTTCAATAGTTAGAGGTTGACAAACATTGGTTGTAGGAACTTCGATTATATATGGGGAGTTAGCATAGTTAATAAAACAACTATTAAGAACTCCTGAATAGTAAATTATGTTTTGGAAAGTCTCATTATCTGAAATGTAACTAGTAAAGAAAACTTCAGGTGGAGAATAACTTGCCATTATCATCTGACCTTCGTCGATTAAAATACCTTCACTAGGATCTAAAGTAGCTGTATCTAAATTCCAACACTTGTAAGAATAATTACCTGGCGGAAAAATAGAAAGTATACCATCAAACGGATCGTCAGGAGTACCTTGTTCTACAACATCTAAATTGAATTGTACAAATCTAGAGTTACGCTTTATGGTTGTAGGAATAACATAAGTCCAATGATTGGTATAAGTACTCTTAAATCCAATCAAAAAATAATCACCAAACTGCTGTACTGAATTATCAATAGTATCAGCATAAATTGCAAACTCGTTAACCGCTCCTACACTTAAATTTATCATTATGTACTTAGTAATAATTTGTATGTGGTACCGCCAATTACAATCGGAAGATAACGATTAGAATCTGTAGTAGTTGCTGTAACAATTGCAGCACTACTTATATTAAGATTCGTAAGAGCAGAAGCATAGAGTATAATTCTATCATTACCAGTAGGAGCTCCCCCTGTTACCCCGATGATAATATTACTATTTTCTGTAGTAATAGCAGATCCTGCATTAAATCCAATTAGAATATTATCAGTTCCTGTTGTAACACCACTTCCTGCACCATAACCAATAGATGTATTTTCATCTGCAGTGGTATTAGCAACTAATGAATTATAACCAACTGCTGTGTTATATCTTCCTGTGGTATTAGCTCCTAATGAATTATAACCAACAGCTGTATTACTATCTCCTGTAGTATTTGCTTGTAAAGCTAAAGAACCTACTGCTGTGCAATAATCTCCTATAGTATTAGTAGTCATTGCAAGATTTCCGACTGCAGTATTTTGAAATCCTAATGTGTTAAATTCTAATGCTTGATATCCAAAAGCAGAGTTGCCCGTAGCACCCGTAATACTTTTTAAAGTTTCAAATCCAACTGCTGTGTTATTACTTCCTGTAGTATTTGCAGACATTGAACTATGACCAATAGCAACATTATTATCTCCAATAGTTGTAGCCTGTAATGCATTATATCCAACAGCAACATTATTATCTGCACTAGTAGCAACTCTTAAAGCATAAGTACCTATTGCTGTATTGTAATTTCCTCCACCAGTAGCTGATAAAGTTGAATCTCCTAATGCAACATTATAGTTTCCAAAACCTGCACCCATTGAATTTGCTCCTACAGCTGTATTTGATATAGAAAGAGATTGGGATTTCAGTGCATTACTTCCTATTGCTGTATTATTACTTCCTGTTGAATTACCGTATAATGCAAAATTTCCTACACCTGTATTATTACTTCCTGTTGCATTAACATATAATGCTTCAGTTCCTATTGCCGTATTATTGCTTCCTGTGGTATTAACAGCTAAAGTAACATAACCATAAGCTGTATTACGAGTACCAATTGTGTTAGAACCTAAACTAGCTAAACCATAAGCTGCATTAAAAGCTCCAGTTGTGTTGTTACTTAAAGCAGATCCATTAACTGAGCCTGCTAAGTTAGATGTTACGTTTCCAGCACCATAAGTTAAACCTGCTCCTGAAGAACCTGACGTTCCTGCACTTCCTGAGGTTCCTGAGGTTCCTGAGGTTCCTGAAGAACCTGAACTTCCTGAACTTCCTGCACTTCCTGAAGAACCCGAAGAACCGCTACTTCCGCTAGATCCTGGACTTCCTGAACCTGATGTTCCGCTACTTCCTGATGTTCCAGATCCTCCAGTTCCTGAAGTTCCTCCTGCACTTAAAACAGTGATTGCACCTGAATCATCCATTAAACGCAACTGCTTGTCAGTTCCATAATAAAGTGATCCATAGCCAGTCGCTGGTGTTCCAAGCCCAGATGTGCCACTTGTCGAGAAAAGTACTTGACCTCCTGTTGCTCCTAATTTTAATGTTCCTGACATAATAATTGTTTAGTATTAATGAGTATGTATTCTCTGAAAAATGACATAAAAAAAGACCAGAATAATTCTGATCTTTTAAACTCTGTTGTGCGCACAACATGGTTTATAGAAATTCAATGAGGAGCCCTCACGGAAAATTAGGGAGCTGCTGTGAATGTGCAACTACCAAATGTTGTGGCAATTGGTCCTTGCACTTCGTAAGCCATTGCTGGCTCTTGAGCAGTTAATGTTAGTGTGTAACCGTTAAGATCACCTACTGCTGTTCCAGTTACTGAAGTACCTGCTGATACTACTGCACCTCTGGAATAACCCATTAACCAATATTTTCCATTGTTATCTTCGAAGATAACTTTTAAATTTCTGTTGCGAGCAATTAAAAGAATTTCATTTCTCTTATTTGCTTCCATTTTTTGTAAGTTCAATGATAATGCTTGCTCGAAGAAAGCAGTTCCATTTTCATTAGAGATATTGAAAGTCTCTGTAAAAGATGCTACGTTTTTGGCAACTTCGAACTCATAGAAAGTTCCTGTTTCGCCTGTGGCACCTGTTACTAATGAAACACTTCCGGTTGCGCTACTCAAAGTTAGCGTACCCAAGTCAGCATCTGAACTAATATAAATCGAACCTGCTACACCACCGATACTATCGATGCAATCTAGAGCTAGTCCGTATGTTAAGTTACAAGCCATATGAAGTATTATATTTTTTTTTATTAGTAAGAGTGTGACCGAAGTCACACTCTGTATTGATTAAATTAAGCTACAGTTGAAATGAACTGGTTAGCAAGTGCTGCAGTTCCCATTCTCCATGCTGCTAAGAACTTAATGTTATCTTCAGATGGATCGTAGTAGAATCTGAACTTATCTTGATCGTTGTTAAGACCAGTTCCAAAGAATGCATACTTCTTAGGACCAAGAATTACAGTTGGTACCGCTGGAGAACCTAGATCAGAAATTCCTGGTGCAGCAAATACTTTAATGTTTGTGCCCGGGAAGATGAATGAATTCTCAGGAGATCCAGATACGTTGCTGATGTTTGGATACTGAAGTAGGATAGAGTTTCCTTTAGCTTGTAAACCTTGAACTAATTTAGAATATGTTGCGTAAGAAACATACATGATTAGATCATCTTCTTGTAGTACTGCAGGATTTGCAGCAGCTAAAGTATCTACCATTCCCCAGAAACCATCATAAGCAGAAGTTGCTGAAGCGAAATCAGAAGCAAAAGAAGTACCATCGATAGCACCAGAAGCTACTGAAGTTTGATCGATAAGGCCATCAAGTGATACTCCGTCTCCAGCCCACAGTGTGGTCTCCACGTACTTATTAATTTCTCTTACTTTTAAATCAGCGATTTGCTGTTCGAAAACTGGTGTTTCATTTGCATAAGCAGAAGCGCTCATAACACTTGAGATCCAGTAGTCCCTTAAATTTTCGACACACATTATTTCCTTCAAGGACTTCGTAGCGACCACTAAAGACTGTTGTGTAAATACGGTTGTGTTACCGTTTGTTTGACCTCCAGTAAATCCGCAATTGTAATCTTGAACATCTACTGTTGCACCAAGAATATTAATTGAAGTGGTGCCAGCAGTTAAATTTGGCTTTATTGTAAGGTTTTGTACTGATTGTGGTTTAAGTATTGCACGGATGATGAGGTCTGTACTCAATTGGTCCGTATATGGTTGTAAACCTGCGACGTTAAATGACATAGTTTATTAATTTTATTATTTTTTATTATCTAAGATTCGATTTAATTTGTTTGAATCTTTCAATAATATCTGTTGGCTCCGCTTTTTCGGCTTGAGTGTTCAATGTGGAAATTTTACCAGTAGCAGGTGCTTTCGCAAACTTGCTGTATTGCTCTTCCATTTTAGCAATTTTAGATTTCATATCTGCCATTTCTTGTAGCATTGGCTCCATTGCAGCCATTACTTTTTTCATGACTTCAGCGATTTTTTCTTCTACTGCGTCTTCTTTCTTTGGAGCTTCTGGTTCGGAACCATCAATTGGTCCTTTGTCTTCTTCTGCCATTTTAACTGGTTCAGCAGCTTTTTCCACTTCGATCTCAATCTTTTTTTCTTCAGATTCAGGTTCAGCTTTATCTACAGAAACGATTTTACCAGCGTCGTCAACTTTAACTTTAAGTCCAGACTCTGTAACGTGCTCACCTGCTGGAGCTGGAGATTTTTCACCTGATTCGGCTACAACCATAAGGTCCATGCCTGGTGCAAATTCTTCTGCTTCTACAACAGTTTTGCCGTCAACCAATTTCTCAGAAGCAAGCTTAATCTGTAATCCTAGAACTACGCGGATCTGATTAAGTTTGTTTTTGTAATTCATTTTACTTTTTTATTTTATTGATTGAATTATGTGGTTGTATATGACAATAAAACAAATTGACATTTCCCAACCCCATTAATTTTCTAATATTTTCATGACTTGCTCAATCATGGTTTTGTCTTTTTGGAGGTCTTCGTAGTCTTCTTTGTCGATGAAGTTGCCTTCAAGACTGAATCCTTTGAACTTTCCTTCTTTAACTCCTTGCCAGATTTCTGGATCTTGGACTCGCATTTTAACGGCCCAGCTTCCTTTTGGAAGAGCGAGATTATAAACTGTATTGGCTTTATCAGTTTTAGGATCTTCGACAATCCAACTTTCAAATACGTAAGAATTTGCATTTTGTTTTTCATTATGTTCAATGTTTGTGTCCCCAATT
>Ga0222714_10004197_pt1 | contig 14273 bp, 24 predicted proteins | sample C33_3DmetaG_FD_165048 | JGI IMG/M metagenome (GOLD analysis project Ga0222714, IMG submission 165048) | Estuarine water microbial communities from San Francisco Bay, California, United States - C33_3D | ecosystem: Environmental > Aquatic > Marine > Unclassified | place: USA: California... | reverse complement strand
CACCGTCACAAGTTTTACAAGTTATAAATTCTTTCATTATTTAAATACCTCCTTAATGAAATATAAAATTAATGCGAACATTCCAAAGTGAACTAAAATAGTTAATAAATCATTAATCATTAGTTAAACCTTACTCTAGAACTAAAAGTTAATGTCTTACATCTAGGTAAATCATTTTCATAACCACCATTTTGAAAAACACCCCAGTCAAAATTACTTAGATTAAAATTTGTAGCTATAATTTTATGACCATGTTGGTAGTTTAAATATTCGTTGTTATAAAGATTCCATGTTTTAACTAAAGCAACTCTGTTGCCTGTTTTCCAACTAACAACTTCCCACAAGGTATATTTCTTTTTCATATTAAATTCCCTCCTTATAAAAAATTGCATTAAATTTGTCACCACTAACATTAAGCATAAATCTAAACTTAACTTGTGGATTTTTTTCTGCTTCTGATGAAATCAAATCTATAATCTCAGTAGTAGAAATTTTTCTTTGTTCTACAACTCGATCAAGATAAGTAGATAAATAAAGGTTATGAGCTTCTTTTGAAACCCAAAATGCTGATACTAAGTCAAGTGTATTCATACCTTTGATAAAAGTATTACCTTTGTAAGTAATAGTTCTTTCTTTAATTAAATGAGCCATTTGATGACCTCCTATTTTGTTTAACACATAAAAACACTAGTATTTTCTTAAGCAAATTCCTAGAAAAATCGGTACAAGAAAACACTTGAAAAATAAGTATTTTTAAATAAAAATCGTAACTGCAATCATTATAGCCTGACTTTTTTGGTTGCGTCCTCCTGTTATACACACGACGGGGGAGTGTAAAAAACTCCCCCTTTATTTTCAGTAAAATTTAATTATAAATGGCAATAATAAACAGGAGTAAATCAATGCAAGATAAAAAAATGATTTTCATTACTTATTGTCCAGATGACCAATGGACAGGGTGTTCAATGTTAAGTGCAGAATCAGAACTCGCTTATAGAAGAATACAAGATTTAATTTACATGACTGATGATAAGTTATTTAACGATGAGATAGCTTGGCAACAAATTACTAGAGGTTTTAGTGATCAAATAGTAAAAGTCAAAAATGAATTAGTCTTAAAGAAAAAAATTCAAATAGATGACTATATCAAAAACAAAAGGTGTAGTGAAGTTATTGAAGAAGCAAAAAACAATTATGCTAAAAATCAAGAAAGGGCTTTAAAAGGCGCAAAAGCTAGGTGGGATAAAGAAAATAATGCTACAAGTAATGCTAATGCAGTGCTTAAGCAATGCCAACCATTAACCATAAACCATAAACCATTAACTAATAATAATAAATCAAGTATATATACGCAGGAGTTTGATATTTTCTGGCGAAAATATGTTTTAGATGAACATGATAAAAGGTCCACTAAGTGGGATAGTTATAAACAATGGAAAAAATTAAAAGATGAGGAAAAAGAATCTTTAGGCGATAAATTTCTTACTTATAAAAGACAAAAAGGTGATTTTTATAAAGCACTAGAAAGATTTATCAGTAAAAAGATATATTTAGAAATAACTGCAGAAAAGACAATGACTAAAGAAGAAATAGATAATTGGCAGTTCAATACGGATATTGAAATGAGAAGAAAAGGTCTAAAAACTATGCGTTGGTCTATGGACTACATAGAAAAATTAGACGAATATATTGCTAATAACCCTTAATATGAGAAAAGAATCTTTGTTTAGCCCACTCTCTATCTTGTGGTTTAAATTCTACTTCAATAAATCTGTCAATAGATTTTTTATAGTCATAAGTCAATGCTTTAATAAGTTTGTTTATAAGTTTTTTAATTTTCATGGTGACAAATTAGAAAAAAAATCTAGTTTGAGAAGTATCAATAAAGCAAATCTAATGTACGAAGATTACACAAATAACTTTTTTATTCTTGAAGAAAAAGACGGTACATTTTCAGCAGTAATAAAATTCGGTGGACATAGTACAAAAGATGATGCTCAATTTATTATTGATGCCATTTTAGTAGAATTAGGATTACAAAGAATACCAATAAATAAAACAAAAGATACAATCCATTAATGAATTTTCCAATACACGAAATATTTAGCGATACAATACAAGGCGAAGGATATTACTCTGGTGTTCCTGCTGATTTCATAAGATTATATGGTTGCCCGGTAGGTTGTTGGTTTTGTGATACAGGTTACCAAGAGGGTGGACCTTATTATCAAAAACAAATAACCAAAAATAATAAAAGTTTAGATGAATTATTAGATTGGGTTAAAAGTCCTTTAGTTGTTCTAACGGGTGGAGAGCCAATGATACATAAAAATTTACCATTACTTTGTGATGAGTTGTTAAAAATGGGAAAAATAGTTTCAGTAGAAACTAGTGGCTCATATTGGCAAGAAGTATCAGATCAAGTTTGGGTAACATTATCACCAAAAGAACATATTAGTCCAAAATTCCCTGTATTAGATAATTATTGGAAAAGAGCAAATGAATTTAAATTAGTAGTATTTGACGGAACAGAATTAGATTATTACAAACCAAGATTAGAACAATTTAAAGGTTTAAAATATCTATCACCCGAATATGAAAGCAAAGAATCAGATAAAATTGCTATTGATTTATTATTACAGAATAAAGACTTTAGGATTTCAATTCAAAAACATAAATATCTTAACCTTAGATGATTTATAAAGTTCAAAAAACTTTTGACCACAGTTTCGGATTAAGTTGTGTATTCAGACAATGGAAAGCTAATTCTCATTGTAGATTTTTACACGGATACGCACTTAAAGTAATTTTAAGATTTGAATCTGAGTCGTTAGATGAGAGAAATTGGGTAACTGATTTTGGTGGATTTGATTTTGTTAAAACTATGTTGAAATATTACTTCGACCATACTTTAGTTGTTGCAGAAGATGATCCTTTTTTAAACCAATTTTTACATCTTGAAAAATTAAAATTAGCAGAAGTTAGAATATTACCTGGAGTTGGTTGTGAAAAATTTTCAGAATTTATTTTTGAGAAAGTAAAAGAAATGAAAGGAATGGAAAATCTTTGCTCAGTAGAAGTACAAGAGCATTTATCCAATAGTGCAAGTTATGGCAAATGAAAAATTAATAGAGCAATTACTAATTGCCCTGGGTGAAAATCCACAACGAGAAGGTTTAGTTGATACTCCAAAAAGAGTTATGAAGGCTTGGGATGAGTTATTAAATCCTGCTGAGTTTACTTTAACGACTTTTCAAAGCAACGGGTATAGTCAAATGATAGTACAAACTAATATCCAATATTATACTTTCTGCGAGCACCACATGATTCCTTTCTTTGGTGAAGTTCATATCGGTTATATTCCTAAAGATAAAATTGTTGGAATATCAAAATTACCAAGAACTGTTGAATATTTTAGTAGAAGATTAAATACTCAAGAATACTTTACTGATAATATTGCTAACTTCTTACAAAATAATCTTGAACCTTTAGGTGTTGGGGTTGTTGCTAATGGTCGTCATCTTTGTCAAGAAATGAGAGGTGTACGAGCAAAAGGATATACAACTACAAGTTGCTTACTAGGAAATTTTTTAGATTGCCCTACTACAAGAAAGGAATTTTTTGACCATGTTCAAAATGCAAGTAATTACAGTTAATGAAATACCTGCCTTACATAATTGGACTAACTGCCATTTAATAGAAGTTGATTTTTTAAGACACCCTCATAGACATATATTTTTTATTAGAATGGGATTTGATGTTATAGACAAAGATAGACAAGTAGAAATATTTGTTCAACAACAAGAGATAGAAGATTATTTATATACTGCTTATCAAAAAGTTGGAAAAATGAATATGCTAGATTTTAGTGGAAAAAGTTGTGAGATGATAGCTAGTGATTTATTAGACCATTTTACAAATGCTAGTTGGTGTGAAGTAAAAGAAGATGACAAAGGCGGAGCAAAATTGTGGCGATAATTTACGTTCCACTAGAACACATTGACCAAAGATATACTACTCATCTTGATAGAGATATAATTGACTATTTAAGTTTAAATTATCAGTACAAAAGAATTTATCCAGATTTAGAAACACCTAAAGATATTAGACACGGAAGTTTTCTTGATAGTGAATTTACTATTAGATTTAAAACTGCTCAATTAAGTGAAATTGCTAGACTTTATAGAGAAGATGAAATCAATAGTGGTGATATTTTATTTTTTAGTGATATCTGGTTGCCCGGGGTAGAATCAATCGCTTACATGAATTACTTTTCAAAAAAAGATGTCAAGATAACAGGTGTACTTCATGCAGGTAGTTTTACTGATACTGATTTCGTTAGAGATATGGAAAGGTGGGCAAAAAATTTTGAAGATATAATCTTTGATATCTCAGATTTGATTTTTGTTGGTAGTAATTTTATTAAAAATGATGTTATTAAGAAAAGATTAGTTAATCCTGATAAAATAGTCGTATCAAGACTGCCCATAGATAAATCTGGAATGAAACAATTTAAAACAAATGAGCCAAAAGAGAATATAGTAATTTTTAATGGAAGAAATGTTGATGAGAAACAACCATGGTTATTTGATGAACTAGCAAAAAGAATAGATGCTCAATGTATTAATACTCAAAAAGAAAATTTATCAAAAGAAGAATATTACAAGTTATTAAATAAATCTAAAGTTGTAGTGAGTTATGCACTTCAAGAAAATTTTGGCTATGGAATACAAGAGGCATGCTTTTTTGATTGTCACCCCGTATTACCTAATAGATTAGTTTATCCAGAATTTTATCCCTCAAAATATTTATACGATACTTTTGAGCAGAGTGTTGAAATGGTTAAAGAGGCATTAATTAGTAATGAGTTTAATGCTAGTCGTTATATAGTAAACAATGATCCCGTAGAGGTTTGGTTTGAGAATATTAATAGCAGGTTTACAATTAACAAAAAGTAACCAACTATGTGTGGATTATGTAAGAGATAATCCAGATGTTCCACTTTTGTATTCATTTCTTAACGATAAACGACATATAGAAAACTTTCCATATAAAAATCATATATTTGTAGATAGTGGAGCTCATAGTTGGAATAAAAATACTATTATGAGTTTAGGTAAGACAAGGGTATCAAGTTTACCAGACCCATTTGTATTTATGAAAAGTTATTTAGACTTTATAGAACGACATAAAGACAAAGGTTGGGTTTTTGCTGAATTAGATATTTACAAAGTTGTACCTAAAGATGCTATTGATGATTGGTATAAACAAGCTAGTCAAATTAAAGGTAATTTTCAATTTGTAAGAGTTTATCACCCTACTATTGACGGTGGTACATTAACTGAATTAAAAAAATGGATTGCCCAGGGTCAAAGTTATATTGGAATTGGTAATGATAGTACTCCAATACTAAATAACATTTTTAGATTAACTAGAGATAAAGTTAAAATTCACGGTTTTGCTATGACTAAAAGAAAATTAATAGAAATTTATCCATTTTATAGTTGCGATAGTACAACATGGTTAAGTGGTAGTATGTATGGGAGGCATACTGACGATAAAACTTTCAAAGGCATACATGAAAGAGATATGGTCAAAAAAAGAAGTTTTAAAGTTATTCATACTAGAGATATGAGTACAGTTTATGAACAATGGCTAGAAGGACTTAAGTCTTTTCATGCTATGCAAACTTATGGTACTAATTTATGGACAAAGAGAGGTATAAAATGGTAATGAAAAATCAATTAGCTGAGATTGATGTTAAAGATTTAATCAAAGCAGATTGGAACTATAAAAGTGACGGAACAGAGGAACAAATACTAAAATTATGCGTTTCTATTGAAAAAGACAATAGTGTTGGTGTATTAGCAGTAAGAGAAGTTAAGGGAAAATTTGAAGTTATTGACGGTAATCATAGACTAGAAGCAGTCAAAAGACTTGGTTGGGAAAAAATACCTTGTGAAAATTTTGGTGAAATATCAAAAGCTAAAGCAATTACTATTGCTAGAAGAAGAAATCACAGTTGGTTTGACGATGATGCAGTTAAATATGCTGATTTATTGACTAATGAAGTTCTTAAAGAATACACTTTAGACGATTTAGCAACATTTATGCCAGAAACTAAAAAAGAAATGGAAAAAATAGCTAAATTATTAGAGTTTGATTGGTCAAAATTTGACAATGAGCAAAAATACGAAGAAAGCGATATTAAAACAATCAAAATTATAGCTAATGCAGAAGTTTATCAGTTATGGGAACAATGGAAAGAAAAGGTTTTTAAAAATACAGGTGTTGATAGTGAACTAGCATGTTTTGAATATGCTTTAGTTGAAGCTAACAATACTGCTAATTTTGAAGAAAAGGAGTAGAGTTTTTTTTTAAAATTAGTTATTTTTCAAACAAAGCGACACTCTCGCAATAAGAGGTAAACAAAATGGATAAAAAATCGGTCGGAAGACCTAAAAAGGAGTTAGACACTAACTTGATAGAAAATTTAGCAAGTATTTTCTGTACTAATCAAGAAATAGCAACAATCGTAGGGTGTCATCCTGATACACTAGCAGATAATTTTTCCGAGTACTTAAAAAAGGGAAGGGATAAAGGAAAAATGTCATTAAGACGTATGCAATGGGAAAAAGCACAATCTGGAAATACGACAATGCTCATTTGGTTAGGTAAACAAATGCTTGGTCAAAGGGATAAGATTGAAACATCAGAAAACAACGAGCCACTCCCTTGGTCATACGACTAAATGGCTTTAACTAAACCTCAACAGGCAGTTATTAGCAGTCAAGCGAGGTTTAGAGTATTAATTAGTGGTCGTAGATTTGGTAAGACATTTGTTGCTATCAATGAATTAGCAAGATTTGCAAGATATCCTAAAAAAAAATGTTGGTATGTAGCACCTAGTTATAGACAAGCTAAAAGTATCGTTTGGGATGACCTAGTTGATAGATTAACTAGACATAAATGGGTTAGTGAGATAAATAAAGCTGATCTAACCGTATTTCTAAAGAATAATTCAGTCATATCTCTAAGGGGTGCAGATAATGAGCAGTCTTTAAGAGGTATTGGTCTTGATTTTTTAGTTATGGACGAGTTTGCAGATATAAAGGATTATGCTTGGTATGAAGTTCTTAGACCTACCCTATCTGACCGTAAAGGTCATGTTCTCTTTACAGGCACACCTAGAGGTTACGGGAATTGGTCTTACAATCTTTTTCTAAAATCAGAAACCGATAATGAATGGGAATCGTTTAAATATACCACACTTGAAGGTGGTCAAGTATCAGCATCAGAAATAGAACAAGCTAAGCAAGACTTAGATGACAGAACTTTTCAGCAAGAATATATGGCAGGATTTGTTAATTATGCAGGTCAAGTCTATTACAATTTTGACCGTACAAAGAATATAATTAGCAATTATCAACCTAAAACTAAAAGAATTCATGTTGGCATGGACTTCAACATTGACCCAATGGTATGTGTTATTGCTGAGATTGAGAATGATGTTGTTTGTATTTATGACGAAATACAAATCTTTTCTAGTAACACTAATGAAATAGTACAAGAACTAACATCAAGATACCCTGGGCATGAGATAATTATTTATCCCGACCCTGCTAGCAAACAAAGAAAAACAAGTGCAGGTGGATTAACTGATTTAGCTATAATTAAAAATAATGGACTACAAGTTAGAGTTAAAAGCAATCACCCATTAATTAGAGATAGAATTAACTCAGTTAATGCCAAACTTAAAAATGCAAAAGGTCATCATAGTTTATTTATTGACCAAAGATGTAAGAATGCTATAAAAAGTTTAGAAAGGCAGATTTATAAAGAGGGAACAAGTATTCCAGATAAAGAATCTGGTTACGACCACTTTAACGATGCAATAGGATATATGATAGAATTTTTATACCCATTACGAAGAGATTTCACACCAAGTAAACCAATGAGGTGGTCATAGTGGCAAATTACACAAGAGAATTTTTAACATCTAAGCATAAACACTATCAAGAAAAGATTAGTGATTGGGCTTTTCATTATAGATCATATACAGGTGGTCAAGATTACCAAAATGGATTTTTACTAAATCGTTATGTATTAGAAACTGATGAAGAATACATGAAAAGGGCTGAGAACACTCCCATAGATAACCATTGTAAAAATGTAGTTCAAATCTATTCATCGTTTTTATTTCGTGTTCCACCTACTAGAGATTATGGCTCATTAGACAATGACCCTGCTGTTGAAAATTTTATAAAAGACGCAGATCTTGACGGAAGATCGTTTAACAATGTGATTAAAGAAATGCAAATCAATGCTTCTATATACGGAACTTGTTGGGCAATTATTGATAAGCCAAAAATAGTTACAAAGACAAGAGCAGAAGAATTACAACAAGATATTAGACCATATATCAGTTTATATACACCTGAGAATGTATTGAATTGGAATTATGAAAGACTTTTGAATGGTAGATTTTATTTGACATCATTGAGCCTAGTTGAAGAAGCAACAGAAGATTATGCAATAGTTAAAGTTTGGTCATTAGAAGATATTTGTACTTATGTAGTAGAAGATTTTAATAAACCTTATGCAGAAGGTAAGGTTAAACTAATTGATGAGATTCCTAATACTTTAGGCGAAATACCTGCTGTTGTTTTATATAATCAAAAATCACAAAGACGAGGTATTGGCATATCTGATCTCAATGATGTAGCTGAATTACAAAAATCTATTTACAATGACTATTCTGAAATTGAACAACTAATCAGATTATCTAATCACCCAAGTTTAGTTAAGACACCAAATGTAGAAGCTAGTGCAGGAGCAGGAAGTATTATTGAAATACCTGAAGATTTATCTGCTGATTTAAAACCATACATTATACAACCTAGTTCTCAGTCCTTAGAGGGTATTATGAAAGTAATTAGCATGAAAGTTGATGCTATTAATAGAATTACACACATGGGAGCAGTTAGAAATACTAAATCTCAAATATCTAGTGGTGTTGCTCTTAGAACAGAATTTGAGTTACTTAATGCAAGACTTGCTGAAAAAGCTGACTATCTACAAAATACAGAAGAACAAATATGGTCATTATTTGCTAAATGGCAAAACAAAGTATTTGACGGTGAAATCATTTATCCAGAAACATTTGATCTAAGAGATTACTCAGAAGACTTAGAATATCTACAAAGAGCAAAAGCAAGTGGTGTTAAATCAAATACTTTCATTAAAGAAATTGATAAACAAATTGCTAGAGCAGTTATTGATGATGACGAACAAATTAAAACTATTGATAATGAAATAGATAGTAGCTCAGTTGTTATTGGTCAGTTTGATACTCCAACAATAGAGGGCGAACAAGTTGCCTAAATTTGACGATCAGAACATAGATTTACCTTATGGTATAGCAGTACAAAAAGGCATAGTAGATAATTTTAGTGCGATAGGTCAATTTGGATATAACACATCTGTTTCTACTACCTTTGCAACCATTTGGGGTGGTACAGGTTTATATTCCTATCCGACTTCAGCAACAACTGCAGTAGCAACTAGCTCTGATACAAGTTCTGATAATGGTGGCACAATTCTAATTACAGGATTAGATCAAAATTATATTCAGGCATCAGAAACAATTACTATTGGTGGATCAGCTTCTACTACTACATTCATTAGAGTATTTTCAGCAAAAATGCTAACTGCAACAACAGGAAATGCTAATGTGGGTAATATCACTATTACAGTAAATGCAAAAACAGTTGCTTATATCAATGCAGGTTATGGCTCTAATCTAAGTGCTATTTATACTGTACCTGCAAATAAAAAAGCATGGTTATTATCAGCATCTATTGGAATGAGTAAACAAAAGGAAATTGAAGCAAAGATTTTAGCTAAAGGAATTAATAATGGTAATGTTTGGAATACTATCGGATATCAAACTACATTTGCAGTTCCACTTTATAGAGTCTTTGAAATGCCAATACCTATTGAAGAAAAACATGATATTGAATTAAGAGCAAAAGCAGATGCCACTTGTGCAGTATCAGGAAGTTTTACTATCTTACTAGAAGATGTCACTTACACATCCTAATAGTATAAAAGTTTCCACTACTGAATTTTATAACTGGCAACATCATCAACACGGTGAAAAAAAATGTTATTGTGGAAAATTTGCATCTATTGGTTTCCAATATAGACTTGGTATGTTAGAACTATTATGTTTTAAACATTATCAAGAAAGGATAGAAAAATGCCCTACGGAAAAGGAACATACGGGAGTAAAGTCGGAAGACCAAAAAAATCAGCTAAATCTTCTATGAAAAAAAAGAAAAAAAAGAAGTAATGGCAAAAAAACAACAAACAAATAAGGTTGAAATTGAACCTGTATCTAAGAAAACTACTATTGGTCATGGTAGGTTATCTACTTCTACCATGAACAAAGATAAAAGAAGAAGTTTTAAAAAATACAAAGGACAAGGAAATGGCTAAATATCAAGGCAGAGAAGTTAAATTAAATAAACCATTTCGTACCCCGGGCGATCGCAAAAAATTCGCAGTATATGTAAAAAATAGATCAACTGGAAATATCAAAAAAGTTAGATTTGGTGATCCTAACATGAAAATCAAAAAATCAAATCCTGCTAGACAAAGATCATTTATGGCTAGACACGGTGCAATATTAAAAAATGTTACAGGACAAAAAACATTGGCTCCTGTTTATTGGGCAATTAAATCTTGGCGAAAAGGTTTCAAGGTATAATGAATGTCAAAAATAGACACTCTAAATAGATTAATTGATACTCACGAAGAAAGAATTATTGGTGTCTTAAAAACATTAGAAGATAGAATAAGAGCTGATTTAACCTCTAAGACTAAGGGTGGAAGTACATTTAACACTCAATTTGCTATTGCTTATAGACCCAATATAAAAACTTTAATTCAAGGAACTTATCTTAAAGAAGCTGATGCTATAATTAACGAATATGACCAAATAGTTAAAGAATATCAAAAACAAATTAAAAAATTACCCATAAATAGCCAATTCAAAGTATTGCAAAAAGTAGATTTAGAAGTTATTACTCAATTAAAATTCCAAGCATTTAGTGGATTTCAAGATATAGCTAATAGCTTTTTAGATACAATTTCAAACGAAGTATATCAGTCAGCATTAATTGGTAGATCATTTAATGATATGGTCAAAAATATAGCAGGACAAATTAATGGTGTTTACCAACGATCTAACGAAAATGCGATTAATAGATTAGTAGATTACATTGAGAAGAACAAATACTCCACAAATGCTAAGATATTAGAGAAAGTTAATAGTGCAAAAAATACACTAGCTAGTCAATATGCTAGTGATATTTTAGGTAATAATATGCGTAAATATGCTAGTCAAATAGCACACGATAGTATTATGCAGTTTGACGGACAATTTACTAAATACAAAGGTGACCAAGCAGGAATTAATCAATTTAAATACTCTGGTACAAGAATTGATACTACTAGAGATTTTTGTGCAAGACATATTGGGCAAGTCTTTACAGAAGAAGAAGCTAGAAATTTATGGGCTAATTCTTCATGGAGGGGTAAATCTGGAAGTGACCCTTTTATTGATAGAGGGGGTTATAGATGTAGGCATAGTTTTATTGTTTATAATCCCGAATGGGAAACTTTACTTGACGAGTAAACGATTTTTACATAAATCTTAAATTAATACTAACTTTAAAGGAGTAGAATTATGGCTGACGAGCAACAAACGGAAAAAGTAGAAACTACAACTACTGAAAATGTAGAAAAAGAAGTTCAACAAGAACAAACCAAAAAAGAATTTATTAAAAACGACAAAGGTCAACAAGTAGATATTGACCGTGTTGTTGATGAGAGATTAAAAAGGCAAAGGCGCTTAATAGCAGAAGAACTTGGTGTAAGTGATTTAGAACAAGCAAAAGCTATTATGGAAGCCAATAAAAAATTAGAAGAAGAAAAAGCTATTGAGAAAGGTAAGTTTGATGAAGTCATCAAAAAGAGAACTCAAGAGTATAATGAAAAACTATCCAAGCTAGAAAGCGAACTAAGAAATGAAAGGATAGACAAACAGCTTATTACTGCGGCATCAAAAAATAATGCTATTAACCCAGATCAAATTAAAGAACTGTTAAAAAGTAGTGTTAATTTAAATGCAGAGGGTAAGGTCGAAGTTCTTGATAAATCAGGAACACCGAGATATAACAAAAACGGTGATCCTTTAACTGTTGAAGAAGCAGTACAGGAATTTCTTACGCAGAACTCACACTTTCAAAGCGCAACTCCTTCTGGGAGTGGAAGTGTTAGTAATGTGGGCAAGTCAGATACGAATAGGACTTTAAATATTTCGGACTTAGACATGAGTAAAACAGAAGATCGTAAATTGTATGCTGATTATCGCAAACAAAGAGATTCGGTAACTCATATTAAAATCAACAAATAACTCGAAAGGAGTTAAACATGGCAAACGAAACAACTAGTTCAACATTAAGTGAACTGTATACCGAGATCGTTGCTGAGGCTGAGTTCGTAATTCAAGAGAAATCTATAATGAAGAACTTAGTAAAGAACTACATTATTGCCGGTGGTGGTAAAAGTGTTGAAGTTCCGATCTACTCAGCAATTTCAGCATCAGCAGTAGCAGAGGCAACTGACCTTAGCAACACTGCTGTTAATCCAACATCAGTAACTATTACTGCATCAGAAGTAGGTGTAATGACTACATTAACTGATTTAGCAAGAAAATCTGCTTCAAGAAATGTTGCGGCAGATATTGGTAAATTATTTGGTGAAGGTATTGCAAAGAAAATGGACCAAGACTTAATTGCATTATTTGACGGTTTCTCAACAACATTGGGTGACGGAACAGGTGCAATTTCTGCGGCTTCAATCTTTAATGCGGCATCAACACTTAGAGCATCTGGTTTACCTGTTGAAGAATGTTACTGTATCTTACACCCAAAAATTGCTTACGATTTAAAAGCTAACTTAACTAATACATTTGCCAACTCAAATGGTAATGACTTAGCTAACGAGGCTTTAAGAAGCGGTTATGTTGGGTCACTAGCAGGTATCAAAATATTTGAAACTTCAAATATGTCAGATACAGGTACTGCAGGTGATTACAAAGGTGGTATTTTCCATAAAGACGCATTAGCAATCGCTATGATGCAGGGTATCAAAATTGAAACTCAAAGAGATGCTTCTCTAAGAGCAGACGAAATTGTTGCAACTGCAGTTTATGGTGTAGGCGAACTACATGATTCTTATGGTGTAGAATTACACTTTGACTCATCAATTCAGTAGTATAAACTTATGGGGTGGGGTATATTCCCACCCTAAAGGATAAGAAAATGACAGAATTAGTTAAATTAAAAAAAGACGATAAAATAATCACTAGAACAAGATTTGATTATGAAAAGAATTTTATACATTGGCAATTAAGAGGTTTTGAATTAATTGAAGATCAACCTCAAGAAGAAAAGCCAAAGAAAACTAGGAAGAAGAAAGACGATTAATGGCAACAGCAGAATTTTCAGTCACACTAGCAAATGTTCAAGAATACCAACCTGATATTGCTGAGTATGGTATTACTGACTTTGATACACAATTACAACATGCTGAAGATGATGTTTTAAGACAAATTCGTGAGGAATGGTGGGAAAGATATCGCCATACAGTTAGATACAAAGATATTACAAAAATAACTACTATTGAAATGAATAGCGCTTTATTAGTTAATTCTCAATGGACTAGAGCAGTCGTTTATAGAGCATTATCAGATTATATTTTACCTATGCTTACAAAATGGAAAGACCCTCAAGGTGGTGAAGGTGCTGATACATTTCAAGTTAAAATGGAATATTATAGAAAAAAATATTCAGAGGAATTTCAAGCTATTTTGCGTGACGGTGTAAAGTATGATGAAAATAACGATAGCACAATTCAAACTGCAGAAGAAGAGCCAATACATCATTTACGATTAGTTCGTTAATGCTTGATATTAAAGATAACAGTCGTTTTTTTAAACAGGCTTTAAAAATAAAATCAGATAAAGTTAAGTCAGCTATTCAAAGAGCATTAGGCGAAGCATCTGCATATCAAGTTAGTGCTATTAGAGATAGAAGTGAACAAAAAGGAAAAGATGTTCATGGACGACCATTTACACCCTATTCTAAAAATTATATTCAAGCTAAAAGAAAAAGATTTAATGACCCGTCTAATAGAGATACCAC
>Ga0222714_10004196_pt1 | contig 14273 bp, 28 predicted proteins | sample C33_3DmetaG_FD_165048 | JGI IMG/M metagenome (GOLD analysis project Ga0222714, IMG submission 165048) | Estuarine water microbial communities from San Francisco Bay, California, United States - C33_3D | ecosystem: Environmental > Aquatic > Marine > Unclassified | place: USA: California... | reverse complement strand
CACTAGCACGGCGTGTCGCAGGTGACTGTCAGTGCTACCTAGTATTGTGTTACTAACATCACTTAACGAATTGAAACGGAGTGTAAATCATGGGCGATAGGGCAGTGTGGGGATTCCAGGCCCACGAGAATGGTCCAATCCTGTACCTGTATAGCCATTGGGATGGGGGATCTCAGCTTTCCCGCTTGCAGGCAGCACTAGCACACGCGAGTGACCGTATCGGGATGGGTGATACGGCGTATGCGATGCGTATCTGTGTGTCTCATGTGATGGGGAACGTGGGCACCACTAGCACAGGGTGGGGGATGTCGATTGATGAGTTCGCCATGCCGGACTATGAGAACCTGCGCCTGGTCCGATTCTGGGATAAGACGGTGGCCCTCGTGGACTGCAGCACTAGCGAGGCTGTCGCTAAGCCTCAACCGATTCAGGATTTCCTGAACTATCCAGTGAGGATCTGGCCGGGGGAGATGACCCTGGTTGACGAGATCACTAGCGCGAGGCAGGCACTGGTGGGTTCCGATGGCTGACCTGATGGCTGTGGCTGCTCTTGTGTTCCTCGGTACTCCTGCTGTGCTGATCGGGATCGAGGAGTACCGGGAGCTGCGCTGGCGCAAATACCAGGAGACTCATCATGGCATTCGCCGGCTGTAACTTGCACCGCTTGGGGATGTGTCCCCCGTGCGAAGCAGCACTAGCACGTATTACCGAGCATGAAGAGGCCGAAGCGAGGCAGGAAATGCTCGTTGACCTGTTCATTTCTGACCGTGATCTCTAACATGACTGAAGGGAACCAATATGTTGACCCGTGATGAAGTTACTGACCGCGATGGGGAGGCTGTTGCTGCCCTGTCAAGAGTCCTATACCTGCACTACTGCAAGGAGAAGGGTTTCGACCCCTACCCTGCGCCGTGGTCGCCCCGGTGGGCGATGGACTATGCCCAGATCGCTATCTCCACGTTCGGTTATGACGAGTCTGACCTGAATGAGTTGAACAATCAGTTGACTGGCGCAGCGTGAGGTATCCAGCTTTCACGGGGGATGAACCGTGTACTCAGTTTAATCCTGACATGTACTACCCGAACCCGACTGAGGCTAACGAACGAGAGTACAAGGCCGTTCGTGCGCTGTGTCGGGAGTGTCCGATGCAGGTGGAGTGCCTGGAATGGGCTGTCCACCATGAGAGGTACGGGAATTGGGGCGGCTGCACGATGCGGGAGATTGAAACGATCCGCATTCAGCGCCGGATCCGTCTCACTGATGCCTCGTTCAGTTTGTATGCGTACCAGCAGAGGGAGGCGTCGTGATCTGTCGCATGTGTGTCCAGGGATCGAAATGGAACCGTGCCTGGAGGGCTGGGGGAGGGGCGCATTTCCTGAACCAAGCCGGGGAGGCTCACGGTATGTGTACTGGTTGCGACTGTCAGCATGCGGTAGGTGTTGACTCGTTGTCCGTCATGCCCCATGTCGACTAAGCCCTGGTCCTACATTTTTGAGGATCTCGGGGACGGGGGTCCCGATCTGCGTTGGGCGGGACCCACTCACCAGTGCCTGTGTGGCAATGACCTACTGGCCGTGGCTGTCAGGTTTGAAGACAGCCAGGTGGCTTTCTACCTACTTGATGTGCGCTGCCTCGCGTGCGGTGCATACCTAATCGCACCTACGGAGATCGATGATGAACAGCATTTTGGAACCTGAATATGAGCGGATCAGGCGGCAGGCCTACTCGAATGGCTGCCGCGATACGAAAGAGCGGATTGAGAAAACGTTGATGACTTGGGCTGTCACGCATCCTGACGCTGTGGTGAGGGATGAGCTGTGGCAGGCCGTTGAGAATGTGAGGAAGGAGCATGAGGCATGAGTGCCGCCTACGCCTGCGATGGGCCTAACTGTAACCAGTTCATCAGGGCTAATGAGGATGATGACGAGTGGATTGAGCTGACTTGGGGCCGCTACGTGAGTGGACATTTCTGCACACTTAACTGCCTCAGAGATTGGGAGTACGAGCAGTACAGCGGGGGGGATGGCGGATGACTGACTGCTTCTGGTGCGGGTCCCCTGTCAATACCGAGGGGATCTGCACCAGTTGCGCTACAGATATACGTCCTCGTCGTCCCAAAGGTCAGTCGCATCGTCGTTCAACAGAACCATGACGGACCCAATAACCCAACCAACACAGGCACCAACGAAGGCCACACCCACACCGAGTGCGATCCAACCAATCATGCGCTTCTCCTCTTGTCGAACCAAGGCAGCTCACCACCCAGCCGGTCAACCATCCGCTGAATGATGCGCTGTTCCTTGCGCTGCACTGTCTTCTCTGCGACATCCAATGTCGCTGCCATCACCTGATGGGTGAGGCCACCAGCCTCATACAGGTCACGAATGAAAGCCTGGTCATCTTCGGACAGCGAATAGAACGCTGACCGCACATCAACAATCGCTGCCAGTCTGGTGTTGCCCTCGGAGGGTCGGGACGCACCCTTTACCCGCTCCTGGTCGTTCACACTGGACGACAGCCAGTCGTCAGGGTCGAAAATGTCAGGCAGAATCTCCCGTACCACTGCTGGTGTGTAGTAGGCGATGTCATCCCGCTCTAATTTGTAGATGCGGCGACGTTCCGCAGCGATCTTGGACAGGCAAGCCTGCTTCACACTGTGACGTAGCAAGTTCTCGCCATACTTGCCCTTCTCCCGCCACATCAGGGTCTTTCGCTCATGCTCGAGCGCCCACAGCACACCCTCATTGATCAGATCAGGCAGGGGAAGGAACTCACGCTGTGCCTTGTGAGCATTCGTGGCACCCTGAGTGATGATCTGAAGTTCACGGTCGGTCAGTTCCATGAATACTTAACTCCGTCCACGATGAAAGACTTAGCCACGATGGGGACAGGGATCGGAGTGACATTGCCTTTGTCCTCGATGATGATCCCGAACCCTTGCTGCCAATTCGCCATGCCTTTCATGTAGGCCATGCCCGACGTCTTGATGTCGATGAGGTGACCGACCTCGAATCCCCAACGGATCCGGTTGATTTTTGCTCCCACCATTTCGGTGACGGGAACGAGGCCCATGCGGTGCGTGTGTCCGATGCAAACAGATGCACCTATGCGTGCCGATAGACCCGCCCCAGTTTGGCCGGCGGTGCGCGAGATGGAACCCTCGTCGCCGTGCATCAAATAGAAGTTCTTTGCAAGTTGATAAGGCTCCCGATGGAATGTGATGCCCAGCTCTTCGTGACGGAAGAACGTCGAATACTCCAACTCAGGTAGACCCATGAGCCCTGGCAGGCGGGTAGAGATCGAATTCCAGAGGCGATCACCATGATTGCTGCGGCTGAGATGCTGCACCTGTAACTGCCGCAGCACCTCCACCGTAGTGTCACGATGCTTAGCGATATCCCCCGAGAATTCCCCCTTGGTCCCTCTACTCCACCGCGAAATCTGCGGAAGGTCTGCTTCATCACCTACGCAGGCCACAGTGTCTGGCTTGTACTCCTCGATAAAGGAGGAGAGGGCGTCCACTGCTTTGCGGTCACAGTAAGGTGCCTGCAAATCTGACACGACAACAGTCGTTCTCATACTTAGTCCTTCTGCTGGGGGACAGTCAATGCAGCGACACCGTGTCGGAAGAACACGGCATAGGATCCGCTGCCATCGGATAGGAAAACGAATCCGTTCTGATGTAGTCGCTGTGCCACCTGAACGATGGACACTTGCTGCAACTGGATGGTGGAACCACTGACCAGATGCACGTTCACTGCCGGGTCTGTCATTTGTGGCATGTCAGGGAAGCCTGACTCATCGAAGATCACCACTCGCCTGCTTTCACGCCCGGCCACTGGCCTCGGATTACAAGCAAAGCGATAGCCGAATAGTTCAGCATGTCCAGGAAGGTGTCCTCGAGCGATTCGTGATTAGCCTGGTGACCTTCGGTCACGAGGTTCACTGCCCGTGCCTGCTTGTCGTAAAGCCTGACGAGCAGGCCGAACAGGGGACCGAACGGACTTGCGCTGATGTTTCGAGGCCCGCAATCCTCTGCCTTCGACAGCAGCAGTTCCTCAGCCTGGTCATAGATGTGAGCCAGGGCCATCTTGAATGCTGGTGTCACCGACTGGGCGGTGGAACCCACACGGTCAGCTCGTACTTCTTGGGGTCGATACCACGAACCACCAACCCAAGACCCTCGATCATTTCGACCAGCTTCTGCCAGTCTTGCTTCGTCATACACCAGCCCTTCTCCTTATTCCATCGGCACCCTCTGCGAGGTACGTGGCATTCACATCCATGCCGTCAGGCATGGCGATCACGACAGCGGTATCAATCTGAGAGGCGATCTTCTTGCCCAGTTCCTTGCCTGGTTGGTCACCATCAGCCAAAACCAACACTCTCTGGTAGTCACCGAAAGCCCGTGCATAGAACGGCTTCCAGGCATTCGCCCCGGCGAGGCCGATGGCAGGGATTTGGCACAGTGTGTGCGCGGTTATTGTGTCAACCTCCCCCTCGCATACCGCTATGAAATCTGAGGGCACCTGGAAAGCAAGCGGGTTATACATGGTCAGTTCTGCACCAACCCTGCTCAGATACTTAGGGGTGATGTCGTCACTGATTGACCTGAACCGACAGTCCACCACGCCCGCTGTCGCCAGGAAGGGGATGGAGATCCTGTTGACGAACATCTCGTGCCCGACAGCGACGTTATCCTGAGTGACGTAGCCGATGAGATGTCGCTTCGCTGCTTCTTTGGTAATTCCTCTGCGAGCCAGATACTCGCCGGCCAGATCCACGCTGGCCGCGTACGTCATCACCGCTTCCGTCAGTGATTCCCTCAAGGACTCGGAAAGCATCCCGCCATTCACCACCCTCCATGTGTTTGACGAACGTCACTGCGTCCCCGGTAAACCCGCATGACATGCAGGCAATCCCGCCGTTGTCGTTGTTGACACGACATGAAGGCTTGGAGTCCTTGTGCATGCCGCACTTCACGGTCTGCCATCCCGACTTCGGGGAGGGCAGCACCCAGTCGTAGTGCTGCAACACTTTCCATAAGTCACCAGCCCTGTATGTGTAGGAAGAGCGACGCGAGTTCATCGGATGACGTTCCAACGTAGGAATCTCCGACGCCCTTCATGCGTCGCTTGACATCCCACATACCCATTACGAGTGCTGCGGGATCGATCTGATGAACATGCTTGGCCTCCCATGCCATTGCCTCCTTCAATGCCTCCTCGGTGTACCGAGACAGGTCGATGGATTTCTCGTTCTTGTTCTCGAACACGACGTACAGCAGGTTGTTGACCTTGACGAGCAGGTCCCCTTGGTCGTCCTTGCCTGACAGCCGCAGGCGGTGACACTCGAAACCTTTGTCGAGCCAGTACTGCTCCTTCTTGATCTCAAAGTCAGCGCCCTTGCGCTTGTTGGCCCTGGCCCTGTTACTCGCATTACTTGTCATGTGTTAGCAACCATCCGAGATAGTGGGCCACGTTGACAGTGACGGCGTTACCCATCTGCTTGTACCTGTGGGTGTCTGCGAGTCCAGCGGTCCAGTCGTCGGGGAATCCTTGGAGTCGTTCACATTCCACGGGGGTAAGGCGCCGCACGACTTGCTCTTCACGTACCAGAACACTCATCCCCCCCCCTCCGACACGGAGCGTGGGGAAAGCATCCTCAGATGCTTGAATGTCTAACCCTTGAGTGTGGCTGAAAGCGATTAGGTGCCCAGCCTGAGCCAGGTTGTCATCGGGCCCTCCACCGCCTAATCCACTGGCGGTGAGAGCGTTGACAATTTTTCTAGCGCTTCCCTCAACGGTTCCGGTAACGTCCTGCCCCGACGCTCTGAGCGGCGAAGGATCCCAGACGCTGCCTTCGGGCTCAACAAGTAACGGTCGTCGGTCTGGTGCTGCAACACCTGCGATAAGGAACACTCGACGGCGACGCTGGGGGACTCCGAAAAACTGCGAATCAAGCACCCGCCACTCGTTGTAGACATACCCTGCGTCGGCCAAAGCAGTAAGGACTGTTCCGAAATCGCGTCCCTGATTTGACGTAAGAAGGCCGGGGACGTTCTCCAAGAGGATCCATCTCGCTTGGATATGCGTTGCGAAAGCAAGTGCATCCCAGAATAGTCCGGTTCTTTCCCCAGCGAGACCTGCTCGTCGCCCTGCGACGGATACGTCTTGGCAGGGGAACCCTCCACAAACAAGGTCGGTTCTTCCCACAAGTCCGACTCGATCAGCCCACTCATTAGCAGTCCTCACATCGTCATGCCTCGGTACGTCAGGCCAATGCTTGGCAAGTACCTGCTGGCAGTGCTTATCAATCTCCACCTGGCCTACGCATTCATGCCCAGCCATCTCAAGCCCCAGGTCAAACCCGCCGACACCAGCGAACAAGGAAACGAATCTCACAGGTTCACATCCTTGATCTGCATCGTGGCTGGGGTGTACTCCATCCACATGGCTGTCTGTCCTGACGGATCAGCGGGGCCATACCTGTTCTTCACGGGCGCTATGGCGAGATAGCCATCAGCCGGATTGGCAAGAGTGCAGATCAACGATGGGATAGCTGCGATCTTCCCGTGCAGAGCAGCACGAGGAGGGCAAGGATTGCCCTGGTAGGACTCACTCGTGTGATGCAACGCTAAAACACTGCTGCCCGTCTCTCGAGCCCAGAACTTCAACTCCCTAGACAGTGAGCGAAGGGATGAGAATTCGTCCCCTGTCTCATGCGTGATGTCGATCATGTTGTCCACCACAAGAAGCTGTGGGTGCCTGCCATGTATCTCGGCATACAGGTCTAGTTCGTCTACCAGATCCTGCATGGATGGCGAGGGATCAAACATCCAATCGATGTGTCCCGCCTTACCGGCGAGGATCTCCGATGCCCACGATGGGTCAGCCTGGATCCGTTGCTCCACCTGATGCTGCGGCAGTCCGGTCAGCATGGCGGTAGTACGCAGAGCCATCGTGGCTGCATGGGTGTCCATTGAGCAGTACAGCGTGGGGACGTTGGACATCACGGCCACCGCAAGGGCGAGGGTACTTTTGCCTGCACCTGGGTTTCCAGCAAACATGGTCACCTCGCCCCTGCGGATCGACACTTGGTAGTCCGACCAGGACTTGAAAGGCACCGGGATGATGGCACCTGTCTTGTCCTGGTGGACCACGGCACGGTCAAGACGCCTCATCGACTAACCGGGAAAGCTGTCCCACTCAGGGGTGTTGCGCTGAACCCAGATCGGATCGCACTTCTGTGCGCCCTGCGGGGCGCTGCACATGAAGGCTTTCCAGGGACCTTTCGCACCCACCTTGGCGACCGCATTGCGGGGGCCATGAGCGCACGAAGGAATGACGGCGGCTGAGAATGCCGCAGGGGGAGTCTGGGGGACCGGCTGTCCCCAGCCGCCATCATTCACAGCAGCAGGTTGCGGAGGCGGGGCAACCGGCTGGGTCAGGGGAGCCGCATTCGATGCGGCAACGGTCATCTGCACGGACTCGGTGAGGTTGGCCATGCCTTCAGCCAACTCAGCCCAGCGCAGTTGGAAATCAAAAGCGGTATCGGCACGAACAGTGAACTGAACGTCGTGCCCCATGACATTGATGCGCGTGTTCGCGCTGAACGGTGCTTCCGTGCTTGACATTACTCTGCCTCCATTGCTTCAGCGATGTTAGTATTGAACGGTGCAAACAGGGCATTGCGGTTGAACACATAGCAATGATCCCTGACCCCGCAGCCCTTGCACATGGACGACACGCGGGGAAGAAAAACTTCGTTGCGGATACCGCGCACCGTGGTGCGAACCCAGTAGTCCACAGCCTCATCGGGATAGTTATCCAGGTCGACAACCCCTGACAGGGTGCCTTCACGGGCCATCCAATAGGACCCGTACTGGGCATGCACACCGTGCGTAGCCTTCAAGGCCCGGCGGTAGAACGCGAGCTGCAAACCCTCAGGCGTGGACTTCCCGGTTTTCAAATCCACGATCAGCAAGGTGCCACTATCAGCATCCACGAACACGCGGTCAATGAAACCTTTCAACTCCACAGATTCCCCGTCAACGTCAATCTCCGCTGACACAGGCAACTCAATCGCAGGCTGCCCATCGATCTGCCACATGTGCAGGTTGGGGTTCTGCTGCCGCCAGGAGATCCATGACTGGATGTAGGCAGGTCCCTGATTCTCCCACCACGTAAGGTCTTCTCCACCTGGGTTAGCTTTGGTGGGTCGGCCACCGGCACGGATCTGCGTGCCCGGTTCAATCTCCGACAGGGCTTCCTTGATGGACTGCCGGAAGGCGTCAATGCCGAGGGTAAGAAGTTCGTTCACTTGCCGTACTCCTCAAACAGTTTGTGGTCAATGGCTTCGGTCGCTGTGTGGACAGCGGTCCCTCCGAAGAACCAGTAGGCCGGCAGTTCTTTCACCCCGACCAGGCGGGTCAGTCGGAACTTCTCCCCGCAGTAGACGAACTCGTTGTACTGGCTGTATGAGACATGGCTCATGCTGTTGCCTCCTTGGTGAACAGGAGGATCTCGATGTCATCGGTGAGGTCTTCACCGCAGTAGTGGTATTCCTTGGGGTCCACTCCGGTGGCAGCGAGAGCTGCCTCCCAATCGTGTGCCTCCCAATCAGCGGTGATCACGACCACCAGGAAGTCGCCATTGGCGACAGCAACTACGGGTGACATGTGGCACCCCCCCCCCGAACCTTCAATGACATGGTGTCCTCCTTGAAATGTGATGTAGACCATAAACGACAATATTTAGATCGGTGTAGCGACACGCCGAAGGCGCCCGAGATTTGTCATCGGCGAATCAATGATGGTTAGACTGTATCTATAAGGTCTGACAGTCAATAGATATAGACAAAAAAAGACCCGGCCTGAAGGGCCGGGTCTACTTGTTACAGATACAAAAAGAAAACCTGTAGTTCTCTTACTGTTCTTTATTCAAATGCAGGGTCTTAATTCTGATAGGTGCTTCGCCGTCGTGATCTTTGAACTTGGCATCGATGTATACGAAACCGCTGTCTGAGTCAGGATCATAACCGACGATCAGGTTCTCGTTGCCGATGTGAGTCAGCCAGGAATCCAACTGCGATTCCTCCAGGTCACTCATGGTGCCGCCGAGCACGCGGCGGCCTAGCAGCCTCAGCATTTTCGCTGGATGCAGCTTGGCATGGCCTGCTTGAACCCGCCAGGGGATCATGTCCTTGTAGCGGTTCTTCGGCTTTGTCAGTCCATAGCCCATCAGGGCTACACTGATAGCAGCCCGTGTGACACGGTTGCCGGTTTCGGCGTAGACCCGGTCAGCCATCTGCTGGTGGGTCAACCCCTCTTCCAGCCACCGCTCGAGCGTGGGCCGATCTGGTGTCAGCTTTGGGGGTGCCACAGTTGCCTCCGTTTGTCTGATGTCACCCATATTGTCCCAATTGAATAGTGCAGATGTCAATAACATCTTCGTTAATGACAGCAAGTTACTTAGCAGTAACTTCACGGACTAGAAATCGAACACTAGTCCACACAATTCTCTGACAAAAACCTACGTCAGAGAAGTCCAACAAATAGTTGGTGTCCGAGGGGGGACTTGAACCCCTGGGGGCAATGTAAGTATACTGCTAAGTAACGATACGTCAGACGGGATGTAAGCATCACGCCTATGTTACTTAGGAGGCAAGAATGAACAAGAAACTGTCCGAAGCTACCGAGTCTTTCCTGTCCCATCTGAAGGCCAGGGGACTGGCGAAGAACACGGTGAAGGCATACGAGGTTCCATTGAATCGGGCTCGAGCCTTCTGGGGAGACCTGTACGTTCACAACATCAAACCGGAACACATCGACAATCTGTTCAGCCACTACGGCTGGTCCCCGAAAACCAGGAACCTGTACCTGGGTGGATACCGGCAGTTCTTCGACTACTGCCGCCGGCATGCCTGGATGCCGAAGGACTATGACCCGACGGACACCTGGCGCATGCTGCGTGTCCCGCAGCAGGAGATGCCTCGGATCACCATTGAGGATTTCCCTCGCGTCCTAGAGGCTGCCACGGATCCCAGGGATCGGGCCGTGGTGGCGTTGGGTCTGTTCACATTCTGTAGGGCAAGTGAGATTCGCACCCTGCGGGTGCGTGACATTGACTTCAAGCGGGGTGAGGTGGACATCTACCGGCACAAGACACAGCAGGCTGACCGCCTGCCATTGGTGACGGAACTGAAGCAGGAGATGCTGCTGTGGCTGAACACCTACCAGGCGCAGCAGGGAGAGTTGAACCCTGACTGGTTCCTCGTGCCGGCGAAAGGACCGCTGCCGATGGCGTGGAGCCATGAACTGGGCAGGCTTGCCCCGACAGGGGCACCCGCCATTCTGCGTCCCACGGCCCCCATGAGCCACCCATACCGGGCCACCCAGCGTCCACTACGTGCTATCGGCGTGACCAGTAAAGGGGTCGGTGGGCACGTTCTGCGTAGATCTGGGGCTCGAGCCCTGTTTGACAGGCTCCGTCACGAAGGCTACGACGGTGCGTTGAAGCGGGTTCAGTCCATGCTTGGGCACTCCTCGGGCACCATCACCGAGCAGTACATCGGCCTGGATGTGGAGCGGGTGCAGCGAAACGAGCTGCTCGCTGGGAAACCCATGTTCCCCGACATGGTCATGGGCGGTACAGTCCATGAACTGAGGGCAGTGTGAGGAGGCAATGGTGGCTACTCATCAGATCATTGTGTGCGACCTGTGCGGTGAAACGGACAATGTTGACACGGTGACCATCGTGTGGAACTACGGTAAAAGCAAGCCCTATGAGTTGGATCTGTGCCAGCGGTGCTACAAGAACCGCCTGGGTGACCTGGCCGAGAAGGGTCGGAGGGCTCAACGTAACAACACCCGCCCCCAGGCAAGGATCAAGAAGACAGAGATCACAGAAGACATGCTCTAGGGTGCCCCGTAAAGGCACCTAGCAGGCTCATAGACAGACAAAGACCCCCTACCCGGTATCTCTACAGGGTAGGGGGTTCTGTCGCCTTAGAATGGCTTACATCGCTCTGATATGTTACTAATCAGTAACCTTTAAACCAGTTGGAAAGCCAAGTGCGGATCCTCCGCTTCGAAGAAGTACCCATCAATTTGGCTACCCGGTTCCGCTCCTTACCCAGATCCAACCCGGCAGGGTCTGACTTCCGGCCAGGGGCATAGGTCTTATGGAATTCCAGGGCACCAGCCTTCGGGTCCAACCCGTACGCCTTCAAGATCGCAGCCGTGCCCTTACGAAGGCTCGTGATCTGAGGCTTGGTCCAAGCCTCGCCATCAGTATGGTCAGTCTCAATGCCCAAGAAGTACTGATTGCCCGTGTTGCCTGGAGCCAGCTTGCAGGAGCCAAGCCCAGCATGATTCGTCAAACCAGCCGCATACACATGCCACACACCCTTGCGATCCACCCAGATGGCAGCGCAAGGAGCAAGTTCGTAATACATGCACCAGTCCAGGGCACCAGGAGAATCACCCACAGGACTGGCGTCGTGGTGCCACATGATCCCGCGCAGCTCCCGGTAGCCCTGACCCTGCCACCCAACCTGCTTCCACGACTCCCCGTTGTACGCGCCACGGGTGTACCGCATTCCCTTCACAGGCACATCAGCCTGCTTCAGGATCTTCACCAGATCCTTCAGCCACACACCACTCACGTAAAGTCCTTCACATCAGAAGGATCCAACGGCTCCACCACAGCCTCATCAGCCAGCGAAGGCCCATCGAACTTGCCCAAATTAATTGAGGCGACAGAAGTCAGCACCGACAACAGTGCGGCAGTACCAGAGATAGCAAGCGCCTGACCCCAGTCCACCTCAAGCACCGTCAAACCAGCCGCAAACACGGCCACCATTGCTTGACAGAAAGTCTTAACTGCCCTCTCTAGGACAGAAATCCAGTACAACTTCTCACTCAACAAGATCCTCAATCTCCTCATCTAGTCGGACAAGTTCCCTCTCAATGCGAATAACACGCACACCAAGCTCATCAAGTTTCAAATGAACATCAGCAAGAGACTTGCCACCATTTGTGTACGGCTGAATAGGTCGCGTCTTCTCATCGATCAGCCGCTCCAGCGGCTTCAACACCAGCACTTTGCCAACAGCAATAACGGCAGTTGCGAACGCAACAACAACAGCAAGAACAATTCCCAGGTCGCGGGTGATGGATATCCAGTCAGGGGTTGCGTAGTCCACTACAACTCCCGACAGGTCACAACCAGCACACCACCCAGACCTGACTGCTGCCGTGGGGGAGAGGTCTGCACCATCTGGATGTCCTCAATGAGGACCGTGTACGTCTCAGAGGCAAGGAAATCCTGCAACACGACAGGTGTCCCAGACTGGAGAGCGTTACGCAGGTTCTGCCACCGCACAATCCCATACCCTGGATATCCCGTCTTCTGACCAAACCTGTCCGTCTCGGAGTCAAAGCACAGCAGCGGGATCCTCCACTGCTGCTTACGCTGCACCGCAGGCAAAGCCTTGAACTGCCAGCCACGAATCACAGGCCCAGCAGTAGCGTCACCACTCGAGCGAGTCAGAGTGAACTTCAAACCAAGAGACTCCACAGGTGCCGAAGGCACCACCTGAATCTCCACGTTCGAAGAGTCCTCAGGGAACGTGTACAGGGCAGCCTCAGTCCCATGCCCCTGCACACTGGACACAGCCACGGTGCCCTTCAAGTCGCCATAGCGACGAACGTTCAAAAACCTGAACGACTTGTTCTCCAGCGTGTTGTACCGGACCTGCCCCGTCACCAGCTCACCAGAAGCCACCAGAGTGTCAGCACTAGTCACATACAAGCCGTCAGTATTGATACCGACACACACCCGGTCAGAGGCACCGAGCAGGCACACCCCATCCACAGAGCCCGTCACCTCGGTAGACACATCGTTAGCCCACGAGGCACGACCTGTCTCATCCAGATCAGACAGGTCAATGCGAATCACACCGCTATCCCCGCTGATGGAATCCTTCACACCAGCAAAGACAAACCTGTCAAACCCGGCGAAGAACTCCACAGCACTGGACGACTCATACGTCAACGGTCCATACGTGACCTGGCCCTGGTCAGACACAGTCGCAACACGAACACCCTTGTTCGTGCCCAGAATCACGTAGGCACCCAGGTAGGAGAACATGCCCGTCACATATTCGCCAACAGGTAGTTCAGCCACAGTCACTGCGGAAGTGAGCGTAGGCAGCGTTCCATCAGCCTCATCGACCGTGAACTTATAGACCGCTGACGAGTTTCCTGTATAGCCAGCAACAAGGATCGCACCAGGACTGTCCACCGCAGCAGTCCAAGTCCAACTTGAGTCAGGATGCGTGTACAAAGCTGAAGGAAGAGCGCCTCCACTGAAGCCACCTAACTCGTAAAGGCTCGCGCCATAGGCGGCGATCAGGCGCTGCTTAACCCACCAGCCCTTACCCGCTGACGCAGCACCAGTCCACACAGAAGAAGCAGTAGTCCCACTAGCGGCAGAGAAATCAATGCCCGTTGAGTGGAAACCCCACACCCCAGATCCTGTAGAAACGAGCCAGGAGGGGGCTGCTGTCCAGCCCGTGATCGCTGTAGTACCACCGCTGCTGGTCCGAGTGACGCCTGTACCTGTCGTGGAATAGACGTAATCTGTCCCCGAGTGGACGACACTGACACACCTCGCAACACCAGAAGAAGATGCTCCAGCACTCATACTGCGGAGCAGCTTGAATTCACCAGGAGTCCACACATCAACACCCACGCTCGAAGCGAACCGTCGCATCGTGCGCTCATCATTGGCCGGTTCAAGGAACGTGATTCCTGCACCGCCAGAGAAATCTCTCTGGCTCCGCAGCCACCAGCCCTGCAACGACTGCTCACCGGGATCAGTCTGGTTATCAAACTGTTCCTTGTTCACTGTCGTGAACGCACGAGTCAAAGGGAACTCATCCGATGCCACACCCAGGAAAGGTTGACCGGCAATAGCCCACTCGTAGGCGAAAGCACCCAGCGTGTAAGAGGTCAGGCTGGACGAGTAAGCAACACCAATATCCAGTAGTACTGAATCAGTGATGTCTGTCGTGACCGTCACTCGTCCTCCTCATGCCTGTATTCACAATCCCTCGCAAGCGAGGGCACAACAAAAAAGCGCCCACACAGGGCGCACTGGTATCGAGTCAGCTACTCGTCCCAATCGGTGTATCCGAGGAACTCCCAGATTTCATCGTCCACGAGAACTCCTGTCGCTAATGCTGCGGTTACGGACTAGCCGCCGACG
>Ga0222714_10004195_pt1 | contig 14274 bp, 10 predicted proteins | sample C33_3DmetaG_FD_165048 | JGI IMG/M metagenome (GOLD analysis project Ga0222714, IMG submission 165048) | Estuarine water microbial communities from San Francisco Bay, California, United States - C33_3D | ecosystem: Environmental > Aquatic > Marine > Unclassified | place: USA: California... | reverse complement strand
CATCGGTCAGGTCAAGGCTGGTCAGGATCTGCCTGGGCGGGTCCTGCTCGAGGTAGTGCTGAGCCACAAAGGCGGAGAGGACGGCTTCCGGCTCGTCGACCGGCACACGCGGAAAATAGTGGCGGGTGCCGAGAATGCGCCCTCCCCTGACGATCAGCAGGGCCACGCAGGCCTCCTGGCCTTCCATGGCGAGCGCCAGCACGTCCGCCTCCGCATCAGGCGCATCCGCCGCGCTTATCACCTGCTGCGCCTGCAGGCTTGCAAGCGCCCCCAGTTGGTCACGCAATGCCGCAGCCCGCTCAAATTCGAGCTTTGTTGCCGCCTGCTCCATCTGGGTCCTCAACTGCCCGGCCAGTTCCTCATTACGACCCTCCAGCACCATGACGGCCGCGGCAATGTCGGCTTCGTAGGCGTCATCGCTGATGAGACCCACGCAAGGCGCCGAGCAGCGTCCGATCTGGTGTTCCAGACAGGGCCGGCTCCGATTCTCGAAGTAGCTGTCCTTGCAACCCCGCAGGCGGAACAACTTTTGCAGCCGGTGCAGCGTGCCGCGCGCCGCACGGGAATCCGGGTAGGGGCCGAACAACCGGCCCGAAACCTTACGACTGCCGCGATAGAACGTAAGACGCGGGAACGGATGGGCACTGATGTGCAGGTAAGGGAAGCTCTTGTCGTCGCGGAGGATGACGTTGTAGCGCGGCCGGTGTTCCTTGATCAGGTTGTATTCCAGTAGCAGCGCCTCGGTGTCCGAATTGGTGACGGTGACCTCCATGCGCTGGATCGAGCGGACCAGGACCATGACCTTGGAACTGACCTGGTCCGGCCGAAAGTAACTCGCTACCCGGCTCTTGAGGTTGCGGGCCTTGCCGACGTAGATCACCTCATCAGCGGCCCCGAACATCCGGTACACACCGGGGCGGGTCGGCAGGTTGGCCACAAACTCGGCGCTGTCGAAACCGCTCACTCTGCTACCCGGCTTCCGACCGCGAGGCTGGCTCGTGCCTCGGCGAAGACCGCCCGGAACATCTCGGCGGTCAGCCTGCGGGTCTGGGTGTTGTAGCGACTGCAATGAAAGGAATCCAGCAACAGACGCTCGCCGGGCAACTCGTGGCGACGCCCGTGGCCAAATCGATACGTTGTTTGCTTCAGGCCGAAAGCCGACAGGACGGCCGCGTGGGCGATGGCACCGAGGGCCAGGACGACTCCGGATCGCGGCACCTTGGCCAGTTCGCCCACGAGGAAGGGGTTGCACGCCCGGACCTCGGCCGGCAGGGGTTTATTGGCCGGCGGCAGGCAGCGTACGGCGTTCGTGACACGACAATCCTGAAGACGCAGGCCATCATCCACCGACAGCGACTCGGGAGCGGTGGCGAAGCCGAACTCGTGCAGGGTCCGGTACAGCAACAGCCCGGCATGATCCCCGGTAAAGGGTCGGCCGGTCCGGTTGGCCCCGTGCATGCCAGGGGCGAGCCCTACAATCAGCAGCCTCGCTTCCGGATCGCCGAAGGAAGGCACCGGGGCGGCGTGATAGTCCGGGTGACGGGCGGACACCTCTCCCAGGAAGACAGCCAGCCGGTCGCAGCGGCGACAGCCCGGGTCGAAGACCCGGGCGCCGCCTACCAAACCGACCGCCTCAATGGTGGCCGCCGTCGAACTGTTCTTCCTCGGTGGAACCATGCATTGCGGTAACCGACGACTGGCCACCCTGGATCACGGTGGTGACGTCGTCAAAGTATCCCGTTCCCACTTCCTGCTGGTGCGATACGAAAGTGTAACCCCGGTCGCGGGCCGCAAACTCCGGTTCCTGCACCTTCTCGACGTAGGCCGTCATGCCCCGGGCGGCGTAGTCCTGGGCCAGGTCGAACATGTTGAACCACATGGAGTGGATGCCCGCCAGGGTGATGAACTGATACTTGTAGCCCATCGCACCCAACTCACGCTGGAACTTGGCGATGGTGGCGTCATCAAGGTTCTTCTTCCAGTTGAAGGAGGGCGAGCAGTTGTAGGCCAGCAGCTTGCCCGGATGCTTGTCGCGGATCGCCTCAGCAAAGCGCCGGGCAAACTCGAGGTCCGGCGTACCCGTCTCGCACCAGACCATATCGGCATAGGGCGCATAGGCCAGGCCGCGCGAGATCGCCTGTTCGACTCCCTTGTGGGTCTTGTAGAAGCCCTCCGGAGTACGCTCACCAGTCAGGAACGGCTTGTCATTCTCATCGACGTCGCTGGTCAGCAAATCGGCCGCCTCGGCATCGGTACGGGCCAGAATGACCGTCGGCACGCCCATCACGTCGGCAGCGAGCCGCGCTGACACCAGCTTCTGGACCGCCTCTTGGGTGGGCACCAGCACCTTGCCGCCCATGTGTCCGCACTTCTTCACGGAGGCCAGTTGGTCCTCGAAGTGCACGCCCGCAGCCCCTGCGCGGATCATCGCCTTCATCAGTTCAAAGGCGTTGAGGACGCCACCGAAGCCGGCCTCGGCATCCGCCACGATGGGGGCGAAGAAATCGACGTAACCGGCCTTGCCCGGCACCAGGCCACGGGCGCACTGGATCTCGTCGGCCCGCTTGAAGGCGTTGTTGATGCGCTCGACAACCGCAGGCACCGAGTTGACCGGGTACAGCGACTGGTCGGGGTACATGCTGAGGTAACTGTTGTTATCGGCCGCCACCTGCCAGCCGGACAGGTAAATCGCCTTGATGCCGGCCTTCACCTGCTGCATGGCCTGTCCGCCAGTGAGGGCGCCGAGACAGTTGACGTAGGGCTCGGTGTTTACGAGCGACCAGAGCTTGTCGGCGCCCAGCCGGGCCAGCGTCTGCTCGACCTGCACGCTACCGGTCAGGCGCACGACGTCCTCGGCACTGTAAGGACGGGTCACGCCCTTCCAACGCGGGTTGGTGTTCCAGTCGTTCCTGAGTTGGTCGGCAGTCGGCAGCTTCATGGCAGTTTCCTGATGGGGTGGGGTTTAGGATGGATTCAACGGATCGGCAGTGTCTCAGTCGATGGCCTGATAGGCAGGCAGGGTCAAGAAGGATTCAAAGGCCTCGCGGCTGGTGAGCTGATCGACCAGCTGGGCGGCCCGCCGGTGCTGCCCGGCTACCGGATCGCCCTCCGGCAGTCCGGCGCAGATGGCCTCAAGTTCCTCGGCCAGTACCTGTCGCACCAGCTCCAGGGTCACCTGGCGACCGTCTGTCAGCGTCGCACCGTGGCGAACCCACTGCCAGAGCTGGGCACGGGAAATCTCTGCAGTGGCAGCGTCCTCCATCAGGTTGTGGATCGGCACGCAGCCGTTGCCCCCGAGCCAGGCGGCGACGTAACGGATGCTCACGTCGGCGTTGTTGCGCAACCCTGCCTCAGTCACCTGCCCCTGCGGCACCTCCAGGAGATCCGCCGCAGCGATCACTACGTCCTCACGCAGACGCCCGAGATTGTTCGGACCTGGCATCAGGCGATCGAACACTTCCATGGCGACGGGAACCAGGCCGGGGTGCGCCACCCAGGTCCCATCGTGCCCATCACCGGCTTCGCGCTCCTTGTCGGCGCGGACCTTGGCAATGGCCGCCTCATTGGCCTCCGGGTTTCCCTTGATCGGGATTTGGGCTGCCATGCCGCCCATGGCAAAGGCCCCGCGGCGATGGCAAGTCCTGATGACCAGCTGCGAATAGGAGCGCAGGAAGTGGGTGGACATGGTCACGCTGGCGCGGTCCGGCAGCACGAAGTCGGGCCGGTGGCTGAACTTCTTGATGAAGCTGAAGATGTAGTCCCAACGCCCGCAGTTGAGCCCGACGATGTAGTCGCGGAGCTCCCAGAGGATCTCATCCATCTCGAACGCGGCCAGGATGGTCTCGATCAGCACCGTGCACTTGATGGTGCCGGGTTCCAGGCCAAGCGCACGCTCCGCGTGCTCGAAGACCCGCGCCCACAGGCGTGCCTCGAGATGGCCCTCCAGCTTGGGCAGGTAGAAATACGGGCCCGTTCCGCGGCGCTTAAGTTCGGCGGCGTTGTGGAACAGGTACAGGCCGAAGTCCACCAGCGCGCCCGGGACCGGTTCCCCGTCCAGCAGCCAGTGCTTCTCATACAGGTGCCAGCCCCGCGGACGTACGATCAGCACGGCCGTGGTCTCGTTGAGGGCATACCGACGGCCGTCCGGGTTGGTGAACTCGATGCTCCGGTCGACGGCATCCCGCAGGTTCACCTGGCCCTGGATGACGTTGCCCCAGGTCGGACAGAGCGAATCCTCGCAATCGGCCATGAACACCCGCGCCCCTGAGTTCAGGGCGTTGATGATCATCTTGCGCTCGGTGGGGCCGGTGATCTCCACTCGACGGTCCAGCAGGTCCGCGGGAATGCCGGCCACCCGCCAGTCGGAGGCTCGGACCTCTCGAGTCGACTCCAGGAAATCCGGCAGCGCCCCGGCGTCGAGTTCCTTCTGCCGGGCTTCCCGCCGCTTGAGCAGAACGTCCACGTCGTCGCGGAAGGTGGCGACCAGATCGTCGACGAAGGCCATTGCCGGTTCAGACAGGATGGACGACCATTCCGACGGCGTGTCCTGTACAAGGGTGCGGCGGCTATCAGCTTTAGAACTCATCGAGATTCCTCGCACAAGATACTGATATGACAGATTTTTTTATCTGCCAGACAGGCTCTGAACTCGAGTGGACGCCCCGCCCGCAGGCGCGCTCGGCGCTTTTGCGGTGCGAAAGAATAGGCATCACCCGGCGCGGGCGCAAGCGGCACGCGCCATGATCGTCATTCTCAACAAGCCCTACGGAACCCTGAGCAAGTTCACCGACGACCACGGCCGGCCCACCCTCGCAGCCCACCTGCCGCAGCGAGGAATCTATCCCGCTGGCCGACTCGATGCCGACAGCGAAGGACTGCTGGTGCTGACCGACGACGGGGCCCTGCAGGCCCGGATCAGCCATCCCAGGCATCACTGGCGGAAAACCTACTGGGCCCAGGTGGAGGGGCTGCCCGATCGCGAGGCCCTGGCCCGGCTGGCCCGCGGGCCCCAGCTCAAGGATGGGCCGACGCATCCCCTTTCGGTACGGGTGATCGATGAGCCGAGCGGCCTGTGGGCTCGCGACCCACCCATCCGCTTCCGCAAGTCGATCCCGACCGCCTGGCTGGAAATCGTGATTGCCGAGGGCCGCAACCGTCAGGTGCGGCGGATGACCGCAGCGGTTGGACATCCGACCCTGCGGCTGATCCGCAGTCGAGTCGGACCCTGGTCGGTCGAGGGTCTACAACCAGGCGAGTGGCGCGAAGTCAGCCCGAGCGATGTCCGGCAATAAGCAGGGCGAGCTCGAGGGCCTGCTCGTAGTTGAGCCGGGGATCGACGGCAGACCGGTAGGCCCTTGAGAGATCCGCATCCGCAAGACCCCGGGCCCCGCCGGTACACTCGGTCACGTCCTCGCCGGTCAATTCGAAGTGCACCCCGCCGAGATGCGAGCCGCAGGCCTCGTGGATCCTGAATGCCGCCTGCACCTCGCCCAGGATGTGTTCGAAGCGGCGGGTTTTAAGTCCATTGGAGGCGGTTTCGGTGTTGCCGTGCATGGGGTCACAAACCCACAGCGCCTGCCGACCGGTGGCCCGCACCGCCTCGATGGCCCTCGGCAGCCCGTCCTCGATACCACTCGCTCCAAAGCGGTGTATGAGCGTCAGGCGCCCCGGCTCGTTGTCCGGGTTCAGAATCTCGACCAGGGCGGCCAGCCATTCCGGATCCATGCCCGAGCCAATCTTCACCGCGACCGGATTGGCGATACCCCGGAAATATTCGACGTGCGCGCCGTCCGGCTGAGCCGTGCGCAAGCCGATCCACGGTAAATGGGTCGTGAGGTTGTACCACCGCCCCTGGCGCGCAATAAATCGGGTCTGCGCCTCCTCATATGGCAGTAGCAGCGCCTCGTGACTGGCGAAAAAGCGCACCAGGCTGGCCTCATGGATCGGCGACCCCGACAGCGCCTCGAAGAAATCCAGCGAGTTAGCGATGGACTCGGCAACCCGCTCATAGGCTTCGCGCAGGGGGGAGTGCTGGACGAAATCGAGGTCCCAGTATTCTGGATGATGCAGGTCGGCGAAACCGCCATCGACCAGCGCCCGCACGAAATTCAGGGTGAGCGCTGCCCGCTCGTAGCCGCGCAGCATCAGCTGCGGGTCCGGCGTGCGCTCCTCCGCGGTAAACCCGGGCCGGTTGACGTTGTCGCCGCGGTAACTGGGCAGCGACACCCCATCGCGGGTTTCCAGATCGGATGACCGGGGCTTCGCATATTGGCCAGCGAAGCGTCCAACCCGAATGATGGGCTTCTTGAGCCCGTGCAGCAGCACCAGGCTCATTTGCAGCAGGATCTTCAGCTTCTTGGCGATCTGGTCGGACTCGCAGTCGGCGAAGCTCTCCGCACAATCACCGCCCTGCAGCAGGAACCGCTCACCTCGCTGCGCTTCGGCCAGCTGGGTCCGCAGTTGGTCGACTTCCCAGGACACCACAATAGGAGGCAGGCGGGCAATTTCCGCCACCATCGCGTCCAGCCTGGCCGCATCGGGGTAGATGGGCGCCTGGCGTGCGACCTTCTGCCGCCATCCCGAGGGAGTCCAGTTTTGTTCAGAGTCCGGTTTCATGCGGGCGAAATGCTACACAGCCCGCCGTCGCACCGCAAAAATCAATGAGTTCCGTAGTCTGCCGAGGCGCGGCCGGGCGGCCCGCTCACCCTCCTGCTGTGGCAAAATCGCGGAATCAAACTGGAGTAATCCATGCACAAAGTGCTCGTGCTGGGGGCCGGCAAGATCGGCGCCCTGATTTCTGGTCTGCTGGCCGGCGAATCAGACTATTCGGTCGGCCTTGCCGACCTGCGCGCAGGGGCGGCGGCGTCGGTGACCGCTGCCCATTCGCTGCCCCGCCTCGAGGCCTTCGAGGTGGACGCCTCTGAGGAAGCGGCTCTTGATGCGCTGATGGGGCGCGGTCAATGGCAGGCAGTGATCTCGTCACTCCCCTACTACTGCAACCCCAAGGTCGCGGAACTGGCTCGCAAGCACGGGATGCATTACTTCGACCTGACCGAGGACGTCGAGGTTACGCGCGCCGTGCGCAGTATCGCAGAAGGGGCCAGCACTGCGTTCGTCCCCCAATGCGGCCTCGCGCCGGGTTTCGTCTCCATCGCCGCCAACGAGCTGATCTCGCATTTCGATTCGCTGACCGCGGTGAAACTACGGGTGGGCGCCTTACCCCAGCACCCCAACAACGTTCTGAAGTACTCACTGACCTGGTCGACCGAAGGCTTGATCAATGAGTATGGCAACCCCTGCCAGGCCATCGAGGGTGGTCGCCAGGTCGAGGCGGCGCCGCTGGAGGGACTGGAAGAGATCGAGATCGACGGCACGCTCTACGAGGCCTTCAACACCTCAGGCGGCCTCGGTTCGCTAGGCGAAACCTACGGCGATCGCTGCCAGCAGATGAACTACAAAACCATGCGCTACCCGGGCCACTGCGCACAGGTTCGCCTCCTCATGAACGACCTGCGTCTTAACCAGGATCGGGACACCCTGAAACGGATTCTCGAAAACGCCGTCCCGCAGACCCGCCAGGACGTGGTGGTCATCTACGTGGCCGTCACTGGCCAGCAGGAGGGCGATCTCCGCGAGGAAAACTACGTCAACAAGGTCTATCCCCAGGAAATTGCCGGCAGGCTATGGTCGGCGATCCAGGTCACCACGGCTGCGGGCATCACTGCCGTGGTGGACCTGGTGCTGTCCGACCCGGGCCGGCATCAGGGCTTCGTCAGGCAAGAATCCTTTAGCCTGCCCGAGGTTCTGGCCAACCGCTTCGGCCGCTGGTACGCGCTGGGTGGCGATAAGTCGGTGTCGGCACGGGTGGTGGTCGAGGGTAAGGCCGGCCAGCAGAAGCGGCTGTAGGGGAGTTACACATGAATACCAGGGAACTGCTCGAGAGCTTGGGGCTGGCGCCGGTCAACGACGGCTGCTGGAGCGGTACCGCAGGCTGGGTCGGAGACCCGGACCTGCCGCTGCTGCACTCGATCAATCCCGCTACCGGCGAGATCATTGCCTCGGTGCGACCGGCCAGCACGGAGCACTATGAGTCGGTGATGGCCTCCGCCTCGGAAGCGTTCACGGCCTGGCGCAGCATTCCGGCCCCGCGGCGCGGCGAGGCGGTCCGCCGACTCGGCGCGCTGCTTCGGGAGCATAAGGACGCCTTGGGGAGCCTGGTCGCGCTGGAGGTCGGCAAGATCAAGGCCGAGGGCGACGGCGAGGTGCAGGAAATGATCGACATCGCCGACTTTGCCGTTGGCCAGTCGCGCATGCTGCACGGGCTCTCCATGCACTCGGAACGGCCCGGCCACCGGATGTACGAGCAGTGGCATCCGCTGGGAGTGGTCGGAATCATCTCGGCCTTCAACTTTCCGGTGGCGGTGTGGTCATGGAACGCGTTGCTTGCGGCCGCCTGCGGCGATAGCTGTGTCTGGAAGCCTTCCCCGAAGGCGCCGCTGACGGCCATCGCCGTCCAGCACCTGTGCAATCGCATCATGCGTGAACTGAAGTTGCCACCGATCTTCCAACTCTTCATTCCTGCAGGCAACGAGCTGGCTGAGCGTTTCATCGAGGACCGTCGGGTGGCACTGGTCAGCTTTACGGGCTCTACCGTCGTCGGGCGCGAGGTCGCCACGCGCGTCGCCCGCCGTCTTGGCAAGAGCCTGCTCGAGTTGGGCGGTAACAACGCCATCATCGTCGACCAGCAGGCCAACCTCGACCTGGTCATTCCGGCAGTGGTGTTCGGGGCCGTTGGAACAGCCGGCCAGCGCTGCACCTCGACGCGGCGACTGCTGGTCCACGAGTCCCTGTTCGAGACCGTGCAAAAACGCCTGGTCTCGGCCTACGGCCAACTCCGGATCGGCGACCCATTGGATCCCGGCACGCTGGTCGGCCCGCTGATCGACGCGCAGGCCGTCGCCAACTACCGCGCCGCCCTGGAGGCGGTGGTCGAACAGGGAGGCCGGGTGCTGGTGGGCGGCAAGGTCATGGAGCGGCCTGGCTTCTTTGTCGAGCCCACGCTGGTCGAGGCCAGCAATGACCTGCCGGCCGTGCAGAACGAGACCTTTGCCCCGATCCTGTACATGATTCCCTTCGCCACGCTGGACGAAGCAATTGGCCTGCACAACGCCACGGCCTACGGACTGTCTTCGGCGATCTTCACCGATCGCCTGCAGCATGCGGAACAGTTCCTGTCAGCCGCCGGCAGCGACTGCGGTATCGCCAACGTCAACATCGGCACCTCGGGCGCTGAAATCGGCGGGGCCTTCGGCGGGGAAAAAGACACCGGCGGTGGCCGCGAGTCGGGTTCGGACGCCTGGAAGGCCTACATGCGCCGGCAGACCAATACCATCAACTACTCGGCAGAACTGCCCCTAGCCCAGGGCATACGGTTCGACCTCTCATGATGGGTTCGCTGCGCAAGGTACTGCTGGCGGCTGGCCTCGGCCTGTTTGGTTTCGCGCCGCTGGCCAGTGCCGACTCTGGCCTGGTAATCAAGCTACAGGACGCCATTGGTCCGGCGACCGCTGAGCATTTCCTTGATGGCCTCGAGCGAGCGCGGGACGAAGGGCATACCTTGGTGATCCTGGAACTGGACACGCCCGGCGGGCTCGATGCATCGATGCGCGACATGATCCAGGGCATCCTGGCCTCCCCGGTTCCAGTGGTCACCTGGGTGGCCCCGCCCGGCGCGCGTGCCGCCAGCGCCGGCACCTACCTGCTCTATGCCAGCCACGTTGCGGCAATGGCCCCGGGCACCAACCTCGGCGCCGCAACGCCAGTGGCCATCGGCGGGGGGGGCGGCGGTGGGGGCGACGAGGGCGACAAGTCCACGGCGATGGAACGGAAATCAGTCAACGACGCCGTCGCCTACATCAGGAGCCTCGCCGAACTTCGAGGTCGCAATGTGGAATGGGCCGAAGCCGCGGTGCGTGGCGCCGAAAGCCTGCCCGCCGAGGAAGCCTTAACCGCCGGCGTCATCGATCTGGTGGCGGCTGACGAGGCAACGCTGCTCACTGGTATCGACGGTCGGACCGTTTCGACCCAGGACGGCGAGGTCACCCTGGCCACCACCGGCATGGTGCTGGAGCGCCACGAGCCGGGCTGGCGCACCAGCCTGCTGGCGGTGATAACCAATCCCCTGGTTGCCTACGGCCTGCTGATCATCGGACTTTATGGACTGCTGTTCGAGGGCTACAACCCGGGCGCCATCGTGCCGGGCGTGGTGGGTGCGATCTGCTTGCTGATTGGCCTGTATGCCCTGCAAGTGCTCTCGGTGAATTACGCCGGGTTGGCGCTGATCGTGCTGGGACTGCTCATGATGATCGCGGAGTTCTTCGTGCCCAGTTTCGGGGCGCTGGGCCTGGGTGGGCTGGCGGCCTTCGTGTTTGGTTCCGTCATGCTGATGGAATCGGGGGGGCCGGTGCTGGGCGTCAGCACCGTGCTGCTGGCCAGTATGGCCACCGTTGCCGGTCTGTTGATGCTCGGCACCGTCTACCTCGCCAACCGGGCCCGGAAGCGTCCAATCGCCAGCGGTGCCGAGCAGATGGTCGGAGCCACCGGGGTGGCGGCAGAGGCCTTCGAAGGCGAGGGCAGGATCAGGCTCTACGGCGAGGACTGGGCCGCCATCAGCGCCATCCCGGTCGCCGCCGGGGAACGCGTGCGGGTGGCGCGCGTTCAAGGTTTGATACTGGAAGTGGAGCCAATCGAACCTGCGAGCTCCGCTGCTGCCGAAGGGAGGTAACCGTGTTGATTCCATTCATTGTCCTCGGAGTGGCGCTGATCGCCCTCCTCATTAACTCGATCAAGATCCTCAAGGAGTACGAGCGCGGAGTCATCTTCACCCTCGGCCGCTACACTGGCGTGAAGGGCCCCGGACTGATCCTGGTGCTGCCAGTGATCCAGGCCATGTCGAGGGTCGACCTCAGGACCATCGTGCTCGACGTGCCCAAGCAGGACGTGATCTCGCGCGACAACGTCTCGGTGAAGGTCAACGCGGTGGTGTATTTCCGCGTAGTGGATCCTGCCAAGGCCATCATCCAGGTCGCCAACCCCTTCGAGGCCACCAGCCAGCTGGCCCAGACCACGCTGCGCTCGGTGCTCGGCCAGCACGAGCTCGACGAGATGCTCTCCCAGCGCGAGAAGCTCAACGCCGACGTGCAGAGGATCCTGGATGACTCCACCGATATCTGGGGCATCAAGGTGTCACACGTGGAGATCAAGCACGTCGACCTCGATGAAAGCATGATCCGCGCCATGGCCCAGCAGGCAGAGGCAGAACGCAGTCGTCGGGCCAAGATCATCCACGCGGACGGCGAGCGCCAGGCGGCCGCAGCGCTGGTCGAGGCGGCCCGGGCGCTGGGCGCAGATCCGCGCGCGATCCAGCTGCGTTACCTGCAGACCCTTTCCGGACTATCGTCGAGCGGCACGCAGACCATCGTATTCCCGCTGCCCATGGATCTGATCACGCCGTTGCTGCAAAGCAAAAGCGGCTCGTCAGGCTGAGGCGCGCGCCTCCCGGGCCAGCTCGGCCTGCCGAGTCAAGCGCTTGGCAGAAACCGGGATCGCGGTCCGCAACTCCTGGGCGAACAGGGAGACGCAGTACTCGTGGGTCATCCACAGCAGCAACTGCCCCGCAGGTCCGCGGTCCTGGAGGCGGAGCGCCTCACGACGCCACTGCAACAGTTCCACCTGCACAGACCCTGCGGGACCACGCGACTGCGGTAAGCGCGCGATCCGCTTCAACAGTGCACGTAGATAACGCGGCAGGTGCTCGACCCATTCGCCGACCGCAGTACCCAGGAAACCCGGCCCGGCCAGCTGGTCGAGTTGCGCCCGGCAATCTCCGACCAACACCGGATCCAGGCCGTCCGGCAGCGCGCCGAGAGCCGCGACGGCCTGGCGCCGCAGGTCCAGTGTGTCGCGCGCCACGGCCGTGATGCGCACGGCCTCATCAAAGACATCAGCACGTCCGGCTTCGTAGAGAGCATCAAACTCCGCTGCGTTTCTGGGTAATGGAGGGTCAGCTCGCAGGCAAGCCCGCTCGACCGCGCGGTCACAGAGGGCATCGACGAAATCACGAAGCGGACACACTGGCTGACACAGCAGGGGCAACTCGCGGTCCTTGGCTACGGAGGCACGCACGTGACGAAGTGGCGCTTCCAGGGCAACGGACAGGAGCCGCAACACACCGGCGCGATGGGCCTCCGCCGCCTCGGTTGGGCTCGCGAAGCACGTCAACCTGGCTTCCCGATCGCAGTCCGCCAGCGCAGGATAGGCCACGCCGGCTTCGCCGTTTTGCCCGAGCGGAACTTCAAGCGGCAGTTCGCCGAAATCCCATTTCCTCAGGCCGTGGCGTTCGAAAGCACTCGCCGACCTGACGATCGCCTGCCGTCCGTGCTCCGCGAACTGGCGCTGCAAGGCCTCCAGGTCCCGCCCGGTACCAAGCACCCTACCCTCCTGGTCCACCACCTTGAGGTGGTAGTGAAGATAGGCGGGAAGATCGATCCCGAGGAGCATGGCCGGGGCAATGACCACACCGGCTGCCTCGGTCAACACCTGCGAGAGCCTCTCAAAAAAGGGCCTGTCCTCCTGGGAGGCCAATCGCTCCAGACAGTTTGCCGCCACGTCGGGTGCCGGCACGAGATGGCGGCGCACGCTCTTGGGCAAGCCTTTGATCAGCAGCGTGACGCGCTCGTGCCGCCAGCCCGGCAGACCCCAATCCAGGTCGCGCGACTGCAGACGCCCGAGTGACACCAGCGGCACGGTCAGGGTGGCGCCATCCTCATCGGAGTGAGGATCGAAGCGGTAACTGACCCGCAGTCGCACTCCGCCCGCCACGACTTCCTCGGGATAGGCCAGTGGATCCGGACGCGCCCCCCCCTTGCGCAGGATCGTGGACTCGTCGATGCGCAAGGCCCGACCGGCGGGATCGCCAATGGAATCCAACCACTGCAGGAGGCTCCTCAGGTCACCAACGGTCGCGGGCAAGCACTGCTGGTAGAAGTCTCGCAGCGACGCCTCGTCGACGAGCACACCCCGTCGGCGCAGCCGATCCTCGAGTTGCTCCAGCTGCGCGCGGACCTCGACGTTATGGCGCAGGAAGGGTGGCGGCCTGTTCAGCTGGCCAGCCAGCAAACCCTCCTCGATGAGCAAACGGCGAGCCAGCTCCGGATCGAGACGCGCCAAGGGCACCCGGCGCCCAGCGCCCAGTCCGAGCCCGTAGTAAGACACAGACTCGGAGACGCTGGCCGCACCCCGCTCCGGGTCCCATTGCGGATCGCCATGCTCCCTGCGGATCAGGTGGGATGCCGCGGCTTCGATCCAGGCTGGACGGATGCCCGCTACCAGCCGCGCCTGAACCCGGCCGGTATCCACCAGGCTGGCGGCCATGAGCCACGGAGGTCGGCGGGCACCGGTTGCTCCAGAGGCAATTTGAAAGCGAAGCCCGCGCGGCCCAAGGTAGTCGCCCTGCTCGGTCCTGCGACCCAGTTGCCCTAACAACCCCACCAGCAGGGAGCGATGCAAACCCTCCGGATTCGCTGGCTCCTGAGAGATCCGCCAGCCCAGGCGCCTGCACTCCCCCTCGAGTTGGCTGCGTAGTGCTTCCCATTCACGCATGCGCACTGCCGACAGGAAGCGCTCCCGGCACCAGCGGCGCAGCCCGGAGGAGCCCGACTCGGCCCGCACGCGCTTCCAGTCGGCGTGCAGCCGCAGCAGTCCCAGGAAATCGGAGCCCGGATCGGCGTATTCGCGATGCCGCTCGTGGCGGCCTGGCGGGACTGGAGCGGTCGTTCGCGGGGGTCCTGGATGCTCAGGAACGCCACCACCACGAGCGCCTCGGTGAGCGCAGCACGGCGAGCGGCCTCGGCCAGCATCGCGCCAAGCCGCGGGTCCAGCGGCAGGCGCGCCAACTTGCGACCGAGGGGCGTGATCCGATGCTCGGCATCAAGCGCGCGCAGCTCCTGCAGCAGCCTGACACCGTCGGTGATACGCCTGAGATCCGGGGGATCGGGAAAGGGGAATTCCGAAATCTCACCCAGCCCCAGCGCAGCCATCTGCAGGATCACACTGGCGAGATGGGTCCGCTGGATCTCGGGCGGAGTGAAAGCCTCGCGAGCCTGATAGTCCTCCTCCGCATACAGCCGGACGCAGATACCGGGACCAGTGCGACCGCAACGCCCGGCGCGCTGGTCGGCGCTGGCCCTGGAGACCCGTTCCACCGGCAGTCTGAGC
>Ga0222714_10004192_pt1 | contig 14279 bp, 6 predicted proteins | sample C33_3DmetaG_FD_165048 | JGI IMG/M metagenome (GOLD analysis project Ga0222714, IMG submission 165048) | Estuarine water microbial communities from San Francisco Bay, California, United States - C33_3D | ecosystem: Environmental > Aquatic > Marine > Unclassified | place: USA: California... | reverse complement strand
CCCCCGAGCGCAGCCCCCACCCGTAGGCCGCCAGCGTCGAGAGCGTGATGAGAAGGGCGAAGAACCCCACGGAGCGGGCGAAGCGCCTCGACAGGATGGTCTCGTCCGGGCGACGGGGCGTCCGTTCCATGATCCCCGGCTCCGCCGGCTCGAGGGCGAGCGCGAGCGCCGGGAAGGTGTCCGTGACGAGGTTGAGCCAGAGGATCTGCAGCGGCAGGAGCGGTACGGGCATCCCGGCGACGCTGGCGCCGAGCAACACCAGCACCTCGGCGACATTACAACTGAACAGGTAGTAGACGAACTTCCGGATGTTGTCGTAGATGACACGGCCTTCCTCCACGGCGACGCCGATCGTCTGGAAGCGGTCGTCGGTCAGGACCATCGCGGCAGTCTGCTTCGCGACGTCCGTGCCCCGCACGCCCATGGCGACCCCGATGTCGGCCTTCTTGAGCGCGGCCGCGTCGTTCACGCCGTCGCCGATCATCGCCACGATCTGCCCACGATGCTGCAGGGCCGATACGATGCGCACCTTGTCTTCCGGGCTGACGCGACTCATGACCCCGACCCCGTCGACGCGCGCCGTCAGGTCGGCATCCGACAGTCGGGCGAGGTCACGACCGTCGAGCGTCGTGTCACCCTCCCGGACCGAACCGAGCCGCCGCGCGATCGCCTCCGCCGTGGCCTGTTGATCGCCGGTGACCATCACGGTCCGGATGCCGGCCCGGCGAAGGACCTCGAGCGTCTCCTCCACCCCCTCCGCGGGCGGATCGAGGATGCCGACGAGTCCGAGCATCGTGAGTCTGTCCGGGGCGTCATCGGAGCCGCCGGCGACGGCGATGACCCGCAGCCCTCGGGCGGCCATCTCTTCGTTCTGCCGGGCGAGCCGTTTCCGGTCGTCTGGCGTCAGAGGGCGCTCGCCGGCTTCGGACATCCAGGCAGCCGACTGATCCAGCACGACGCCAGGGTCCCCTTTCACGTACCGGACGCGGCGTCCCTCGACGTCGTGGATCGAAGCGCTCGACCGCCGGTGACTGCTGAACGGGATCTCGTCTACCGTGGGGAACCTCGTGCGCAGCCCGTCGGGGTCGAGGCCGCCCTTCATCGCGACGACCGCGAGCGCCGCGTCCGTCGGGTCGCCGACCGGGAGGTCCCCCTCGGGGGTGAGCGAGGCGCGGCTCGTCAGGGCACAGGCCTCGAGCAGCCGGACGAGAGAGGGAGCCTCCGAGGGCTGCACCGCGCGATCGCCCACGTCCGCCGCCGGGGCACCGGCGCGGCGCTCGAGGAACGACCCCGTGACCCCGTATCCTTCCCCCGTCACCACGAACGCGCGACCGCCGACGGCGATCTCGACGGCCGTCATCCGCCCGGCGGTGAGCGTTCCCGTCTTGTCCGTGCACACGACCGTGGTCCCGCCGAGTGCCTCGACGGCGACGAGGCGCCTGACGAGGGCGTGGCGCCGGGCCATGCGGCGAAGCCCGACGGCGAGCGCGATCGTCGCCACCGCGGGGAGCCCCTCGGGCACGGCCGCGATCGCGAGCGCGAGGCCCGTCTCGATCATGAGACCGAGCGGGGCCCCGCGCACGACCCCGAGCCCGGTGACCACCGCGGCCACGCCCAGGGCGAGCCACACCAGACGACGCCCGAGAGCGTCGAGGCGAACCTCGAGCGGTGTCCGTCCCGGCTCCACGCCGGCGATGAGCGTCCCGATCCGGCCGAGCTCCGTCTCCTCCCCGGTGTGCACCACCACGGCCCGAGCCCGGCCCGCGACGACCTCGGTGCCCGTGTAGAGCATCGACGTACGCTCGGCCAGTACGGTCTCGGGATCCGGCAGGGGGCTCGGGTCCTTGTCGACGGGCACCGACTCACCCGTCAGCGGAGCCTCGACCGTGCGAAGACCGGTCGCTTCGATCAGACGCGCATCCGCCGGTACGGCGTCGCCTTCCTCGAGAAGGACGATGTCGCCGGGGACGAGGAGGTCCGAGGGGACCGACTGCGCCTGACCGTCACGAACGACCTTCGCGAACGGCACCTCGTAGCGCAGGAGCGCGTCCATGGCCCGACGCGCCCGGAACTCCACCCCGAATCCGATGGAGGTGTTGATGAAGAGCACGACGCCGATCGCGATGGCTTCGAGCCCGTCGCCCAAGGCCAGGGCCACGAGCACCGCACCGAACAGGAGGAGCACGACCACGCTCCGGAACTGATCGAAGAGGATCTTCCACCCGCGCACCGGCTCGACCCGCTCGAGACGATTGAGCCCAAAGCGACCGAGCCGCCGCTGCGCCTCCGTGGAAGACAGCCCGGGCTCGTGCGAATCGATGAGCGCGAGCGTCTGCTCCGGAGTCAGCGTGTGCCAGCTCACGGTGGCACCCCCGCCCCGGCGCTCGCCGCAGAACGACCGGACGCACACCGGCGGTCGGTCGAGGCACGGCGACCTCCCACGCTCCACGGGACACGCCAGGCACGGAGTGACCTCGGTCGCGACTGCGCAGACGCCCGCCCGGCGGGTCGGTTCATGGGCGCGGAACGGATCGCACGGTTCACGGCATCCTCGGAATCGGGCTCTCGGCCGGGTCCGGCATGCGCTGCCGGGAAGCCCCGGTACGGCTCACTCCCTGCCACCCATACGATAACCGCTCGCGCGTCGGGACGTTCACCTCCCCCGGCATCACCGCAGGAGGTATGGTGGGTCATGGCTACTCCCCCGGACCCCTGCCGCCCCGTCTCCTGCTCGCTCCACGACCGCCTCGAAGCGGCCGCGGTGAAGCGTGACGTCGTGCGCGTGGACTTCGTCTCGGCGGGCGGCGCCGCGCACGTGACCCGGGGTTCGATCCGGGACATCGTGACGCGCGGCGGGGCTGAGTACCTGGTGATGGCCAACGGCGTCGAGATCCGGCTCGATCGCGTCACCGCGGTGGGTGTGCTTTCGCCACAGCGCTGAACTGCGATCTTTCCTTGCACAGACCTCGTGACGAGGCGAGCCATTCGTTCCCGGAGCAGCACTCCCCGATGTCGGCGAGACTTCGCCTCTTCAGTGTCACGGCGCTCCTCGCCGTGGGTGCGTGTGGATCTCTGGCGGACCGTGCGCGTCAGGAATCCCCGTCCACATCCGACTCGGTGCCGGCCACGCCCGTGGCGCGGGCGCAGGCCGATACCGCCGACGCTGGCGCCGTGGCGTCCAGCGCCGCGGCCGTCGACGCCGTCCAGAGTCCGCCCGACGACTCGGAGTCCCTCGAAGCGCGCATCGACCGACTGATCGCCGGGCAGGAGAGCATCAGCAGGCGGCTCGATTCGCTGGCCGCCGCGACCGCCGAGCGGGCCTCCGCCGGCTCGACCCGCGAGAGCGAAGACGCCGCGGACCAGGCAGGCCCCAGGTCCGGCGAAGTTCTCGGTCAGGCCCGGGAGAGCGTGCGCGGCTTCGGCGTGGGCGTCGCGTGGTCCATCGCGGCCGTCGTGCTGTTCAACTATCTGATCGCGTCCATGGCCTGGCTCCTCGACACGCTCGCGGAGCGCAGCCCGAATCGGCGTCTCTTCTACAAGCGACTGGTGCCGATCGTCCGGATCGTGCTCTGGCTCTTCGCTGCCTACCTCATTGTCGCGGTCATCTTCAACATCGACGCGCAGAGCCTGATCGCCGCGACCGCGGCTTTCGGTGTGGCCGTCGGGTTCGCGGCGCAGGACCTGCTCAAGAACCTCTTCGGGGGCATGATCCTGGTCTTCGATCAGCCCTTCCAGGTGGGGGACAAGATCTCGATCGGAGGGACGTACGGTGAAGTCGTCTCCATCGGACTGCGCTCGACCCGAATCGTCACGCCGGACGACAACCTCGTGAGCGTCCCCAACGCCCAGGTCGTGGATCAGCAGGTGGCCAATGCGAACGCCGGCGAACTGAACTGCCAGGTGGTCACCGACCTCTACCTGCCGGGATGGGCGGACGAGGAGACGGCGAAGCGGATCGCATTCAATGCCGCGATCAGCTCGAAGTTCGTTTACCTCAGGAAGCCGGTCGTCGTGCTCGTGGCCGATGTCTTCGAGGAGACCTTCCTGACCCGCGTCAGGGTGAAAGCGTACGTGCTCGACCCGCGGCTCGAGTTCCAGTTCCAGAGCGACGTGACCGAGCGGGCCCGCGCCGGCTTCCGCGAGGCGGGGCTCCTGAACGTCGAGCACATGGAGAACCACCTGCGTCTGCACCCCCCCGGCCACGGATCGACGGCTCGTGCCGACACGGGCGCACGAAGCAGCAGCGCGAACGAAGGGGAGGGCGGCTCCCATGAGTGACGCACCGTCCGGGACCCCTCGCGCCCCGATGGAGAGCCGACCGGTGAGCAAGCCCCTCACGCCGGGCCCCGGTGAGCTCGCGGCGACGGCGGTCCACGATCCCGTCCTCGCGGCGTGGAGCCGGGTCGAGGAGTCGATCGCGCAGGGCCTCGTCGCGACCCTGGTGCATGGGCTCGAGCGGCATCGCGCGATCGCGGAGGAGATCGAACTCCACGGCGCGCCCCCAGCGGACTGGTCGGAGAGGACGGAACGGCTGCTCCGGTATCGACGCGTGGTCTCGTCCGAGCTGCTCGAACCGCTCCTCGACGTGTTCGAGCACGCGGGCCCGGCGAGTCACACCGCCAGTGCCCTGGCCGACGCGCTCGCCGAGGCCACACGCCGCGCCGCCGAGCTTCCGACCGTGATCGACGCGCCGTGGCAGGAAGGAGCGCTCGCCGCGGTCGACACGGACACCCGTACGCGCCGGCTCGGAAAGGCGGCCGCGCGCCTCGTGAGTTCGGCGAGGCGCGCGGGCAGGACACGTCCCCTTCCGCTGCGCTTCGTCGCGGCACGGCACCTTCACGCCGTCGTCGGCCCCGGCATCGACGAGGGCTTTCTTCCCGCCCTCGGCGCATGGTCTGAATGGATCACCGAGCTCGAGCGAATCTGGATCGAATGGAGCGATGAGGCGCTACCGGCCCTCATACGCGCCGAGGTGCCCCGTCCCGCGCTGGTCGATGGACCGTGGCGCGCGGCGGGCGAGGAGGCCTCGGAGGAGGAAGATCCGTGGACGCTCGTCCGAAGCGCCGCCACCACCCTCACGGCGGCACTCGACGAAGTCGTGCATGCAGCACCCCACACGTCTCTCGCCGAGCAGGGTCGCGCGGGCGCGCATCGGGCGGGGGCCATGCTCGAGGCGGATCTCGCGGTGGCCGGCAGCTTCGTCCTCCGCGGCCGCGACGCGCCCTCCGCGCTCCCGCGGCTCCGGCGCTCGGAGCGAGCGCTCCGCAGCGCCCACGACGCGGAGCGGGCGATGGTGGGACGCCTCAAGCTGTACCAAGGGCTTCTGTCGCTTCTCGCCGGTGCGACCGCCGTGCAGCAGCGCCTGGTCTTGCGCGTCCACGAACGGTGTCTCGGGGACATCGACCGGCTTCTCGATGTCGCGGCGAAGCTCGACGCCCTGCACGCGCAGACGGACTCCGATCTGGAGCGTGACGACCTTCTCGCGCGGATCGCGCAGCTCGAGACCGAGGCACGACATGCTCTGCATCCGGCGCTGGAAGCGATTCCCGCATCCGACGCGATCGTCGAAACGCTCTCGGCCGCGGCCGATACCGGCGTGGAGACGCTCGTCGCGATCGTACGGCAGGCACCGGGGAGTATCACGCTGCGCACCGACGAGGCTCGGCCGCGAAGCGCCAGACGGCGAATCGAACTCCGTCCGCTGGCGTTCCAGGACCTCGCCGGGCAGGCGTTCGACGCGCTGCGCATCGAGCGGGTCCGTGGCTCTGCACAGGGGGTCGTCCTGTCGATCGAGGAAGCGCGGGCTGACATCGAGGAGCTCGACCGCGTCGCCTCGTTCGCGTTCGAGGCCGCGCGGCGCGAGCTGGCCGAGGGGGTCGACGACGACGAGCCCCTCGACGACGCGAGCGACACCCCCGAGGGCCGAGCGCTCGCCCTGATCCGGGAAGCGCTGCGCAGCATGGCCGAGTCCCTGCGTGCGACGCGAAGGTCCCTCTTCGGTCACGTCCGCGCGAGTCAGATCCAGCTCGCCACGGAGCTCGCCACGGGATCGAGTCGACTGTTCGACCATCTCTCCGCCGGGCGGGTGCAGGCGCGACTGCTCGCCGCCCGCTCCCGCATCACGAGGTTCCGCGCCTGGCTCAACGAGCGGTGGGGCCCGCCCGTGGACCACGCGTACCGGCACCTCGCGCGAAGAGTCGTCTGGCTGCGGGGTCTGGTGGCCCACCTGCTGCGCCGGGGCACCGCGATCGTGGCGGGCGCCCCTGTTCACGAGGAGGCGTCCGCGCGCTCCATGAGGGAGCTGGGCAACCGCACGGCGCTCTCCGACCGTCTTCCTCTCGTCTATCAGCGTCTCTTCAGCCCGGAGCCGCTCTCGGATGCGTCGCTGCTGGCCGGACGAGAGGCGCAGCTCACGGCCGCGCGTGCCCGCTGGGGGCGGTGGCGCCAGGAGGACGGTGTTCCGCTCATCGTCCAGGGACGCCCCGGCAGCGGGATCACCAGCTTCATCCGCGTGCTGATCGACTCCGTGAAGGACATCGGAGGCACGTCACGCTATCTGAGCCTGGACGGCCGGGTTCGAGACGAAGCCGAACTGGCGGTCTGGCTCGCGGGCCAGCTCGAGCTGCCCCGGGTGGTGACCATCGACGAACTGGCGCGCGCGATCTTCGCGGCGCCGCAGGGGTCGCTGCCGGACGCGTGCGCGCTGGACAATCTCGAGCACCTGTACCTGCGTGTCCCCAACGGCACGGACCTCGTCGAGCGCCTCCTCACGCTCATGGCCGAGACGGAGCCCCGGATTTTCTGGATCGGGGGCGTCACGAGTTCGGCCTGGCAGATCATCTCGGCCTCCGAGCCGACGGCGGTGTCGCAGATCGACGTCCTCGAGCTCGCCCCCCTCGGGCCGGCGGCGCTGCGCGCCGCGATCACGACACGGCATCGCCGCAGCGGGCTTCCGGTCAGCTATGTCGAGCCTGCGACCGGTCGCAAGCTGCTCAGGCACCGGCTGAAGCGCATGCGTGACCCCGCTGCGTACCAGGCGCTGCTGGAGACGGACTTTTTCGACCAGCTTACACGCACCTCGGCGGGGCACCTCGGCCTGGCGCTGTACCAGTGGCTCGCGGCGGCGGACTTCGAGCGGTCGGACGGCGTATGGATGGACCCGCCCACACGCCCCGACTTCTCGATCCTGGAATCGCTCAGCCTCGCACAGAACTTCACGCTCAAGGCCTTCCTCGAGCACCGTACCCTGACGATCGACGAGCACGACCGGATCTTCCGTATGCCGCACCACGAGAGCTACCAGATCTTCGAATCTCTCGGGAATCGTCACCTGATCGAAGCGCTGCCGTCGAAGGGCGTCGATCTCTTCTCGAGGTCCGAAGTCGAGGAGCGGCTGCGCTACCGGGTACGCCCGGTGCTGGTCGGGGCGGTCACCGCGCACCTGAGGGGACGAAACATCGTCCACTAGGCCCTCGACGCCGAGGCGGCGAGATTCATAGATGGGCGTTACGCGACGCAGCACCCATTTCGCAAATCCCGCGCCGGTGCCCTCGACCCGTCGTGTCGTGGCCGTGTCCCTCGCTGTGGACCTGTTCGACATCGCGTCCAACGCGGTGGTCGCCGCCCTCACGGGCAGTGCGGTGATCTTCGCCGAGATGGCCCAGGGCATCGCGGACGCGATCGGCTCCGTGCTCCTCGTGATCGGCGAGCGCCGCTCCCGGTTGCCGAATGATCGTCGTTACCCCTCGGGCCATACGCGCGAGGTGTTCTTCTGGGCGCTCCTGTCCGCCCTCGTGATGCTCGTGGTGGGAAGCGGCCTCTCCTTCTGGCGCGGGCATGCACAGCTCGTGCGGCCCGAGCTCCTCGAGCGGCCACTGCTCGCTCTCGTCATCCTCGTGATCTCCGTGACCACCAACGGATACGCAGTGTCGCAGAGCGTCCGGCGCCTCCGTGCCACCGGCCTCCCGCTCCGCCGTGCCTTTCGCGACGAGGGGCAGCCCCTGGTGAAGACGGCGTTCCTGCAGGACGGCCTCGGCACCGCCTCTGCGGTCGTGGGACTCCTTTCGCTCCTTCTGTACGGCGCCTTCGGATCAGTGCCCCTCTTCGACGCCCTCGGCGCCATCGCCATCGCAACGATGATGATGGCGTTCGGGGTCGTGCTCGTGACCCAGATGCACCACTTCATCACCGGCCGCCCCGTGCCGGACGACGTCCGAGAGCGGCTCCGGGACGCCGCCCTCGCCCTGCCGGAGGTCGAGGCCGTCAACGCGCTCACGGCGACCTTCTCGGGCAGCGTCGATATCGCCGTGGAGGTCGACCTTGAACTGCGTCGTGACCTCCGTACGTCGGAAATCGAGCTGGCACTCGATCGTCTCCACGGATCGATGCGCGAAGTGGAGCCACGCGTGGGCAAGGTGCGCGTGGGCCTGAACTCGCCGATCGTGCTGGGGGACGCGGATCTACGTCTGCCGGAACCCGACGGTCCGGCCAGTCACAGGTAGCGTATCTCCGGGTCGGCCTCTTCCTGTCCGTGGGCCGTCAGGTGGCGTCTCAGCTCGCCCTGCAGCCGGCTCGGGCCTTAGCGTCCCCGACCTGCGGGCGCGTCGCTGAAGACCCGCACCTGCGTGAACGGAACACGGCGGGGCCGCCAGCTGTCGAACCACGCGTCCCGCGCGTACCCGTAGCCGGCGGGTCCCCACATGCACCGGAGGCCCGCCTGGTGGGCCGACGTGCGCACGGCTTGCCACCCCTCTTCGGTCAGCCAGTCGCAGTCGCGCCACAATGCCGAGGCGGAGGCGAAAAGGAGGGGCCAGGAGTTCATGAGATGGGCACCCGCACCCGCCGCGAAGAGCGCCGTCCACGCCGGCTCCAGAGCCCGCAGCTCAGCGATCGCATCGATCCGTGTGATTCGCCGCCGACCAGGCTCCTCCCTCCCCGGTTCCGCGATCAGGAGGCTCGGGTCGCGTCGGACCGGGTGATCGCCAGAAGCGTGTCGCCCGGACGGGGATCGAGGGGTTTGTCCACGGTGCCCACCGTCACCGCTCCGTCCTCCGAAACGGTGAGCAGGGGGAGCGCCTCTTCACCATGCTGCTCGCGCCACGCTCGGAATCCGAACCGCTCCGTCAGGTGCGTCGCCTTCGGGCGCTGTCCTTCGGCGTAGCGGCGACGGAGCTCCTCGATGGTGACGTCCCGCCCGAAGAGCACTCGCGCGCGCATCTCACTCCCGAGCTTCGATGCTCCCTCCCTGGGCCGGGAGCTCGGGGCCAGCTGGAAGAGGTTCTGGCGGCCAAAGAGATGGACGAAGTGGAGCGCGGACAGTGCGTTGACCTCGTCGTTGGCCGTCATGGCGAACAGCTTGCCAATCCCGGGCAGCTCGAGCGCGTAGTCGGCCTGGTCGCTGAGCACGCTGCCATGGTACGCCCGCAGGCCCTCCATGCGCGCCGCGCGGATGAGCGCGACGTTCGTGTCCACCACCAGCACCGACACCCCCAGATCGCGAAGCGCCGCGGCCAGCGACCTTCCCGGCGCGTGGGCTCCGATGATGATCACACCATTCGGCGTCCGCTCCGCGAGGCCCATGCGGATGGCCAGCGGGCGACCGAGGAGGCCGTAGATCGTCACGGTCCCGGCGATGATCAGGAAGACGATGGGGACCAGCCGTTCGGCTCCCTCGAACCCGGCGTCCTCGAGACGAACCGCGAAAACCGCGGTCACGGCGGCGGCGACCACGCCGCGCGGAGCCATGACGGCCACGAGCACGCGGTCCTTCATGGAGAGGCCAGTGCCGACGGTGCACGCTGCGACGCTGAGCGGGCGCACCACGAGGACGAGCAGGCCCAGGAAGACGAACTCGGGCGCCCCGAGGGCCTGCAGATCCGACCACTCGATGCGGGCGGCCAGCACGATGAACAGGACCGAGATCAGGAGAACCTGGAGGTTCTCCTTGAATTCCGTGATGTGCCGGATGTCCACGCGTCGCTGGTTGGCGAGCACGACGCCCATCACCGTGACCGCCAGGAGCCCGGCCTCGTGCTGGATCACGTTGGCGAGCGCGTATCCGGCGAGGGCCAGCGCGAGCGCGGCCAGGTTGTGGAGGTGATCGGGGATCCAGAAGCGGGACAGGCAGACGACGAGGATCCACGCCGGTCCGGCGCCGAACACCGCGCCGGCCACGATCGTCCGTCCGATCCCACCCATGGCGTCCAGCGAGCCTCCGCCGATGAGCGCCTCGAAGACGAGTACGGCCAGGACCGCGCCGACGGGGTCGATCAGGATCCCCTCCCACTTGAGCACGACCCCGCCCGGGCCCACCGGGCGGATCTGCCGGAGAAGCGGAATCACGACCGTCGGCCCGGTCACGATCAGGATCGCACCCACGAGGATGGCGAGAGACCAGGAAAGGTCGAGGAGGTAGCGGGCGCCCAGGGACCCGAGCCCCCACGTCACCGCCGCGCCGAGGGTCACGAGCCTGGCGACGACCCCCCCGGAGTCTCCGAGCTCGGGCAGCTGAAGCGTGAGCGCACCCTCGAAGAGGACGATGGCGACCGCCAGGGCCACGAACGGGCCGAGAAGATCGCCGAACATCTCCTCGGTCGGCACGAGCCCCAGGCCGTCGGGGCCCGCCGCCAGCCCGAACAGGAGCAGCAGAAGAATGGCCGGCAGCCCGAGTCGCCACCCGAGCCACTGCGCCGCGCCGCCGAGGACGGCGACGGAGACCAGTCCGATCACGAAGGAGTCTTCCACGGCCTAACTTACTCTCCGGACCGGCTCCTGTGACCTCCGGTGGTGGCCGACGTGCCCGCATCGTATCATGGCGGCCTCAGACCCGGCCCCCGGGCCGACTCATGCAGCCTGCGCTCCACGGAGACCGACCCATGATCTCGCGACGTCACTTCCTCGGCGCCTCGACCGCCGCCGCCGCCGGCATGACCCTTAGCGGATGCGAGGGCGCGCAGGCCGAGGCGCAGGATCAGGCACTCCCCGAGTCCATCGCGCGCCTCACCTCCTGGGCCGACCGGGCCACCCCCATCACGACGGAGGAGCGCGCGGGGCGGGTGGAGAACGCCAGACGTCTCATGCGCGACCAGGGACTGAGCGCGCTGGCCATGTGCGGGGGCACGTCGATGGTGTACTTCACCAACGTCCGGTGGGGGGGCAGCGAACGGCTCTTCACGGTGGTCGTGCCGGTCCAGGGTGACGCGTTCGTCGTCTGTCCGGCGTTCGAGGAGGACCGCGCGCGCGAGCAACTCGCGCTCGGTCCGCTCGCGGGCTCGCAGGTCTACACCTGGGAAGAGCACGAGAGCCCCTACGAGCGCGTGACGCAGGGACTCCGCGACCGCGGCATCACGACGGGCCGGCTCGGTGCCGAGGAGACGATGCAGTTCCGCTTCAGCAACGGGATCGCTCTCGCAGCCCCCGCGATCGAGGTGGTGGACGCCACGCCCGTCACGGCCGGATGCCGGGGCGTGAAGGACGAGCACGAGCTCGAGCTCATGAAGCTCGCCAACGAAGTCACGCTCACCGCCTACAAGGCCGCCTATCTCGCCATGGAGGAAGGGATGACCCAGGGTGACGTCGGGCGCCTGATCAGCCAGGCGCACCAGCGTCTCGGCTTCTCCGGCTCGGCCAGCGTCCAGACCGGGGAATGGTCTGCCCTGCCGCACGGCTCCATAACCCCGCAGATCATCCGCGAGGGGACCATCCTGCTCATCGACGGCGGCTGCGGCGTCGAGGGCTACCGGTCCGACATGAGCCGGACCTTCGTGCTCGGGCAGCCCACGGACATCATGAAGGAACGCTTCGACATCGAGCTCGAGGCCCAGACCGCGGCCCACCGTGCCACCCGCCCCGGAGTCCTGCCGGAGGACGTGGACGCAGCCGCGCGCAAGGTGATCGAGGACGCCGGTTACGGCCCCGGGTACACGTACTTCACCCACCGCGTCGGCCACGGCATCGGGATGGACGGCCACGAGTGGCCGTACCTGGTGAAGGGAAACCGCACCCCGCTGGTGAAGGGCAACACCTTCAGCGACGAGCCCGGCATCTACGTGCCGGGTGAGTTCGGCGTGCGACTCGAAGACTGCATGTACGTCACCGACGACGGCGCGGAGCTGTTCACCCCCCAGAGTCCTTCTCTCGAGGATCCGTTCGGCAACTGGCCGCACTGACCGGTCGAGGTGTGGCCGGGTGCGCCGGCGATGCTCCTCCGGCCGAGCGACGCCTGCGTCCGCCGCTCGCTCCCGGCCCGCTCCCGCGCCTGCCTCGCACCCTCGTCATGGCGGGGCGGAGCGCGATGTTAGATTGATCGCATCTGAGGCACCTCGGTACCTCGGGAGCCATGAAACATGGGAGATGTTCTTGGTCGACTTCGCGCTGTGACTCCCGGCACGAAGCCTACGGTGCGGGTCCGATCGCAGCGACACCGGTCGGGGCATTGTCCTCTGAATCATTCGTGTACGACAGGCCGACGCTGACCCGATGCCCTCGCACCACCGCCACGAGAGGCCCGTGACCGACGCCGGTCCCGGCATGTCCGCACCTCTCGAGGCATCCATCACCCGGGTCGGGTCGGTGGACGCCGTCGAGCGCGTATGGCGCGAGCTCGAGGCACGCGGCGCCCCGCACTTCTTCCTCTCGTGGACATGGATCGGCAGCTGGCTTCGCCTCGTCGTGCCGGCGACGCGGGTCTGGCTGTTCGAGTGTCGGAAGGAGGGGCGCGCGGTCGGCGCCGCGCTGCTGACCCTCCACCGGGGGCATCGTCTCAAGGGCCGGATGCCGATCCGTCAGCTGCACCTCAACGAATATCCCGCAGCCGGCTTCAACATGGTGATGGCCTACAATGGCCTGCTCACGGAAGCCGGACTGGAGAACGAAGTCTGGGCCGAGTTGGTGACGACCGCCGAGACTCTCGAGGAACGCTGGGACGAACTCTTCTTATCGTCGCTGGCCTCGAAGAACGCGTCGGCGGCGGTTCAGGCTCGGTCCGGGCTCGGGATTCGCCATGAGAAGACGTTCGTTCACTGGATGCTCGACATCGATGCCGACTGCGCCGAGACGGATCGACTTCTCGCGCGACTCAAACGCAAGTCGCGACAGCAGATGCGCCAGTCCCTGAAGGCCTACGAGCGACTCGGCGAGCTTCGACTCGACGTCGCCGCGAGTCCCGACGAGGCGCACAGGATGTTCGACCAGCTGGAAGAGCTGCATACGGTGCGCTGGGAGGCGGCAGGCCTGCCCGGCTCCTTTGGCAATCCGCGGTGGGTAGCCTTCCACAGGGACGTCATCGACCGTGGCTTCCCGCACGACCAGATCCGCCTGCTTCGGATCACGTGCGCGGGTCGGCCCATCGGCGTGCTGTATGGGCACCAGTACGGCGACACCGTCTACATGCACCAGACCGGCTTCGAGGTCACCGAAGACAACGCGCTACGGCCGGGATACGTCTGCCACTTCGAGGCGATTCGCCACTTCGCGGCGAACGGCGTCCGGCACTACGACCTTCTGCCCGACGCGCAGGAGAGCTACAAGAAGTTCTTCACCGACCCGGGCGAGCCCGTGCACTGGCTCGAGCTCCAGCACCATCGGCTACGCTTCACCGCCGAGAGGTTCCTTCGATCCGTGCTTCGCGGCGAGCCCCCCCGCACCGGAAGCTGACCCGACGTCGGCGATCTTCTTCTGCCAGTCCGGCTCCGGCTTGACCGAGAGCACGATCGCGTCGATGACGGAGGGCTGAAGGCCGCGATCCTCGAGGCAGCGACGGATCGCACCGTAAAGAAACTGTCAAGGGTGCTTCTCACGGGTCAGACGCTCTTCCTCGATCGCGACGGTGAGCGCTCCGTCCTCGAGGAGACATGCCGAGGAGTCGTGCTAGAAGCAGTTGAGGCCGAGGATGTTCAAGTGGACTCGCCGTCTCTCGGGAAAGGGACGCGAACGCGCACGTCAATTGAAGATACGCGCTCGGGCCCCGCAGTTCCTCTCGTCAACCGCCGCCGTACCGCCGCCGCCCGACCACCCCCTCGTCGCTCACCAGGCCGGCAAGGTCAGAATCTGCCAGGAGGTCGAGCAGATCCAGCGCCGTGCCGTCGACCCGGACCGTGCGCCACACGAGCCGGACGCCGTGGCTGTAGTCGACCCAGTCGACCTCGTGGCCCGTATAGAGCGGCTGGATGGGTCGCCCGTCGGGCCGGTGCCACCCGTAGATCGCAACGCGGTCGGGGAGCGTATCGAGTCGCGCCGTGAGGACCACGTCCTTGTGGTGTCCTGCCACGAGCGCGCCCGCG
>Ga0222714_10004191_pt1 | contig 14283 bp, 14 predicted proteins | sample C33_3DmetaG_FD_165048 | JGI IMG/M metagenome (GOLD analysis project Ga0222714, IMG submission 165048) | Estuarine water microbial communities from San Francisco Bay, California, United States - C33_3D | ecosystem: Environmental > Aquatic > Marine > Unclassified | place: USA: California... | reverse complement strand
CTGGTGTTTTGGTTTGAGCCCGGTTCTGAGAGGAGCCGGGTTTTTTTATGGCCTGAGGCCTGCTGCCTTCGGCCTTGGGCCTTGGGCCTTCGGCCCGCTGCTGGTTACTAGTTACTGGTTACTAGTTACTGGTTACTAGTTACTGGTTAGTGGCTTTTCATTACTTGAAGACGGTTCTGCTGGCCTGTACTCCACGGCATGGGACTAGAGGCTAAAAGCCAGAAACGAGCAACGTGAAGCAAGAAGCGAGTAGCCAGAAGCTAATGGCCAATAGCCACTTGCCGCGTACTTTTGGCCGCAATGAACTCTTTAAAATCTGATTCGCTCTTTTTGGCGTTTGCTGTAGTGCTTTCGATGCTTTTTGTGTCGGGCTTGGGTGGGGCATCGGTGATGCAGCTCCTTGGGTACGGCGGAATGAATTTGAGTGAGGTGATTCTGCGCGAGGAACTGAATGCGGCGCGGGCTCTTTTGGCGCAGCAAGGATTGGGGTCGCTGGCGATCTTTTTGGTTCCGGCATTGGCGCTGCAGCAGCGTTGGGCTCGGGCCGATGAGCCGGCGACGCCGGCGTTGCCGCGGCACGCGGCGTGGAGTTGGCGCGAGACCGTGCTGGCGTGGACGCTGCTTCCGGCGTTGCTGCCCGCATTGGAGTGGGTTTCTGGGGTGTGGTTTCAGATGCTGCAGGGGCAGGAGTGGGCGTTGTCTGCGCTGGCACAGGCAGAGGCTCAGTCGGGTTGGGTCGAGCGCATGCTCTTTTTGCCGCACTGGGGCGACAAACTGCTCGGAGTGATGGTGTTTGTCGTGATTGCAGCTGTGGGCGAGGAGTTGTTTTTTCGCGGAGCCCTGCAGCGAATGCTGCGCGTTCGCCTGGCTCCGTGGCTATCGGTGGTGGCCTCGGCGGCTCTTTTTGCAGGATTTCACTTTGATTTGATTCACGCGCCCTTTTTGGTCGTGGCGGGACTGTCTTTGGCGTGGCTGTACGAGCGAAGCGGTCGGCTGTGGGTTCCGCTGGGGGCGCACGTGCTGCACAACGGAATCACCTACGTACAGACGCAACTAGAGGGCCCAGGATCGTATGCGGCCGGCGCAGTGGCTGAATGGAGTTGGTTGGTGCCGGTTGGCCTCGTGGCCGCAGCGGCTGTGGTCGTGGCACTCGCGCGCAAATAAGTACCTTTGCACCGTGGTAAAAATCGCGGACATCGAACTTCCGGACTTCCCGTTGCTCCTCGCTCCGATGGAGGACGTGAGCGATCCGCCCTTTAGACTGCTGTGCAAAGAGAACGGGGCCGACCTGATGTACACCGAATTTATTTCGAGTGAAGGCCTGATCCGCGATGCCGTGAAGTCGCGCGCCAAACTGGACATTTTTGAGTACGAGCGTCCGATTGGGATCCAAATCTTTGGATCCGAACTCGAAAGCATGATTGAGGCGGCGGTCATTTGTGCAGAGGCAAATCCAGACCTCATCGACATCAACTACGGATGCCCGGTCAAGAAGGTGGTGTGCAAGGGCGCGGGTGCGAGCATGCTTCAGGATATTCCGAAGATGGTACGCCTCACTAAAGCCATTGTCGATGCGGTGGATAAGCCGGTGACGGTCAAGACCCGACTGGGTTGGGACGACAGCACCAAAAATGTGGTCGAGGTGGCCGAACGGCTCCAAGACATTGGCATTAAGGCCATTAGCATACACGGACGCACACGGAGCCAGATGTACAAAGGCGAGGCCGACTGGACGCTGATTGGCGAGATTAAGAACAACCCGCGCATGAACATTCCGGTGTTTGGCAACGGCGATATTGACAGCCCAGAAAAGGCCCTTGTGATGCGCGACCGCTATGGAGTCGACGGAGTCATGATTGGCCGCGCGACCATTGGTTACCCGTGGATTTTTAAAGAAATCAAGCACTTCATGGCGACGGGTGAGCACTTGGACCCTCCGACCCTGAGCGAGCGCGCCCACGCGGCCCAGCGCCACCTCGAACTGTCGGTTGAATGGAAGGGCGAGAAGCTGGCCATCGCCGAAATGCGCCGCCACTACGGCAACTACTTCAGAAACTTCCCCAACTTCAAGGAATTGCGCCAGACCCTGGTGACGTCAGACTCGCTTGAAATGCTTCTTGAAACGTTTGACGAGATTCGCGGAGACTACGCGCTGCGCAACAGTTTCGTATCAGAACCGGCCTGACGTCCGGCGAGCCACGAGAGGAGGGCGCCGATCAGAACGACGAGCCCGAGCACCGCAAGTGATTGACCAACCGACCACTGCACGGGGTAGGCCTCAACCACATAGCCTTCACCCAGCTTGAGCAGTCCCCATTGGGTCTGGGCGGCTACAACGGCAGCTCCTAGGGTGAATCCAAGAATGGCTCCGATGAGGGTTAGCCAAATTCCGCTCCAGGTGAATGCTGCGCGAATGCGTTCGGCGGGCATTCCGAGGGCGGCGAGCATGGCGCGCTGGCCTTGTTTTTCGAGAATGATGAGGCTGGCTGCGGCATAAAGTCCTAGCGAAGCCAACAGTACGATGAAGCCCAAAATGGCCGTGGTAGCCAGTCCTTCACTGCGAAGGACTTGGAACATGGCCTCTTCGCGCTCTTCAGGGCGCTCTGCGGTCCATCTAGGGGCGGCTGCAGCCAGTGTGGCGCGCAGGTCGCTTGGCGCGCCCTGGGCGGGCCATACGAGTACGTGCGAGTAGTGGCCAGAGTCGGCCAACGGCCTAAGGGCCCGAAGCTCGGTCATCGGCATGATGCCGAATGCGTAGTCGATTTGGGGGTGAACACTGAAGGTTCCGCGCACTAGAGCAATGCTGCGCTGAAAGTCCTCAAGGCCGGCCTGGGGCCAGAGCAGCTCCACGGGGTCGGGGCCAAGGCTGAAGTCGGTTAAAAGTTGAATGGAGGCGCCGGTTCCGAGGTAAAGGCCGTCGAGCACTGACACGGTGTCGCCGTCTCCGCGAATCATCTGGGCTGCCCATGGACTGAACGTCGTAAAGGCTGAGTCCACTCCCCAGATCTCCACGAGCACCTCGCGTTCCTCGCTGCGCACAAGGGCCTTTTGGCTGACTACCGCGCTCAACCCCGCAACTTCGGGAAGGGCGCGCAGGGCCTCAAGGTCCACCTCTGAGTGAATGCCCTCGGTCGGCGAAAGGGTGTAGGGGGCGTGCATACCCTCGTAGGTGGCGCGCACCATGGATTCAAGCCCGTTGAACCCGGCGAGGACGACGAGCATTGCGGCGGTTCCGACGGCCACGCCGAGCGCAGCGAGGCGGGCCACCCATTGGGTGAGCTTGCGGCCGCGAAGCAGGCGCCAGCCCAACTGCGGTCCGCTTGCGCGCACTACTTAATCGGATTTTCTCCGCCCTCGCGCAGAAGGCGGTCGATGTTGGCCTCGTACTCCATCGAATCGTCGGCGAAGTACTGCAGGTTCGGAATCACGCGCAGCTGGTGGCGCACCCGGCCGGCGAGCTCGTTTTTGATCCGCGGAGCGTGCTCCTCAATGAATTCCATCGCCTTTTGGGTGCGGTCAATCGGGAAGAAGCTGAGGTACACCCGCGCCAAACCGAGGTCTGGAGTTACCCGAATTTTGCTCACGGTGATGAGGGTTCCGGGAAATTCCGCTGCAGCCAGGGCGCGAAACACTTCGGCCATGTCGTGCTGAAGCAGCGAATTAATACGTTTTTGGCGGATGGATTCCATACCTGCAAAAGTACCGCTAAATTTAGGGTGATGCTTCCTTCACCCTATTGGCTCGGAATCGAGCACCTCGGAATCGCCGTGCGCGACCTCGACGCCGCCGAAAAACTCTATACTGGTCTGCTCGGAGTTGGACCCTACAAGCGCGAAGAGGTGGCCTCTGAAGGCGTAATGACCTCTTTTTTTGCGGTCGGAGGCAACAAAATCGAACTCCTTGCAGCAACCCGTCCGGATTCGCCCATCGCCACATTCATTGAGAAGCGGGGCGAGGGCTTGCACCACGTCGCCTACGCGGTGGCCAACCTTCAGGCCGAGCTCGACCGACTCGACGCGGCCGGCATCGCGCTGATTCACCGCCACCCCAAGCCGGGTGCCGACGGCAAGATCATCGCCTTTTTGCACCCCAAAGCCACGGGCGGGAGCCCGATTGAGCTGTGCCAGGACGTGCAGGGGTGATTTAAATCCATCTATTCGTTTATCACTTTTACATACCCAGGTCCACGACTAGGTTTATAAAAAATCCCCAAGCCACGGTTCCGTGACTTGGGGCCTTGACCCTAGCGCATAGCATTTGCCATAGGCTCTAGGGAATAATGAAACGAAGGTATGGAATTTTTAAATACGGATATTGGGAGCGAGAAGAGAGCTTGGGTACAGAATATGGCAGCACTCCATCGCGTGGAAACTCAGAAACTAGTGCTTGTTGAGTGGCAGGAAAGCGCCCGTTTATGGAATTCAATCCGAGCCTTTGAGCTCACATTAAGAAATGCTATTGATTTCCATTACCGTGAGCGACTCGGGCAAAATTGGTTAATTGCGTCCATTGAGCAGGACGGAGTATTTAATACGGTTCAATGCCGCTCAACTTTAGAGTTGATTAAGACGGCATCCTCACGTATTAAAAACCCTAGCCATTCGGACTTAGTAGCGTCTTTGACCTTGCCCTTTTGGGTTCGTCTCTTTGAGGTTCATCAATTTGAAGCATGTGGAAGTACGCTTCTTGAGGTTTTTACTGAAGATCGTACTAACCTCTCTGCGAGGCGAAAAGCATATGTTGATCGACTAAAAAAGATCTTGGGACTGAGGAATCGCATTGCACATCATGAATGGGTGGTTTACCGAAGTGGAATGCCCAAACTGAAAATCACGAAAGTTTGTCGTGAAATTGATAGGGAGCGGCTCAACCTACTGAAAAAGCATCGTCCGCCATCCGTAGGCGGCAGCTGACGCAATGTTGGCGGCGTTGTCGTCGACAAACAGCACGTCTGAGGGCGAGGTGATGCCCAGCTCGCGGTCCACGGCCGCATAGATAGCCGGGTCGGGCTTGCGTAAACCCATGTCAAACGAGTAAAATACCCGCTCAAAGCAGCGCTCAAATTCTGCGTAGCCGCGCAGGCCAAGTCGGCGGCGCACCTCATCGATGTGAATCGGGTTGGTATTGCTCAGTAGGGCAAGTTTGTACCCCTTCGCCTTAAGCTGGTGCAGCTTGGCCAAGGTTCGCGGCGGAACCTCAAGCAGCAGTTCGTTCCACGCGCGATCTATGCTTGAATCAGCTGCGGCCCACCGCAAATGGCTGCGAAGCGCGTCGCGAAACCCAGCGGCCGAGAGGGCGCCGGTTTCGACGTCGTGAAAAAAATCGGCGTCGAGCTGCAGATCCGCGGGGGCGCCAAGCGTTTGAAACGCTTCAACGCTTCGCGGCGGGTCAATTTCTATTAAAACGTTTCCGAAATCGAACACAATCCACCCGCCAGGGTGCGACGTGAGCTCAGAGGTTTTGAGGAGGCGCATACCCAAAGGTCGCGCTTAGTTCGCTTCGGCCTTCGTGTATTTTTTGGGTGTGACCCCAAACTTGCGCTTGAATGCCGCGATGAAATGGCTCGGATTCTGGTATCCGATTTCAAAAGCGACCTCGTTGACACTCATGCGACCTTGGTCGAGCATGCGGCGCGCGTGGTTGAGGCGGGTGTCCATGACATAGCCGTAGACGGTGTTGCCGTATACCTCTTTGAAACCGGCCTTGAGGCGGTACTCGTTGAGCCCCACGCGGTCGGCCAGTTGCTTAATGGTGGGTGGGTCCTGCCACAAGTCGAGAATAACGGCTTTGGCGTCGTGAATCCGCCGAAGGTTGTCTTCGTCCTTAAGGAACGGACACGCTGCCGTATCGGGTTCGCTGGAGTGAAAGTAGTGCCCGAGCAGCTCAAGCACGTATCCCAGATGGGCCACTCGGAGCGCATTGGTACTCAGTTTTTTAGACCAAAGTGCGTCCAAAATAACGCGCTGCCCGGCGTCCACGGCGCGTTGGTCGTAGATGGGGCGTTGCATGTCGGTGCGCCCTAAAAACGGAATCTCTTCACTCTCTTCGCCGTCGGGCATAAAGAGGCGGTGTAGGCGTTCAAAACGGATTTTAATTGCAATTAAACGCTTCGCGTGCGGAAGGCTTACCCCCGCCTTGAGTTCGTCTTTGGGGTTGTAGATAAAGAAACTCTGGCCTTCGGGCAGCGGACGCATGTACATGGGTCCGAATTGAAAGGAGGTTTCGCCATCCAAGCTAAAAAAGAGGTGCACATTCTCCGGTTCCAAGACCAAGGTGCTGGGGGCTTCGCTGGCGCGCCCCTCGAGGCGGAGCCATTCAATGCCTTCGTACAGGCTTTGGTATCGGATTGGGCTATTTGGACTCATAACTTTGTGATGCTAAAATACGATTAAGCCTGATTTTGTTCGGTTTTTGCTTCGTCTCTTTAGGCTATGTGTTTTTTGTTTACGGGTATAATTGATTTGAGGTCGGGGCTATTTTTGCCATGTGAAATGGCTAAATGATTACCGATTGATCCTCAAGCGCGACGGCTGGGCGGGCTTGGTGCGACAGGCTGGATGGCCCGTCGCAATAGGGCTCTTTTCATTCTTTTTGATTAAGGGCTTGGCTTGGTTGGCCTTGGCCTACGGCGGATTTGAGATGATTCGCTAAAGGCGAATTATCGACTCGCTTAGGGTTCGGCCTACCGACCCAACATTCCCTATTTTTGCAGCCCTCAGGCGCCCATAGCTCAGCGGTTAGAGCAGGGGACTCATAATCCCTTGGTCGCAGGTTCAAATCCTGCTGGGCGCACTAAACCCGTCACCCGCAAGGGTGGCGGGTATTTTTTTGGGCCGCAGCGAGCTAGCTCAGGCTGCGGCATAAAAAATACCCGCGAATTCGCGCAGCGAATACGGGTTTAGTTTTAATCGATAGCCCCCATCAGGAACAGCGCAGCTAATCTACTGGGCGCACTAAACCCTCACCCGAAATGGTGAGGGTTTTTAGTTGGTGAACTTATTGTTTTACAGCATTTTAGCAAGTGAGCTAGGCGTCTGGTTTAACAATAGTGCTAAGTTAGGTAATAGTCTCAAGTACTAAGGCCGATTGGTATAAAAGTGTACTTTTCGATGCACTGAGGGTTCAAAACACCATAAGCCACCCTGTTGCTAAGGTGGCTTGATGGGACGATAGAGACAATAAGGCAGCCTTACTTTTTCATGAACTGACCTTTTTGTACTCGGACGATCACTTCATCATTGATTAATGACTTTAGGTAACGTGTAATGCTACGGTTATCCGGAAGTACACCACGTTGCCTTTGGTACTCATCCTTGAAGTCTGTTGTAGAGAAAGAGCTACCCAAAGCTTTTACTATTGAAGCATGCGGGTTAGTTGCTGTACCTTTCACAAGTAAACGTTTGGTTGCCGTTTTGAGGAATTATCCAGGTGGTGAACGTGGCACTTCCGGCCGTGTTGGTGCACGAAATCACGGGGTTGACTGGCACCCACGAGGGCATCAAGTAAAGGTTAAAGTTTTGGCAGGTCCCCGGATTGTTAAAAGGCGGGTACGGCCCGGTTCCAAAGGCCCAAATCGAGCTGTTCCATTGGCTGACGCTGTTGGGCAGCAGGCCCGTCGCACAGTACGTCAGGGTCACGGGCAGGTTGCCCACGGCGGTGTCGGGCCCAGTGATTTGAACGGTTTCAGGCAGCGAGTCGAGCGACGCGAATCCGCTTAAAGTCAGTAAGATGGCAAGCACTATGGGCAATTTGGTTGGCTGAATTGAAAGTTCCGAACCAGCCCGTTGAAATAAATGCCACGCAGCCCGTGGATTTTGGCATTTTCTGCGAAACCCATTTTGTGTTCAAAAGTTCGGTACCTTTGCACCGCAGTTGCTAGGGCGGCTGCCTTCACACCGGAGGGAGTATTAACCTTGGTGCGGCCGCTTCCGGTGCGGCGCTCCGCCTCCCTTAGGGAATATGAAATTTACAGATCTCGATCTGAACGCAGACATTTTGGATGCGCTTCAGGACCTGGGCTACGAAAGCCCCACACCGATTCAGCAGCAAGCGATTCCGCCGGCCCTCGAAGGCCGCGACGTGCTGGGCACCGCCCAGACCGGAACCGGCAAGACCGCCGCATTCGTGCTTCCCATTATTGAACTTTTGAGTCGCGAGCCCATCGACACGCAGCGCCCGATTCGTGCACTCATTTTGACTCCGACCCGTGAACTCGCGATCCAGATCGACGAGAGCATTCGCGACTACGGAAAGTACGTCGACGTGAAGCGCGCCCTCATTTTTGGCGGAGTCGGCCAGCAGCCCCAGGTGGACGCGCTGCGCCGCGGTTCCGAAATCGTGGTCGCCACCCCAGGCCGCCTGCTCGACCTGATGCAGCAGGGCCATGTGGACCTGCGCGACCTGACGTGGTTTGTGCTTGACGAAGCCGACCGCATGCTCGACATGGGCTTCATCAACGACGTGCGCAAGGTGATTGCCAAGCTTCCGCGCGAGCGCCAGACAATGTTCTTTAGCGCCACGATGCCCTTTGAGGTGCTTCGCTTGAGCGACGACCTGCTCGTGGACCCTGTTCGCGTTTCAGTGGCCCCCGTGTCGAGTACGGCAGAGAAAATCGCCCAAAAGGCGTACTTCGTCGACACGAACGCCAAGCGCGACCTGCTGGCCCACGTGCTGAAGTCCGACGACGACATCAAGTCGGTCCTTGTTTTTTCGCGCACCAAGCACGGAGCCGACCGCATCTCCAAGGATTTGGAGCGCCGCGGAATTCCGGCCCTCGCCATTCACGGCAACAAGTCTCAGAACGCCCGTCAGGCGGCCCTTACCAGCTTTAAGAAGGGCAAGACCCGCGTGCTTGTCGCTACCGACATTGCCGCGCGCGGAATCGACATCGACGAGCTCACGCACGTTATCAATATGGATATTCCAGACGTGGCCGAAACCTACGTGCACCGCATCGGCCGTACGGGCCGCGCCGGAGCCTCTGGTGTCGCCTACTCGTTCATCGATCGCGAGGAGTATGGCAACTGGCAGGCCGTCCTCAAGCTCATCAACGTCGACGTGCCCGCTGAGCGCGAGCATCCGTTCCCTTCAGTTTTGTCGACCCCCGACTCATTCGGAATGGTTGCCAAAGCCGCCGCAGGCGGAGGCGGACCGCGCCGCCCGTCGCGCCCCCAGGGCCGCCGTCGCTAGGTTTGGGTCTCTTAAATGCAAAAGCCCCGAGCGCGAGCTCGGGGCTTTTTATTTGGTGCAACTACCAGCCTACCAAGAAGCAGGCAGACTCGCGTACTTCTGCGTAAAAGGCCGCCAGACTTCGGCGTGCCACGTTGCGATCGCCTTGAGTTGGGTTTCGGTGGCAGCCTTGGCTCCCTTCCATGCGTTGAGGACGTTGGCCGACGGGGCGCCGCGCAATCCCCAGTAGTGACTCGAGAACTGGCCGTACTTCCACTCCCAGGTTTCGGGCTGCTCGAAGTAGCCTTTGACGTCTTCTTTGCCAAATAGGGCCATTCGGCGTTCTTCGATGGACTTGAGTTGGGCCTTTAAGTCGGCGCGCAACTCTTTGGTTTTGGCGGTATCGTCGTTCGCAGCCACAAATTTTTCGATCAGTTCCAGGTGCTTTTTGGCATCGCGCAGTAGGGTTACGGCACTGTCCAGTAGGGCCATTTGGCCGTTTACTTCGGCGCTGAAGCCTTGCTGTGCAGCCCAATCGGCATCGGTGCGGACCGCGCGCGGATCGTCGTTCACCGTAACGTAGGCACTGTCGCGGTGCGGGCCGAACTCGTACACCATCAGGTAGCGTCCGGGTACGACTTCGGGGCCATAACCTGGATCGTTGGCGTTCTCGCGCTTGCTGCGGCTCATGCTGGGGCGCTCGGTGCCGGCGCTTCGCAGGTTCCAGTTCCAGCGCTGCAGCCCGTTTTCAGTCGGAACCTTCGTTTCTATCCGGCGGATTCGGGTTCCGCTCGGATCGTAAATGTCAACGCGCAGCCACTTGACTTTTTTGAGTTCCTTGTCGGCCGTGTCGCGCTGCAGCATGTAGCTCATGCGGGCTCCGCCGCTGCGGTTTTCGCCCTGAAACATTGCGTGCCCCTGAAAGCGAATGCCGTCAGACTCGGCGTAGATCCAGTGGTAGGCGTCGGGCGCATCAAAGGCGGTAAGGACCCGGCCCTTAGCTGATGCAGCCTCGCGAAGCGGACGCAAATCGTCCAGGATCCACGCCGCGCGGCCAAAGGTTCCGAGCACCAGGTCGCCTTCGCGCTCTTGGATGGCGAGGTCCTGCACCGGCATCACGGGAAGGCCGGTCCAGCGCTGCCAGTTCTTGCCACCGTTGGCGCTCACGAACAGTCCGGTCTCTGTGCCCAGGTACACCAGCGATGGCGACGCAGGGTCCTGAAGTACGCTCAGGCAGTGGCCCATTCCTTCGGGGCGGTTGCTGGCTATAAGGTTGGTCCAGGATTTTCCAAAGTCTTTGGTATGAAAGAGGTAGGGCGTGAAGTCTCCTTGGCGGTAGTTGTTGACCACCACCCAAGCCTCGCCCGCGTTTACGGTGCTGGCGCGAACTTGCGGAACCCAAGCTCCATCGGGGAGGCCTTTGATGCTGCAGCGGGTCCAGCTGGTGCCGCCGTCGCGGGTGAGCTGCACGGTTCCGTCGTCGCTGCCCGTCCAAATCAGACCCTTTTGAAGGGGAGAGGGGGCGATTGCCAGCAGGCAGGTGTGCATTTCGGCTCCCGTCACGTCAAAGGTAAGGCCGCCCGACTCGAGGTACTTCTGCTTTTCAGGGTTGTTGCTGGTGAGGTCCGGCGAAATAATGCTCCACGACGACCCGCGGTCGGTAGAGTAGTGGACGTGCTGCGATCCGTAGTAGAGCGCGTCGGGATTAAAGGGGTCGGCTGCGATGGGGCTGTTCCAGTGCCAGCGCAGAGGTTTGCCCTCGGGGTGGACGGGCTTGATAAAGCTCTTTAATCCGTTTGAAACGTTTACCCGAGCCAGGTAGCCTTCTTGGGCCATAGCATAGACGGTCGACGGGTCGGTCGCGTGCGGAAGCACGTCAAATCCGTCGCCAAAGTAGAGTTCGGTCCAGTCGTTGTTGCCGATTCCGCCCTTGAGGTGGTAGGCCGGGCCCTTCCATGAGCCGTTGTCCTGCATTCCGCCGTAGACGTTGTAGGGCAACTGGTTGTCGACGTTGATGTGGTAGAACTGTGCAAGCGGCAGGTTCTCGACAAAACGCCAGCTTTCGCCGCCGTCGCGGCTGATGTTGAGTCCGCCGTCGTTGCCCTCAATGACGTAACCTGGTGTCTTGGGCGAAAGCCACAGGGCGTGGTGGTCGGGGTGAATGTCGCTGTAGCGGGCAATGGTTTTCCAGGTGCGTCCGCCGTCTTCGGACTTCGTCACGAGCGTCCACAGGGAGTAAATCGTGTGCTCTCTAAAGGGGTCCACGTAGATTTCGCTGTAGTAGAACGGACGGTTGCCGATGTCTTCGGCGTCGCTGATGCGGGTCCACTTTACGCCGCCGTCGGTGCTCCTGTAGAGGGCGTTTTTGTCTTTGTTTTCAACCAGGGCATAGACCATGTTGGGGTGGCTGGGTGCCACGGCGAGGCCAATGCGGCCCAGGTCGCCTTCGGGCAGTCCGTCTTTTGAGGTGCGCTGGGTCCAGGTTTCGCCGCCGTCGTGGCTAACAAACAAGCCCGAACCGCTGCCACCGCTCTTAAAGAACCAAGGCCAGCGGCGGTATTCCCACATTGCCGCAAAGAGCTTGTTGGGGTTGACGGGGTCGATCACGAGGTCGGCCGCACCCGTACGGTTATTGCGGTACAGGACTTTGCGCCAGGTTTTGCCTCCGTCCGAGGTTTTGTACACGCCGCGGTCTTCGGTGTCGCCGTAGGCCAGGCCAATGGCGGCTACCCACACCGTGTTGGGGTCGCGCGGATGCACCACGATGCGGTGAATTCCTTTGGTGGCGGTTAGGCCCATGGCCTGCCAGGTCTTGCCGCCGTCCAGGCTGCGAAACAGGCCGCCGCCGATGGTTTGGGAGTTGCGCGGATTTCCTTCGCCGGTGCCCACCCAAATCACGTCGGGGTTGCTGGGGTCGACGCGGACGGCACCAATGGACGGATTGGGCTGCTCGTCCCAAATGGAGGCCCAGGATTGGCCCGCGTTGGCGCTTTTCCAGAGTCCGCCCGACGCGGAACCCGCATAAATCACGCGTTCGTCGCGCGGATCCACGTCAATGGCGGTGACCCGTCCACTCATGCCGGCAGGGCCGATACTGCGGAATTTCAGGTTTTTAAGTACGTCTTCAGGAAGGGTTTGGGCCGAAAGATGTAGGGCGGCCAGGAGTCCGAGGGTGAAAAGGCGAAATTTCATTCTACCAAAATACGCCACCCACCCGTTTTAAGTGTTTAACTTGGTCAAGATGAAACCGCTGCTGCTCATTTTGCTCGCCGTACTCTCTCCTGCGCTGGCGGGCCAAACGGTGTTTACCGCGGACTACGCCTCTCAGGCTGACGTCAACATATTTGTGGTCGACTACGAATCCCAGGCCGACCTCAAGGTCTTTAAAGTGCCGTATGCCTCGCAAGCCAAGGGCAACGAGGGCAAATGGTTCTGGGTTCCCTACGCGTCCCAAGCCCAAAAGAAGGTGTTCTTTGTAGACTACGCCTCGCAGGCGGACCTCAAAATCTTTTTTGTGAAGTACGAATCCCAGGCGGGCTGGCGCAGCGCCGCCAAAAAACACCTACTGTACTGATGGAACGGCAGTTTCCCATAGGTCGGTTTGTGTACCAGTCCGCTGAGGCCGACATGGCATTAATGATTAAGCGTTTGGAAACGCTTCCGCAGCGCCTCAAAGAGGCCTGGACGAAATGCCCGGAAGGGCTCCGCGACGAACCCTACCGCGACGGAGGCTGGACGCGGCGCACCGTGGTGCACCACATTGCCGACAGCCACCTCAATATGTACGTACGGATTAAACTCGCACTTACCGAGGACGAACCTACTGTCAAGCCCTACGACGAAAGCGCATGGGCAACGCTGCCAGACGGACCCGTGGAACTTTCGCTTCAGCTGATTGAGGCGGTTCACGGTCGAGTGGTTCCGCTGCTCCAAACGTTTGGTGAAGAGCATTTTGACCGTCGCTACGACCATCCGGAACTGCTTCGCACGGTTCCGCTGCGCGAAGTGGTGCAGATGTACGCCTGGCACGGCGACCACCATTTAGCTCACATTCAACTCCCTGCCCTGTGAAAAAGACCCTAATTTTTGCATTTGTCGCCGGAACCTTACTGTTCATGTGGCAGTTCCTGTCGTTCGCCGCCATCAACCTGCACGAGGCTGACCAGCGCTACCACCCGATGCAGGACAGCATTTTGGCGGACCTCGCGGCCTACGGGCTCGACGACGCGGGGTACATGCTCGGCCAACCGGCGCCGGACGCGACGAATGAACAGCGAGCAGAATTTATGGAGGCGCGCTCTGGCCAGCCATGGGCGCATGTTGTGTGGCATCCTGCTCAAGATACCGACATGCTCAAGCCGTTACTGCGCGGATTTAGTAGCAATGTGCTGATCGCGGGCCTGCTCTTTTGGCTGCTGGGCCAGGTTCGCAATATGGGTTCCGCGCGGGGCGCGGCCGTAACTTTGGTGCTCGCCTACATTGGCTACACCTATTTTATTTACAGCGATCATGTGTGGTACGACATTCCCGACCACGTCGTTCACCTGGTGGACACGGTGGTTCCTTGGACCCTCATCGGCGCCTTGGGCGGATGGATGCACGCGCGGAGCCGTGCGTAGCCTGGCCTTCGTTAGTTTTTGGTTGCTAGCCTCAGGTCTTGCAGCTCAGGATTGGGCTGAAAAGCCCGTGGTCACCGAGCCCCAAGGGGCGCTTTACCCATTGCCAACCCGCCCTGACTACACTCGGGTCGACGCTTGGGCGGCCCACCCCGAAGTCGTTGACGGCAGCGACCGGCGCATCGCCGCTGCGGATCGCGTGGCTGGGACGTTTGAGGGTTCTGGAATTCCGACCTTTTTTGTGTACCCGACGCACTACGAGGTGGGTCCGAAGTGGAACGCTGACGTCTATGATGCCACCTACCGCCAGCAGGTCGATGAGGGCACGCTGGCCAACCAAGCTGCGGTGTTTAACGGAATCGGGCACGTGTGGGCTCCGCACTACCGCCAAATGAAGTTGGACGGATACTACACCCACGACTCGGCTCAGTTGGCGTTGGCATACGTAGCTTTTGACTCGGCCTACCAGGACGTGCGAAGGGCATTCGTACGCTTTATG
>Ga0222714_10004190_pt1 | contig 14283 bp, 36 predicted proteins | sample C33_3DmetaG_FD_165048 | JGI IMG/M metagenome (GOLD analysis project Ga0222714, IMG submission 165048) | Estuarine water microbial communities from San Francisco Bay, California, United States - C33_3D | ecosystem: Environmental > Aquatic > Marine > Unclassified | place: USA: California... | reverse complement strand
AAAGAAGTACGGAGAAATTTTGTAATGATTGATTATTTAGAAATTGGTCCAGTTCCTGCTGGTGAAGATTGTGCTCAAGTTGGTAGTGTTGATTTTAGAAATCAATCTAAGAGGGAAATGAGAGCGTATATTAATCAGTTGAAGCGTGAGTTTCCGGCTTATGCTGAGCATAACGTTCGGTTTGTTGCAAAGTATTTCCCTCACGATTTTGGTAGTTATGGTGAAGTTTGTGTTGAATATGATACAGATGATGAACTGGCTACTACTTTTGCTTTTAAAGTAGATAACTTTATTCCTATGCAATGGGATGAAGAAGCGCTTGAAGAGTTAGATGATTCTTTCTAAGGAGAAGATATGAACATTGACAAAGTTCCTTACAATTTAAAACGTGATCATTTGCTTGAACAAAATCAACAATCCATGTATCAAAGTGGTGGTTGTGTTTATCGTGGAAGCAATGGTTTGTCTTGTGCTATTGGTTGTCTTATTGCTGATGAGCATTATGATGAAGATAATATGGAAAATGAGCCTGTTACGGTGCATGATGTTATGCTTGGTATTGACCTTAGCAATCCTGAATGGAATACAAATTCACGACAGAGGGCTAGAGCAATGCTTTTCTTTCTACAAAGAGTTCATGATGACTTAACTCCTTACACTTGGGAGAGTGATTTGAATTATCTTGAAAGTATTCTTTTTGAACCCGGTTCTGATTCTCTAAGAGAAGAGGGTGTCTATTACGGTAGATTAGAGTTTAAGTACGGAAGAATTCTTGACAGAGAGAACAAAGGTGATGAAATTCATTTCTTCACTCCAAATGAGTTTATAGAACATACTAAAAAGAAAGAGGTGAAGTAAGATGGGCCTTGATTGTATTCCAGAAACATATGCTTGTGAAGCAGAAGGTACACAAGTAAAAGATGAGGATGGTGAATTTAGTTGTCGATTGACTATCGAATCCGGCATGTGTCCTTGGAAAAGAGAAGTTAGTAAAACTGATTTTGCTAATGGTGCTGTTCTTGGTATGTTTGGTACTCCTTGTTGGTATCGTGGTAAGCATGGTCAATGGATGATTGATTTGCTCACAAGTAGTGATCATGAAATTAAAAGACCTTATCCTGATTTTTATGGTGGTCATGAAACTCCTGAATGGAATGATGATAGCCATTATGAGCAGGGTTTTTCTTTTGCTAGTGATTGCCTAAGTCTTGCTGAATGGTTTGATAAGCATACTGATGATTATGTTAAAGCAGTCAGAGTGAATGGGACTGCTTATTACAATTCTGATGATGAAGCCATTACTGATTGGAAATATGCTTCTTGGTGGCTAAAGTTTGTTGCTGATTATGATGGTTTTGTACCTTGGTTCTAGAAAGGAAATGATGAAAATGGAATGCCCAGAATGTCAATCTATTGAGATATACATGGAAGATGAATACTACGATAGAAAAGTGCACATTTTAACAATGAAATGTCACGACTGTTCTGCTTTGTTTGAAGAACACTATCTGTTTGAACAGACTGTTATCGTAACAAAAGGAAACAAATGAGTGAAGAGCGTTTAGTTACAGATGCAATTAATTGTTTGAAGCGACCTGATGATTTTGGTTGGTTTGGTGATGACGATATGTTTGTCACTTGGTCTTTTGCTGGTATTAACAAAGCAATTAACCATGATGATCCTTTGGAAGAATCAAATTTTGAGGTAATTAGCAAAGATTTGATGGAACGTTTTCCTGACGATTTTGATATTGTTGGTGTTAAGCATTGGGCTGTTGGTTCTATGGATCAATTGCGTGTTCGTGTTTTGAAGAATGAAGGTAAGGTTGAATATGATAATTTGACTGAGGCTTTTCATGCTTTGATGGAATGGCATGATACTCTCCATGATTACCCTGTTGCTGATGAAACTGATTTGTATGAGCGTGAGTATGGTTATGAAGTAAAAGATCTTGCTTGGAGATTGGAATACACCAATCCTTTAAAGTATGTTATTCATGTTGCTGGTGATTATGAAGAACTTGCTAATGATTTAATCTATCAGGTTAATCAGTACGGTTATTGTTCTTATTCTGAACCTGCTTCTGATGAAGATATTCTAGAGGCTGCTTTTGAACTTGACCTTTGTAAATTTAATGAAGCTGAGTTTTGGAATGAGTGGGCCGAAAACAATAAGAAACAGATTGTTTGGAATCATTATACAAATCTAGGTGGTTCTCGTAAGGAAGTACCCGGGCAAATTAAAATGGAGATATGATGGCAGTTACTGTTGAACAGCGTTTTAGTTATCTTGTTAACGCTTTAAAAAAGATGGGGTATGAGGGTGACACTAATAGTGTTGCTCAAATGAATAAGTTTCTATCTTTTAATAGAGACCATGTTCTTTACCCTAAAGCTATTTATCATTGGAATGAATGGCACAACGATACGTATACGTTTAGGTTAGGTCAGCACAAAAAAGATATTGTTAGATCAACATCTACTCTTGATGCTGCTGTAACTATGGTGAGAAAGAAAGTCTGATGGAAGAGAATACATTTACCTACTGGCCTCAGAGATTAATTGAGGATGATTATGAAGAAGGAGACCGCTGGGATTGGGATAAGAATGATAAATCTCAATACTGTAAGCATGGGAGCTTTATTGGTTCTTGGTGGGGTCCTGATATTTCTTGTTTTAAATGTGAAATGGAGTAGAAATGGATAAGTTTATATTAACTAATAGAGAGGTAACTGCTCTCTACAATAATTTGGATAGATTATTTGGTGCGTACAGTCGTGGCAAATATCCTTTTAATGAACTGACTGAATCTGAAATACCAATTGTTCATCAAGAGATGCACATATTGTTTCAGGTTCGTGATGATATTGAGTTGTATCTTGATGCTTTAGAAGCAGAAGCGCAAATGGAAATGATGGAGGAAGAAAATGCCTAACTGGTGCGAAAACCAAACATATGCCTATGGCAAAATTGAGAATATCAAAAAGTTTATTGATCCTATCAAGGAAGGATTAGAGGCTGGTGATTATCAAGGCTTTTTGAATCACTATTATCCATGCCCTCAGGAATTGAAAGACACTACTGCTGCTTTTATCAATCCTGAAAATCCTATCCCTGATAATTGGATTAATTTTGTTAAAGATGGTACTTGGACACAAGAAGAATACGATAACCGTGCTGCTGAAGCAATTGCTAGTGCTGAACAACAGCGAAGTAATATTGAGAAGTATGGCTATTCTGATTGGTATCACTGGTGCATTGACAATTGGGGTAGTAAATGGGGTGATTGCGATTTAGTTGTTGAAGATATCCAGCCTTATGGTGGAGATGGATATGGCTTTGTGCAATTGCGTTATGATTCCGCTTGGGGACCAAATAACGAAGGCATAACAGAAATATCAAAGCTTTTCCCAAAACTTCTATTTGATTCTTTTTATAGAGAAGAAGGTATGGGTTTCCTTGGTCATTTCCAAGTACATAATGGCGATGTGCTTAATGATGAAACTGGTTCAACTATTCCTACTGCTCATGATTACGAATATCGAATTGATTTTAATGATGATGACGTTATGAAACAGTTAGTTTGAGAGGAGGTAATTGATGTCGTTCTTTTCTGATGATGATATACAACAAGCTATTAAAAATATGGGCGAAGTCCCAGACGGTTTGATTGATAATACTGGTTATGTAAATTTATTTGCTGCTCACATTGAAGCAATTAAGTGTTTAGATATTGAAGATGAAGAATCTAGGTTGACATATATGATGAGAGTTATCAATATGATTGGTGATCCTTCTGCCGAAGATTTTGAAGTAAGGTCAGTAGAAAATATTACATGCATGACTTTTCATATTGTTAATCTTCTTCAAATTGGTTCAATGATGAAAAATGATTTTACCAAGATGTATGTAGACAGTCTAGAAAATGAAGTTTTGCCTAAACTTATTGAAGATCAAGGAGCAATGCCGTATTGGAACAATTAGATGATTCGTGGATGAAACATGCTTTGTGCAAAGACCATGATACAGAGTTGTTTTATCCAGAGACCGGTGAAACTGCTCAATCAAAAAAAGCAATAATGATATGCAAAGGGTGCTCGGTTAGAGCGGAGTGTTTGTATTCAGCATTATCTAGCCCAGAAACTTTTGGTGTATGGGGTGGATATAGTTATCGTGGAAGAAGAAAGCTTGCAAGAAATTTACCGCAACCAGTGACTCTAAATTTAATTAAGAAGGTTTTAAATGAAGGTACATTCTAATCAGTATAAAATTAAAGTTGTAAAAGAGACAGTTGTAGATTTGAACTCTGATATTGAGGCCGAACAAGTGGCTGAAATGTTAGCGTGTAGAGAGGATAATACTCCAGCATTTGGATATGTCACTCTAGTTTATTCAGACTACGAAAAGATTCCTGTATGACTAAAGAGTGGTCAGAAGAAGGTTTGAATTTTGATGCTGTTGTTCCCATAAAGTGTATGGTAGATTATGGAATACAAAAAGTTATCAAAAAACCTCAGCAATTGACTGATGAAGAAGGTGAGGCTGAAGATGAGTAAATCTGCATCGCATATGCAGAAGTATTGGTTCGCCAGAGGCTTCTATGATAGGCTGACTTTTTCTGCAAAGGATGTGCCATCAATTGAGATGGTCGAATACGCAGAAGAAGTGACAGGAATTAACATCCTTAAGGAATACGAATTGGGTTATGAACAAGCAGAGAAAGACAAGGTGAATAATGTCATCTGAACAGTTATCATGTGCTCAGCGAATTGATGATCAATTAGCTGGGAGAGAAGAAGACTTTGACAATATCTTTGAGGCTATGGATAACGATGAAGAATACGAAGGGCAAGACGCTTATGAAGCGTTGCATGAGTATGCTTTGGGTTACGATAAGAAAGAGATGTTGAAGATTCAGTTGTCAACGGGTGGTCCCGGTGATTGGTTAGAATGTTATCTTTCTGATAACGAATTGTACAAAGTTGAATATCATTTCAATGATTGGTTTGATCATGCTCAAACTAAAGTTGATGAAAGTTCATCTTTGTATAGGTATGCAGAAACAGTTATTGAGTCAATGTACTTTAGCTAAAAGTGAGAAATGAAAATGGATGAAATTAAAATTCAAGAAATCAATCCCGTTACGGAGGAACCTATTATGAGTGAAAACACAGAACAGAAAACCTTTACTTCGTTTATTAATAGTCTAAGCGATTTGCTTTTGGAGCATGACGATTTCAATTACAATATTGTTCGTTCTGCTGCTGAGCGTGTCAATGATGATTTTGATATTGACAATCATCTTGATTTGGATGAGATTACACATCATGTTCAACACAATTTAGATAGGTATGACCTAGCAAGTGACCTTGAAGATTATCTTGACTATGACGATATTGCTACAAAAGCAATCCGTGAAATGGATATGTCTGAAGTTGCAAGTGAGGTTAGAGATTACTTCTCTGTTGAGGAAGAAATTAATGGTCAGGCAGAGAAATTGCTAAATGACTATGATCCTAGCAATAGTTGCACTATTGGTTTGGAATTTACTAAGGCAATTGCTCGGGCTTTGCAACATATGACGGAAAATTCAGATAATGAAGATTATGAAGTGATTCAGTTCTTGATGAATCGTAACGCTATCGTTATGGAACGAGTAGTTGATAGTGACAGGAATGTTGTTGAAGAAAATATTCTTGCCGCTGAGGGTGAGGTTTTCCGTAATGATGATAGTAATTTGACGAATCCTGAAACTTTTGTGCCTTCACAAATTCCTGCAACTAATGTTCAGGAACATGCTATTGAAGCGTTGAAGCGTGTTGTTCATGAAGTGTTTGCTTCTTATATTCCTACTTATGCTAATGATCCTTTTATGAAGGTTCGTTTGGAAGCAAAAGCGTTTGATACTTTTACTGATTACATGAATGGAAAGTGGTGATATGGCTAGAAAGAAATATATTCGTATTCGCAATGTGTCGGGACAAGATGAAATGCTTGTCCCACGCATTGCTTTAGAGAAGCTTGGTCTTTCTACTAAGCGTGAAGATATGGATACGATTGGTCGATTTGGTTCTGGTATCAAGTTTGCACCAATTGCTGCTTTGCGTAATGGTTGGGAGTGGGTCTTTGTTGGTAATGATAAGAATGGCCCTTATCAAATGAAATACATTGTTCAGGAAGAGGATGGTGTTGATTGTATTTGGTATGACTATGGCGATCAACAAAAGCCTTCATCTTTTACTACTGGTGCTGGTGAACTTTCTTGGACAGATGCGTTTCAGATTATTCGTGAGCCTATTGCTAATGCTATGGATGGCGTTAGTCAGTTCGGTGGTGAATGGTCTATTGATGTTGTGAATAAGATTGAAGAAGAAACCAATGGGAATGGTTTTGATGTTTACATCACGGCTTCTCCAGAGTTGATGGAAATTCTAGACAACATTGATTTGTATTTTTCTTACAACAGGAAGAAAGTATTTGAGACTGGTGCGTTCAACACTATTGGTCTGAAGAATGTGACAAGCGATTTGCGAGTGTTTTCACAAAACGTTTTGATCTTGCATAAGCCTGATGAGCGTTCACTGTTTGACTATGAGTTTCCTGTTATTGATTTGAACGAAGAAAGAACTGTCAAATCTGAATGGGATTTGGGTTGGAGAGTTGCTCACGTTCTGGCTAAGGTGAACGATTTCAATGTCGTTGCTAAAGTGCTTAAAGAAGCAACTAGTGTTTATGACAGTGACCCTTTTGAGTTTGGTCAAGGTTGCGCTTCTCATTACAAAAATGTTGATTTTGATGATGCTTGGAAAGAAGCATTTTACAATATTTATGGTGAGAATGCTGTAATCTATCCTGTTACTAATGCGGCTAGTTCTATTGAAAGTTCATTGAGGTTGCGTGGTGCTAAAGCAATACCTGTTTATTCTGATGGGGCTTATAAGTTCCTTGAGGGTGCTGGTATTGAGAACTATATGACAACTCTTGGTGAGGATTATCAGTATGAAATCCAAGATGATATTTCAAAGTATCCAGAGTTGATAGATGCTATTGGTTATGTGAAGAGAGCAATTCCTGATAGCGCATCGGTTATTGATAACTGTGGAATTCTATTGGGTGAAGCAGCAGCGCAATGCAAAGGTCTTGCTATTAATATCAAAGATCCTGCTAAGACAAGGATACTTGTTTCGGTAGATCATCTTGATAGCGGTTCCGTTTCAGATATTGTTGCCACTTTAGTTCATGAGTATGATCATGTTCGTACTGGCATTAGTGATGGTTATTCTGAAGATGGTAGACGTTTTCGTGATCTTGCGGATAAGCATATCGGTAGAATGATTGTAAAGAATTACAAGCCGAACCCATTCTACATTGAGAATGGCGTGGTATGCTTTAAGACATCAGATATGACATCCGTTGGTGGTGAACTTCTTGCTAAGACTGAGTATGTTGATATGCTTGATTGTTTCATCATGAAGATTGGTAACTTTGTGTTCAAGGCTTTTAGTCAAAGTGACAAAGAATCTTTTGACAATGAGCACCGACCAGAATTTAGCAATAACAGCACTGTTGTTTCTTATCCATCATTTTCAAATATTGAAAGGATCGAACTTGTATAGGCTAATATGGATTTATAGTTTCGTGATGCTATCGCTTTTAGCAGTTGCTCTTCTTCCAGTATTTCTATTATTGCTTGCTTTTTATGCAGGTGGCCTATTAGTTGCGATATTTGCATAATGCCTAAGTTTAGAAAATATTACGTCGTTGAGTATCGGATACCGATTGAGATTGAAGATGCTGATTCAATTCAAAAAGCTGCTTCTATGGCTAAAAGAATTTGTGAGCGTCAGTATGGATTTAACCCAGATAATTGGTATGCTCGCATATTTGAGTATAGTTCTGGAGAAAATCAGGATGGTGTTGTGTCTGAGTATTTTTATAACCCGAACTCATCTAATTTTAGAGAGATAACTAAAAATATTGGTTATCATAAAGAGCTAATAGAAAAAGGTATTGATCCAACTAAAGAGGTAGAAGATGAGAGTTGAGTTGAAAGTATCCGATGTTGATTCATCACTTATTGATAGATTAGAATTTGTCTGGCAAAGCGATGAAAGTTGGGGTTTGACTAACAAAGGTCACCTCAGAGTTACATTTCAGAACGGTGCAAGATATATCTATGAAGATGTGCCTTTTGCTTTATTAATGGCTATGGCATCTTCTGACTCTGTTGGTCAGGCTTTTAGTGAGTCTATCAAGAATGGTAGTTATAAATATTATAAGGACTGATATGTCAAGAAGAATAAGACGGTTGCAAAAAAAATGGTCGTTAGAAATAGATGGCGATGATCATAGTCTAGAGAAAATTGCTAGCTGGGTTAATAGTTTAGAAAAGGAAATGAGAAGAAGTAGTAATGACACTGAGTTCATTGGTGAGTTGTTGGAAGCAGCCTATGTTTATTTTAGTCAAACCTTCACAGAAGAAGAAAAAGCAGATTGCTTCGTCTACCTCTTAGGCTTATTCCATAGGAAAATTAAATGATATGCGTGCAAAGTATCCGCCTAAATGGGTTAAATTAGAGATGTTGGATTTAGATCATCAGGGAGTTGATCTGTATGATTGGGAATCAGTTAAAGACTTCTTGGAGGGACAAAATCGCTTCACTATGCTAGAATGGATGAAGGACAACAGGCAGTTATTCTATTACTCTGTTCTGTCCAATAATTACAAGGCTTTGTGATGAACGAAGATACGCAGAAAGAACTATATACAGATGTTGTATTAGAGTTACTTACTGCGTATCTTTTTTCTGGAGAAGAAGGCAATAAGCAACTTACTTTCGACCTTATGGAGTCAGTAAGGAAAAATCCTGTCACTGCTGGTAAGGGTTTGATGGAAGGTTTGGTTTTTTCTTCTGTGATACATATGGCTTTGATGATATCTATATTGGGCATGGTAATAGACAAAAGCCGTGAAGAGGCTTTGCAGTATTATGCTATGGCATATCAATTTACTAGAGATACTGTTGCTGAAATGCCACAAGTTCACCCTGATGTTGTGAATGAGATTGTGGAAAAGCTAAACGGCCTGATCTAGATTACAGATCAGAAGCCTGTTAATTTTTATTCTCAAAAAGGAGGTAACTTTACTATGAGAATTTTGATATTATTATGTATGGCGGTAGCGTCAATATCTTTTTCTATTGGAAAGGACGTAGGTGAATCTAAAACTCAAGAACAAGAAATCGTTTTTGTCAGCACTTCTAATTTTTCTGATTTGGATGTAGATGACAATGTGTTTGAATTTGAATCAACGACAACAACTGTTGTTGATTATTATCAAGGTGAGGGTGGTCCTGAGCCTGAATATCATTTAGAGACTACTACAACAACTTTGCCTTTACCTGACGGTAAGTGTTCAGAATGGTATTCAATTGCTGTTGAGGCAGGTTGGGCAATTGATGAATTAGAGAAGATTGGGCGTATTATTTACGCTGAGAGTCGCTGTATCGCTGATATTGCTAATGGGTCTTACTCTTATGGTTTGACTCAAATAGAATGGTCTGCTCATTACGAATGGCTTGATTCCGAGTTTGGTATTACTGAAAGAGAGGCTTTGTACGACCCTTATGTTAATTTATTGGTAGCAAGATGGTTGTTTGATTACGCAGAAGAAACGTATGGCTGTGGATGGCAACCTTGGTATATGAGTGGAGATTGGTGTTAATGAAACTAGCAGATTATTATTTAAATGAAGATTACCCCGGAGTTATTTTTGAATGTCTGGGTCACCCTGTTGAAACAACTATTGATCATCATGGTGATGTGATTAGAGAGGAAGAAAATGATTTGCAGGCTGTTATTCGCATGGTTGGGGATAACGCTGAGTTTGTATATTTTATTGAAGATCTCGTTGAGTATAATGATCACGTATGCTCTTGCGGTCAGTTGGGGTGTGGGCATGTATAACGATATCCTTATTGGTTTGGCAGTAGGCGCTGTTAGCCTATTCCTTCTTCTTGCAATCAAATTACGATGATTTATTACATTTTAGCTACAATTGTTACAACTATCATATGCATTATTGCAAAACAAATCACGAAAGGTGACTGGGAATGAAATTGGATAAGCATACCTGTCCTCGTTGTTTGGGTGGTATCCCAAATGATTTACAGAAGGGTGAATATGTCGGTGCCATTAGTAGAACCGATAACAAAACAGAAATCTGTTCTGGCTGTGGAACGGATGAAGCATTGGAAGACTTTTTAGGTGGTGGCTTGATGTCACAAACAGAATGGGCGGTGAATGTATAATGAAGCCAGATTATGATGACCCAATGGATATCTTTGATCCAAGGAATTTCGTTAGGAAATGTGTTGAGTGTGGCAGGATGTTTGACATGCTTGATAATGTTGATGCTGAAGAATGGCATTACGGACATGATTGTGAAAAATAATGACTAGTAATAAGTATCCTGTTTGGGCTATTAAACGCAAAGATGATGAAACTAAACAGCCTGTAAATAGTCATGGTTATCCGGGTTATGATTATGCTATTTGGTATTGGTGGAGATTGAAATGCGGTATGTCTGTTTATGACAATAAAACTTGGGATGCAGCAATGTTTCTTCTTGAAAGACATAATCAAGATGTTTATAACAGAAACCATTACAGTTACCATTCCCCTATCAAAGTGATATGGGAACGTCTTGATGAAAAGACATGGCGTGTGATCAAGTCTCTTTATGGCAATAATATAGTTATGGCTACACTTACAAGGCTTGAAGAAATTGAAAATCCTGAATCAACTTATCGTTGGTATCGGGAATAAGATCGTCAATATCTAATAGCATGGTGTCTAAGGAGATCTTAGAACAGGGTTTGGTAATGCTTAGTTTGGTGGTGCTTACTAAGTATGGGTAACCTTTCATGAAACACTATTAGATATTGACATTCACCCTTATAGCTCAATGGATAGAGCAAATGACTTCTAATCATTAGGTTGCAGGTTCGAATCCTGCTAAGGGTGCTGAGAAGTGTGGATGATTATTTATCAACTACGGTTGGTTTGTCGAAAACATTCACACTTCTCTTCAGTTTAAGATAGGCTAAGCAACAACTCCTTTCTATGTTGTTAAGGAAAACCTGTGCGGTGCTGTTTGGTTGTTGCAGTTCCGGCATTAAAGGCTTTTAGTTCAATGGGCTAAAGGTTTTCTGCCTATCTTATTTTTATATACCTACAAACATTGGAGAATAAATGAATACAGAAAGAATGATGATGCTTGCAAATTTGCTTGACTCATTACCTGAAGAAAAATTTGACCTTACCTATTGGGTAAATGATAGAGAGCAGGAGGAAGAAACTCCCGATTATGTTGACCTTTCAGTTTATGATTGCAATACGACTGCATGTATTGCTGGATGGGCTGTTGCTTTGAAGAATGATTTATCTGTAGATGAATTGTATTGTGGTGATGTAGAAAAAGAAGCCGGTGAATATCTTGGTTTAAATCGTCAGGAAATGCAACGTCTTTTTTATTATGGAACTGAGACCATCTGGAATGACCATGCTGATGAATTAGATTGTGGTTTTCCTTATGAGCATACAGTAACAAGTAAGATAGCGGCTACCGCTATTCGCAATATTGCACAAGGAAAGTGGGAATTGGTATGAATAAACAAAGAATGATTATGCTGGCTGATCTTTTAGATAATGTGAAGCCGATGCAGTTTAATATGACAGATTGGTTTTCTGTTTGGACTGGAAATTTTGATGACTATAAGGATGATGAGGATCTTTATTCTGAAGCTGATGGTGATGCTTGGGAACCACAAAATGTCATGGTTATGAATGGTTATGATTGCGGGGCTGCTGCTTGTATTGCAGGTTGGGCAGTTGTATTGAAAAATGATTTTGCTGTCAATAACCCAAATAAGCAAACTGTAAATTACAGTTCTAACAATACAGGTTGGGAAACACGTTTGAGAGATGGTGATATGCCAGTTATGACAGAGGCTATGGAATATCTTGGTCTAACTCTTAATCAGGCAAGAACTCTGTTTGTCAATGATATTGGTGATGGTGTCTGGGAGCGTTATTCAGAAGAGCTTGGTGAAGGATTTAATTCTGGAGATATTTCTTTGACTGATATTACTCCTAAGATGGCGGCTAAGATGGTTAGAAAACTTGCTACTGGTGAATGGAGTTGGGGAAATATTGAGTATCCGGAGGATGTAAATGTCTACTAATACAAAAAAGATCGATGTCACTCAGTACGAAGTTTTAGTGCCTTCGTATCGTGAAATCATTGAAGAAAACAAGCGTAGTGGAGTCCCGGGGTCGTATAAGCCTTGGGATTTCTTTTTAAATTATAACAAGGAGGATAGTAATGACTGAACCTGACATTGAGAAAAATATTTATAGCCGAGAACTTTATGGTTTGAGAAGCAATATCTTTGAGATGAATTATCTTCGTGGATATTATGGTCAACTTATTGGTGCTACTGTTGTTGGTATCAAGATGAATGTTGAAGAAGATCAAGAGCATGGTGATCCTTTATTTACTCAAGTATGGCCTTTGATTATCTTTGAGAAAGATGGTCAACGATACAGATGTGAAATCTCTAGGGATGAAGAAGGCAATGGCCCCGGCTATATGTTTGGTTTAAATCAGACAAGCAACTCTCCAGAATTTATGGAACAAGTTAACAGTTTGACGAAGAGTGATCTAGAGACTTTAATTAGGAAATTATCTCAAGAAGTAGATGAAGACCCTTGGTCAAATAAGAATTCAGTAATTACATGGAAGGGTGAATAATGGGTCCAAAAAATAGAAATGCAAAGATGGCAACTGATGTCAAAAGCAAAAACACAATTGTTGGAAAGCATGTCAGGTATATTGGTATGGGTGATCGCTGGTATATCTGTCCTAATTGTAATAATCAATTCCTTCGGGGCTTCTTTTGGGAAGAAGGCGAAGTGAATGGTTGTTCACAACAGTGTTTAAAGAGTCAATTAAAAGAGGTGGTACAGTGAAAGAAATACAAGTGCTAACGGCATTCCCAGATGATGCAAAAAATAGTCCGGAGCCTGAAGATATATTGGAGAAGTTTTCTGAAATCTATGATGATTGGAATAGACCTCAGGGTGATGATCTTGATCAAAACATTATGACTATGATTCTAGATGTCGCTCAGTTTTATGAAGTAAAAGCTTTTGAAGTTAGCGATGGAACGTATGTTTTCTATCCATTGGAGTTTAATGAAGAAGAGGTAAGGTCTGCTATTAACTCTCTTGAGTAAATGTTACTTTTATGTTTAATTGTAATAACCTTTTGTTGCAATTATCCTAAGGATAAAAGTAATTTAAACTGGAGCGATCTCACACTTGATTGGGTGAGGTTTAAGTCCTCTTACAAGTCAAAATAGAGGGCAATGAGAGCATCTGAGGAGAGCTAATGAAAAGTATTTTTTCTGTCGGACCGATTGAAAGTGAACATTACGTCATTGAAGCAAATGATGAAATGAATGATGATGGCACTTATGAAATTATGGAAAGTGAAGATGGAACAACTGTTCCGCTTTACTGGTCAAATGAAGATGGATGGGTTCCTTATTATTTCTGTGATCGTTTTGATGAGCAGGATGTTAAGGATTTGGATGCACCTTTGGGGGGTGCTTGGAAGAAAGCGTATACGATTACGAGTTTTGTTATGAGTGATAGTGGTCAATACAATGTTAATGAGTATGTTCAGATAGAAAGGTATGTTTAGGCAATGAGTGAACAATATGTAGTTGTTGAAGGTAACTTCATGGATGGCTTTAAGATTATCGGTCCGTTTCATGATATTGAAGCGGCTCAGATGTGGGGTGAGTATTGTGTTGAGAATGAGTGGTGGTTTGCTAGTTTGCACAGCCCTTATGATGATGAAAACAATAGCCATGAGAGCGGCTATTACTGGTCGGATGAGGCTAAGGCTATTCTTCAGAGAGGAGATGAGTGATGGGTGAAGATAAGTATATTCCTGAATGGATTACTGCTAAGTTCTCTGTGATTTATGATACAGATCACATTATTAAAGCGTTGAAAGATGCTGGGAATGACGATCCTGATTTGGATGATATTGTTCAATATATTGATGAGTGTTTGTCAGAAGATTTTTCCTCTGATCAGCAAAAGTATGTTGAATTATGGGACTCTGATGGGAATGAGTTATGAAGAAAAAACAACACTTCCTAGATCGTGAGTATAAAAGCCTTGATGAATGGGCAGAAGATAACGAATTTA
>Ga0222714_10004189_pt1 | contig 14288 bp, 5 predicted proteins | sample C33_3DmetaG_FD_165048 | JGI IMG/M metagenome (GOLD analysis project Ga0222714, IMG submission 165048) | Estuarine water microbial communities from San Francisco Bay, California, United States - C33_3D | ecosystem: Environmental > Aquatic > Marine > Unclassified | place: USA: California... | reverse complement strand
GGCGCGTGCGGTGACGATGGCGGCGCGCGCGCGCGGGTCGAGAGTCGTCGTCGCGTATTCGCCGGCGATTGCCGCCTACTTTACGGCGATGACGGCGGGCGATGGGGTAGATTTTGCGTGGTTTGAGCACTGTGTGCGCGTGTGCGCGAGCGACGACGCTGGGGAGGAGGAGAACGAGAACGAGAACGACGACGACGGATGGGGAGGCGCGTGGCCGAATGCGTTTGCGGATGTCGGCGACTGTTGTAAATTTCACAATTACGACCGACGCGGGTGCTCGAAGCGCGCCACCGGGGAGTGCGCGGCGAATCATGAGATGTGCATGTACTGTGGTGCGAATGGCGCCGCCGGTGGCGTAGCGCACGTGGCGAGAAAGTGCCCAATATTGGTTGAGGGCGCGCGCGTCGACGTGGAATTGACGCCGGCGCTACGCGACTTCAAAGTTCCGTCCCTGTGCGAGCGCAATCGTGAACGCTTGCGTGCGCGCGGCGGGACGAAGGCATACATCTACGTCGTCGGTGGGCGCAATCGTGGGCTCACCGTGGGCGTATGCGAGCGCTACGACGTCGTCGGCAACGTGTGGGAACGCGCGCCGACGTTGGTTGAGCCGCGGGGCTCGCACGGCGCGTGCGCGCTCGGGAACGGGACAATCTTGACAATCGGTGGCGGCGGCGTGAGGTCGAATTTAGCATCAATGGAAACATTAGATGTGGCGAACGGGGACGAGGCGTGGACGTTGAGGGATGACGTCGTTCGCGCGCGACACGCCATGAGCGCGGCGTCGACGAGCGGACGCGCGTACGTCGTTGGCGGGTGGTACAATGGCAGCGAAGCGATTGGAGACACGGATATTTATGACGGTGCGTCAAAGTCATGGAGTAAAGGCGCGTCGTTGAACGTTCCGCGGCGCCTGCACGGCGTGGCGGCTACGGAAAATGGCGCCGTATTTGTTTTCGGTGGATGGGCCAGAGGCCAATCAAACGACGACGGCGACGGTGGCGAATGCGACTCAGCTGAACGTTACGACCCGAGTTCGAACACGTGGTCGATGATTGCGCCTTTGCCCGCCCCGGCATGCGCGACGGCGTGCGCAATCGGCGATGCCTGTTACATCTTCGCGTGGGGCTCTGAGGGCCAAAAGCCGACCGCCGCGTCCAGCGGCGGCTTTTACCGCTACGACCCCCACAGCAACGCCTACGAATCCCTCGGGCAACTCCCACTCGAACGATGGTTTGGTTTTGCCGTCACCGCCCACGAAGGCGTGTTATACGTCATCGGTGGCATAGTTAACGGTCGATGGACTGGCCGAGCGTTCGCGTACCACGTCGCCGAACGCGCCTGGGAAGAAATCCCATCCATGTCCTACGTCCGCCGACGCACCGCCGCGCTATGCGTCGACGTCCCGTGCATCCCTAGTGTTTAGTAGAATCCATCATCGCCATGCGCGAGAAAACCCCAGAATTGAATCAATGAATGAAACATCGACGTCTCGGCCAGTCCCGTCGCGAGCTCGAGCTCAGCTCGCTCGAGCGCATCACTCAAACGCCATTGTCTGACATGTCCGCGCGACTTACGCTCACGCGCGCACTCACCACCGCGCGTACATTTACGAGAACCACCGCGTCGTCGAAACCGACGGTGCAACGCACCCCGCTCGTCGCGCGCGTGGCTTTGAGATCGACCACGACATCTGTTACGTCATCATCGTCAACGCGAAAGATGAGCACGGCGGCGACTGCTGACGCGACCGTGGCGGCGACGGAGCCGCGATGGGATTTGGAAAAACATTTTGGATTCGCGTCGACGAACGATGGGAAGATTGACGAGGCGATGAAGGATGTGGAGAAGGCGTGCGAGGCGTTTAAGAGCGCGTACGAAGGCAAGTTGAGTTCTGAGTTGTTATCGGCGATTGAGTCCTACGAAGCGATTGAACAAACACTTACGACGGTGTTGAGCTACATGTCGTTGAGTGCGGACACGCGCTTGATGGATGACGCCATGCAACAACGCAAGGCGGCGTTGATGCAGCAGTACGGACAAGCGAGCGGAAACTATTTGACGTGGTTCGGCCTCGAGTTGGCGGATTTATCTGATGCGGATTTGGACGCCCAATACGCCAAGGATGAAAAGTTGCGCACGTACAAGCCTTATATTGATGAGGTTCGACGCTCGGCGCCGTACAACTTGTCCAAGGAGGTTGAGCGCGCGTTGACCGTCCGCAGCTCGTTTGCGGGCAAAGGCAAGGTTGTTGAATTTTACGGCAACGAGCTCTCTCGTTTGCAATTTGATCTCGACGGTAAGAAGGTCAACTTGGAAGTATTACTGGCGAAGATGACGAGCAGCAAAGACACCATGGTTCGTCGTCAATGCATGAAGACGCTCAACAACGGTTTGAAGGAGTTTGAGCGCGTGTGCGCATTGTCGCTCAACATGGTTGCCGGCTCGTGGCACATTGAAAACAAGGAGCGTGGTTTCAAGAACCTTCGCTCGTCCCGTAACTTGAGTAACAACTTGCCAGACGAAGTTGTTGACTCGCTCTTGTCCGCTGTGGCGACCACTGGGGTGGATTACTGCAAAAAGTATTACACTTTGAAGAAGCAAATTCTCAAGTCGACGCAAGGTCTCGAGACGTTCACGTGGGCGGACCGCAACGCGTCCATTGACATTGGCTCTGCTGATGACAACTACACGTGGGAACAAGCTGTGGATCTCGTGCACAAGGGGTACAACAAGTTCTCGCCAACGATGGCGAACATGTTCTTGGAATTTGTCGAACAAAAGCGTATCGACGTCCCGGCGCAAGACGGCAAGAGAGGCGGTGCCTACTGCTCTTCCGCCTATGGCTCTGGTCCGTTCCAGCTCTTGAACTTCACGCACTCTGCGCGCGACGTCGCCACGCTCGCTCACGAGTCTGGTCACGCTGTGCACTTTGTTTTGAGCTATCCGCAAGGCATTTTGCAATTTCACCCGCCGCTCACGCTCGCGGAAACCGCCTCCATCTTTGGTGAAATGATCGTCTTCCGCGACTTGTTGGAGAAGACCCCAAGCGACGAAGACCGTTTGGCGATGATCATGTCCAAGGTTGATGACATCATCAATTCTGTCGTGCGCCAATGCTCGTTTGACAAGTATGAAGAAAAATTCCACACCATGCGCGCCAAGGGAACGGTGACGCCGGAAGAAATGTCCAAGGCGTGGCGCGAAAGCATGGAGGAGTATTACGGCGCGGAGGGTGAAGTCTTCGACTCGTATGAAGACACTTCGGCGTTGTCTCTTTATGTGTCGCATTTCCACAACGTGCCATTTGTGAGTATCGTATCTCGCTGCGTCGATGCGTCGTTTGCCCGATTGTTTTGTTGTTTTGCATCCGCGTCCCCGACCTCGACTGACTCGCGTGTCGTATTCGCGTCGCAGTACGTCTACGCGTACGCCTTCGGCGACCTTTTGGTCGGCTCGCTCTACGGCGCGTACATGAAGCAACCGGAAGGTTTCGAAGAGAAGTTGCTCGACCTTCTCCGTGCGGGTGGGACGAAGGATTTCGTCGAAGCCGTCGAGCCATTTGGCTTGGACGCCGCGTCGCCGACGTTTTGGTCAGACGCCTTGCACGCCCACCTCGGTGGTTTAATGGCTGAAGCCGAAGAGTTATCCAAGAAACTTGGATACTCCAGCTAAACATGTCCCGTTTCTTTCATCGCGCGTTGTTGTTGTGTAAGAATGAGCTAAATCTTTTATTGACAATTCGTTTTGTTCGTGAGCGCGCGTTTACGTGCGTCATCAGACGGCGAGCTTCTCCATGGATTTCGCCAAGTACGTCTCGTGTGCCTTCTTTTGCAATCCTTGAGCCTTGACGAGCTTCTTCACTTGCCCTTTCGGGAGCTCTTCGCCATCCTTGTCGTGCGTAGGCAACCCTTCGTCGTCGTACTTGGAATACAACCCTTCGTATTCGCCAATCTTGAACATTTCGCTCGGCGGAATTTTCGCCTTGGCTTCCTTCTCCGCCGCCTTGCGCGCGAGCTCCGCCTTGGCCTCCGCCGCCTTGGCTTCCTTTAACGCTTTAGCCTCGCGGTCACGCTCGAGCTCTTTCTTCAATTCATCCGCGTCGTAGAGTTTCCATAATGCCCCGCCTTCTTTATCGTCAAGCTTGACGCCGAGTTCGGGTAAACCGACGTCGCGAAGAATGTCGCACGCGTCCAAGAGCTCCTTGGCTGACGCGCCTCCTCGAGCCAAGCTGCGTATTTCATCTCTAAACTTGGTCACCAAATCGAGCACGGGCGAGAGAATCTCTTCGCGGCCGCCTTCAGAGGATTCTGGGAACCCCACTTGGTCGGTGTCCAAGCACACGCCCAAGCAGTTTAATATTTTAGTCACGTACTTGCCCACGCGTTCGAGGAGGAGCGAACGCGCGTCAGTGGCGTCCACGTCCGCCATGTACTTGTTCGTCGCCTTGATGAGTTCTTGCAACGCCAAGAGCGTGTTTGGGGTGTTAATATTATCCATCAACGCTTCATGGACGGCGGCTTGGGCGGTGTCGAGGGCGTCGCTCAAATCGCGTTCGGCGCGGTGCCACGTTTGCGCCTTGTCCACGCGGTAGCTCCCGCCGGCCCGGAACACACCCTTGATGGAGTGGAAAAATTCCACAAACGTCCGCTCAATGTTCAGCGCGAGGTCCATTTGCTTGAACCCGACGACGCCTTCGCCGTTGGGGTCGGCCACGGGCGTGAGCTCCATGGGCTCGCACCATTGGTTGAGCAAGAATAAAAAGCGCAGCTGACGCGCCGAGTACATCTTCAACGCCGCTCGAATGGTGATAAAGTTCTTCAAACTCTTACTCATCTTCAAGCCATCGATGTGCAAGTGACCAGTGTGAATAAAAAAGTTAACCCACTGTTCGGTGTCGTAGTGCGCTTCGGACTGAGCGAGCTGATTTTCGTGGTGCGGAAAGTTCAAGTCTATGCCGCCGCCGTTGATGTCGACGGATTTGCCCAAAATATCGCTGCACATGGCGCTGCATTCGATGTGCCAACCTGGACGCCCCGGACCATATGGCGAGTGCCAAAGCGGCTCGCCCGCTTTACTCGCCTTCCATAACACAAAGTCAAAGTCGCTCTTCTTTTCGCTTTGACTGGCGGCGAGCGCGCCTTCGCCATCCATCGCGTCTTCAATATTCTCCATGGCGTTCTTATTCAACTTGCCATATTTGTGATTCTCGGCCGACTCAAACGCCTTGACATCGAAATACACGCTCCCGTTCGACTCGTACGCGAAACCTTTGTTGATGATGACTTGAATGTACAAAATCACCTTGTCCACGTACTCAGAGACGCGCGTCAACGAATCCGGCCTCGCCACACCGAGCGAAGCCATATCCTCCATAAATTCCCCCTCAAACTCGTGCGCGAGCGCTAAATACCCTTCTTGCACATTCCACTCTGTCGCACAGCAGTGATCACTCGGAATACCATCGCCCAATTGCGCTTTAATCGCCGCCGACAACTGTTGGGTCGCCGCGTCCAACGCGCCCAACGCTCCGCCCTCCGCGAGCAGCTTCTCCACCTCCAGCACCAACGCCGATGCATCGTTAGATAATCCATCAATCGCACGCGCGGCATCGATGACAGCCTCAGATCGACGCTTATGCGCGCGCATGATAATCTTATCGTCGATATCTGTGACGTTCATCACAAAGCGCACGTCGTACGAGAAATACTCACTCATCACCCGTCTCAACACGTCAAAGTTCACGTAATTCCGCGCGTGACCGACGTGCGCGCTGTCATACACCGTCGGACCGCAAATGTACCACCCGATGGAGTTCCCACTCAACGGCACGAACGGGACTTTGGTCTTTGTGAATGTGTTGAGCAGTTTGGGGCCTTTTCGTTGCGGCGCATCGGCGTCGACGGTCGCGTTCTGCCCCTTCCACCACGACGTAGGCGGTCTGCATGCGCAAGACCGGCCGAAGAAGAATCCATCCTTCACCTCCATGGTGGCGCGAGCGAGGCTGAGAGTGACGCGCGAATGGGTGATCTGCTCAACCACAGAGAGGGCTTTTCAGCCGTCGGCGGCGAGCCGAAAGGACATTACACGGATATGTCTCGCGCGCATCGCGGCACACAATCACAAAGGTGGTTCAATCACAATAAAATTACACGATGCTATTACACGACGACGAGGCGCGCTCGCCGCGATGATTACGCGGTTAGACGTTGGCGATAAAGCGCTCGATGTCGCGCGCGAAGCGTTCGGGCTGCTCGATGTATAGCCAGTGATCGCAATCTTCGTATGTGATGCATGTGGCGTTTTTCATGAGCTCGGCGACGTGCGTGACGCCTTGGACTGGGAAGATTTTGGACTTCCCACCGGCGATGACGAGCGCTTTAACAGTCGAGCGCGCGCAGAGCCGACGCCAGTCTTGATGCGTATGGTCGTACATGAGTTCGCACAACGCGTCTTGGCTGCATTTGAGCGTCTCTCGCTTGAGCAGCGCGAGGACATCTTTATTAATCGAATGTGGTGACACCAAACATGCCTCGGCGTTGCCGTCGGCAAAGGCGTCTAAATCCGCGCGGACGGCGCCGGCGAGAGACTCGTACGTCGCCGCGTCGTAGCACCCGTTACTCCCGAGCGCCCAATTCGGACGTCTATTCTGCAGAGGCGCCTGGTCGACGAGAATAATCCCACGTACGCCCGACACGCCGTCTCCGAAGAGCTCGAGGTAGGACCAAATCACCGCGCATCCCATGGATGTGCCACACAACACGTAGCCGTCGTGACCTCCGCTCGCGACGCTCTCCATAAACTCCCGCACATCCATCGCCAGGCGCGCGATGGTGTATCCATAACCAGGCGCGACGCCTGCGTGTCCGCGCAAGTTGAGCGCGTACACGTCGCGGTCGTCAGTCATGTGTTTCAACGCTTCGCTAAAGTATTCTGCGCTCCCGCTCCACCCATGAATACACACGAGCGCCGGCGCCGAGGACGACGACGACGCATTGGACGCGTAGTGACGATACGTCAGCGTGACGTCGTCGTTTGTACGGTACGTGCGCGTTTCTACTGATGCAAACGATGTCATGATGACCGACGAGGCGAGTCGCGCTCTGACGCCGTGGAGTTGAGAATCAATCGAGTGCTACACTTTACGCTACGGTGCTACGGTGCTATGCTATGCTATGCTATCCATTTTCTGAGCGCTTTGACGGCTTTCTTTTTATACGACTCAAAGTCATCGGAGTACGACGTAGCGCCGGGCGCGCCATCACCGGTGACTTCGAGCACGTTGACGTTTTCTACGCTCGTGACGAAATGTTCGTCGTGGCTGACAAAGACTAATCCGCCTTCAAACGCGTTGCACGCGTCGATGAGAGCGTTGACGGAATCGTAATCTAAATGATTCGTCGGTTCATCGAGCAATATGATGTGTGGGTCGTTCGATGTGGCAACCGCCCACGCGACGCGGCTGCGCTGCCCGCCAGAGAGCAAATTGATGGTTTGCGTTTGTAAATGTCCCGAAATGCCAAAACGACCGAGACGACGACGCGCGTTTTGTTCGTCTTCAATCTCGTACGACTGCGACGATACGTCTCGCTCGATGCCGGCGATGCGTAGAACGTACTCTAATGGTGTCGCGGACAAGTCGAGTTGGTCCACGTGATGCTGCGTGACGTAACTCAAGCGCAGTCTGCCGCTGCGAAAAATGTTCCCACGCGTCGGCTCGAGCGTTCCGTGAATGAGCTTCATAAGTGTTGATTTTCCTGCGCCGTTTTTGCCCACCAGCGCCAGACGCGTAGTGCAGTCGATTGGAAAAGACAATCCGTGAAAAAGCGCCGCCGCCGCTGACGACGACGACGACGCGGAGTCGCCGCCGTACGTAAAACTGACGTCGCGCAACTGCACGCTTTCACTCGATCCTGGCACGACACCGGGGTCTGGAAAGGCAAACTTGAACCCTCCACCCTCGGTATCTGGCGCGGTGAGCTCCTTCTGGACGCCATCGTAGCTCAATTTCCACTTTTTACCGTCGTGTCCCATGGCACCCATGCGGTCCATCTTTTTCATCATTTCTTTCGCCTTTTTTGCGTTGCCGTCGTCAAACATCGACGTTGAACCTTTATGCAGATGCTTGTCCACGAACTTTTGCATTTGCTTCTTCTTTGCCTGCTGCTCGTCGAACATTTTTTGCTGGCGCTCGGCTTGTTCGTCGCGAACGCATTCGTACGTCGCGAAATCGCCGGCGTACGCCGTGAGCTTTTTGTTTTGGATGGCTAAAACATCCGTGCAGACGGCGTTGAGGAAACTCCTGTCGTGCGACACGACGACGAGCGTGCGTCCATCGAACGCGTCGCACATGTACTGCTCGAGCCACAAACACGCTTCTAAATCTAAATGATTCGTTGGTTCGTCGAGTAACAAGCAATCAGGCGCGACGAACAACGCTCGAGCTAAAGACACGCGCACTCGCCATCCGCCGCTCAACGCGCTCACGGGACGTTCCATCTTGGCTGGGTCAAATTGCAATCCTCGCAAGACTTTACGCGCGCGTTCGTGTGCATCCGCCGCGCCGATGGCTTTGAGTTCATCGACGATTTCCCGCACGCGCTTTTCAATGGAGACGTCAACCGAGACGTCTTCGTGATTTTGCAACTCGGCGAGTTGAGCGTTTAAATACTCGCGTCTGGTGTCTGACTTTACGAGAACATCGATTGGGTTCAACTCGCTGTGCGCGAATTCATCGGAAGAATCTTGCGAGACGTACATGATGCGCAAGTCCGCCGGCACGCCCGGCACGCGCTTCATCGCCAACAACCGCAGCAACGTCGATTTTCCGCACCCGTTCCGTCCGCACAACCCGTATCGATGGCCATGCACCAGACTCAATTGCGTGCCTTCGAGTAAATCATCGCCGCCGCGCGGGTGAGGCACGCTGAAATCGCTCACCGAAATATCACGCGAACCCACCTTGCTCGATGCGCCCTTTGAATGCGAAGCGCTCATCGACAGTTGCTCCATATTCTGCGCTTCCATCGCCGCGGCGGCCGCAGCGGCGGCTGCGCGCGCCTTGGCGTGCTTTTCAGCCTTTTTCGCGCGCTTTTGCTCCGCCGACGCCGCATTGGCGTCAATAATTTTCTGCATGCGCTCCTCGTGCTCTTGTTGCTGCTTGCGTTGCTCTTGTTCCCAAAATCCATCGCCTCCGACGACGCCCGCCGCCGCGTCCACGGAATCTCGCGCCGACGCCGACCGCCGACCATCATCGCCACCAATTTTCACCACCTGCGCGAGCTTTCGCACGACGCCCGCATCGCCCACCACCGCCGTCGTCGGTTGCTTCGTCTTTGTCGTCTCCGTCGTCGATTGGCTATCCAACGCTCGCCTGAGCTCATCGCACGCGCGTTCGCAGTCCACATCCAAATCGTACGCGTCGATGACTCCTCGCAAGGTTTCTTCAAACGAACACTCGCGCTCTTCGACATCAGACGTGACGATGCTCACGACGTATTCAAATGCGTCGACGTCGTCGATGAGCCGCGAACACGAGGCAAACGCTCGACGAACGCACGCGCGCACCGAGTCCGCCGCCGTCGGCCGCACGCGTCGCGCGACGCGCGTCACCTCGGATTCGAATTCGCGTTCGAGCGTCGTGGATAGCGATGCGGTCCAATTCGTCGTCGTCGTCGTCATCGACGGTGCGTCAACCGTCGCCGTAGTGTCGCGAACGCTCGCCGACGGCGACGTCGACGTCGACGTCGACGGCTCCGACGGCGCATCAATCATCTCCGAATTCTCCCCCGTATCGCGCGCCGAGCCGCCCTGACGCGCCGCGCACACCAGCGCGCGCACGCACTCGACGTCTTCGTACGCCTCACCCCACGCTTGATGCAAAAACGGCGCGACGCCGTCCGCTGAAGCGTCGTCATCGGTGCTCTCGACCAAACTCAACTCGACGAAATCCAACGTAAACGCGTCGAACGCATCGCTGAGCGCGCACCGCGCGCGCTCGGCGTCACCGCGCGCGACGCATAGCCCGTCGAGTCGCGGGTAGGATGCGCCAAAGTCCCCGTGCGGCGGGGACATTGCGCGACGGCGAGTCAGGTGTCGTCATTCTCTGACGCGTTAATTTCGAGAATTCATGGCGCCCAAGAACCGCCGCGCGTCGGCGCGCTCGAAATCCGGCTCCACGGCGGATAAAAAGTCGCTCACTGGCGCGTCGGAGCGTTCGAATAACACCGCGGACACGGGCGCGGCGTCGCGAGCCGAGGATGTGAATGACATTTTGAATTATGATGCCGGCGCATCGTCGAAAGTTCGGACGTCGACGGTGGTGACGTCGCGGGCGACGTACGCGGCGGTGGATAACGATGCGTTTGATGCGGCGGCGACGGCTGCGGCGGCGGCGGCACCGACGTCGGCACCGGCGAGGGCGGCGAACGCCACCGTGGCTGGATTCGACGCCGACGCGTTGTTGCGGTTGCTGAGCGACGACGCGCCGAAGACGACAAAAACAAACGTCGGCGCGACGTCGAACGCTTCGAATGCGATGGAAAACGATCGATCAACGTCGAATGCGACGAAGTTTACCGCACCCGCGGCGAAACAGATTCCCGTGGATGTTGGGTCAAACGGTTCAAACGATGGAGACGCCGCGGCGCCAGAGTATTCGTTCATGTTTCTCGGCAAGGATAAAGAAAAAGACGGTGCGGCGGCGACGCGATATGCGACGAGCGTTGCGGATGTTGGCTCGCCCGGGTCCGTCGCGGGCGGTAGTAGCTCGGACGCGGTGGTGGCGCAGGCGAGGCAGGCGCAACGTTCGATGGAGCTACGCAAGGAGGCGTTGCGCGCCGCGGGCGTGGACGTCGACGTCGGCGAAGGATCGGCGGGTTCGGGTTCGGTTTGGCGCTCCGCCGCGGGCACGCGGACGGCGGCTGTGCCCCCAGTGTATCCGACGACGCCGCAGCAGCCGAGTGCTGGCGCCAGCGTCGGTGGTGAACGATCGAGATACGAAACCATTTATGAACCGTATTCCCCCGGCTCGGTCGAGCGTCCGACGCGGAGCTACGGAGGCGCGGCGACGCGTTCAGAATCCAGCGCTGATTCGCGCCTGCGCGTGCAGTATCAGCAAGGCGACGCTGAGGAGATTCAATCGCTCAAAGATCATCGTCAAGGGAACTTGCTTCGTTTGATTGGCGAGTTGGCGAATACGTACTTGACGATGTTGACTGGATTTAAAGTCGTGCCGACGTATCCTTTAAACAAGCGCATCACGCGGTGCGTCGTCGGCCAAGGCTTATCTGTGTAATGTAAATCATGAATACGCGTGCTTTTTCACGTATTATTATTACGCTTTACTACTGTATCGCTGCTGCTGCTAATCATCATATCGTCTAGAGTTCTCGTCACCCCGCTGAACCGAAATTCTTGTGCGCGGCGTCTCGGTCGCTCCACAATGGCACGCGCGCGGCGTTCAACGCCTGAATCACGCGCGACTCGAGCGCGCGCGCGGCGCTCTTCCCACCCGCTTCCTTGGGTACAGCTACGTATACGAGTTCTATGAGTCGATCGGACTTTTGCCGATGTGTGGCGAGGCGCGTGGGTAAATGGTCGCTCTCGCCGCAATAACACCACCCGTCGCCTCGACGCAAGACGTACACGCACGTCTGCCCGGCGCTGCTCACCGGCGGCGTTTCATTCGTGCCGACGGAAATAGCGCGCACGTCGTCGCGTTTAAGCGCCGACGCGGATGATTGCTCGAGGATAGTTTTCAGAAACGCCGCGTCCACGACGGTGGTCGAACGCGACGACGACGACACAGACGACACAGACGCACCATCCGCTCGAGGCAATTTCACGAGCGGAATCGACGCCTGCTTCTCCAACAGCACGCCCGCGCGCGCCACCAACGCCGGTGGTAACCCACAATCGAGCGCGGTTTGTAACGCCAGTGATTCTCGGCACTCCCCTGGGACGACGCGCCACGTCGGACGTCTCGAACCGTCGCTCGACACCGCCGTTTCCATGCGCGCCCGTCGGGTAAACGGCGACGCGTTCAATGGCAAATCCAAAATCCCGTGCAAATGCGTGGCAAATATCCCTCGCGCCCCGCACGCATCGAGCGCCTCGAGCACGGCGCCCGCGATGGCGGTGCCGTGCGACGCTTCGGTGCCGCGGCCGAGTTCGTCCACCATGACTAACGTTCCGGGCGTGCACGCCGAGAGCATGCTCTTCATTTCCATCATTTCCACGGCGAACGAACTCAAGCCTTCGCTCGGGCTATCGGTGCTCGACATGCGCACGATGAGGGCATCGAGACGCGGTACGCGCGCGGCGTGCGCGGGGACGTGTAAGCCACACTGCGCGAGCAACGCGCACGCGGCGACGGCGCGTAAAACCGTGCTCTTGCCCGCCATGTTTGGTCCAGTCAGGATGAGTAAACCGTCGACGTCGAGCGTGTTTGGCACGGTGGTCGCTCCGTCCATGGGCATCCAGAACGGCACGAGATTGGTGAATGACATCGCGCTCGCGGTGTCACCATCGGGGAGTAATACAGGTGCGGTCCAGCGTTTGTTCACCGCGTGCGAGGCGTGCGCGACGACGGCGACGCAAATCGTCGACGCCGTCGCGGCGCCGACGAGAGACGAAACGTACGGGTGCAAATCCTCAGCGAGGTTTCGCAACGCATCCGCCACGGCGACGGACGCGGCGTGCGTGGCGATGCGGTAGTCGTTCAACGCGCGTTCAACGCGCGGTGTGGTCCAGCGGTCGCTCACTTCCTTGCCAAAGCGGTCGCGCGGATGTGTGAATTCCGCCGGCCGCGCCGCCGCCGCGACGTGTCGAATCCAAAGCGCGTTGTTACGCATGCAGTGCTCAATTTCGCATTTTCTCGCACGACCTTTGCGCTCTAATGCGCTCGCGTGCACGACGGGTACTAAATCTTCGTTTATGGCAGCCTCGAGCGCGAGCGATGCCTCACGAACGCGCGCGAGCTCGGGCGCGACGGCATCGCGGCGGACTCGGCCGCGCCAGCGTTCGTTTTCAAACATAAACCGCGCTGGGATGTTTTCAAGCGTCGGGGGACGGTCGAGACCATCCATGACGAAAGACATGTCGTCGTCGTCAACATCGTCGTCTTCGTCATTGTCGCTGCCGTCGTCTGGAGCGTATGGACCTCGCGCGTCGTCGTCGTCTCTTCGTCGAGACGCGGGCGTCGACGTCGCTCCGTCGAGCGCGTCTTCGGATACGACGGAGCGTATAATATCACACGTTTTCGCGCACACGTTCGCCAAATCCCCCGCATCGATGGCGTGCCCAAGCTTCAACGATGTGGGTTTCATTAATAATTCCCCAGCGCGACGAATGTCGCCGTGCTCGTGCGTGAGGAGGTCATGGATGCCGCGCGCCATGGAGGCGACGTCGGCGAAAAACGTGTGCGACGCCTCGCGTTGGGATAATAATTTCGCAACTTTGCTCGGCGGTAACACTTCAAGCTGCGGCATGCCCACGGTTGCGCGGGCGAAAAGTACCGAGGCTTCTTGAATACCCAACGCCACGTCGGGTGGGGGTGGGTGGAGCAAGAGCTCTTGCAAATAGGCGCGACACGCCGCGGGCGCCGCGCGTTCGGGGAGCAAATGCGTCAACAACGGCGGGACGCTTCGTGTGGGCAAAATCCCGAGCTGCTGCGCCGTGGCGAGCGAGAGCGGCGCCGGGCGGCCTTTACTAGACACAGAGACGCGATCAAACGGCTCATCCGGGCTCAACCCGTGGTCGATGCGCACCATGTCTAAAAGTTTATCCACGACGTCGCCCGAGTATTTGACGGCGTCGACGCCTTCGGCGGCGGATAAAATCGATTGAACTTCCCATCGCAAACGTCGACTCGGTGCGCTCGTGCCCGCGGCGTGCCGACCACTTTGTGCGTGTCCTCCGCCAAGACTAGTGTGGCGATATAAAGGAGGTGCGATACCACCGGCGCTCAGGCGAGCCGCCGCGGATTCCGCCGTCAATCCTTCGAGCACGCTCACGCGTCGTAAATCCGGCTCAACAGTCACCACGGTGTACCCAAGCGCACTCGACGCCAACCCAATCACCGGTGGTGCGCTACCATCACCGAAATCTACATCCTCCCCAGCGCTCGCCGCGCCTTTCACGTAATTCGGACTCGCCGGAGTCACGATAGCCGCGATGAACCGATCCTTGGGCGGCGTCGGCGCGCCGTACTTCACCATCACCGGTGCCTCCTCGCACACCACCACCGAATACCCACGACTCGTCAATCTATCGAGCGTCTCCTGTATCTT
>Ga0222714_10004188_pt1 | contig 14289 bp, 13 predicted proteins | sample C33_3DmetaG_FD_165048 | JGI IMG/M metagenome (GOLD analysis project Ga0222714, IMG submission 165048) | Estuarine water microbial communities from San Francisco Bay, California, United States - C33_3D | ecosystem: Environmental > Aquatic > Marine > Unclassified | place: USA: California... | reverse complement strand
CCTTCAAGTTATGTCTCGCCTTTCGCTGCGCGGCTCCTTATGTCCCGACCTGCTCGCGACGGTTCTTCGGCAAGTAGTCAATCCTGTCAACGCGGTGTGAATCAGCCCATGAATTCGCTGGAAGTGGCCAGCCAGATTGAGGGGCTGGAGAGCGTCGCTTTTGACCCGACGCTGGTCGGCGAGATCGAGCGGTCGGGCGTCAGCACCCAGCCCCGGATCAATTTCTACACGCCAACGTTCAAGTCCTACGTCACATCGGAACTCGCCGGTTGCGGCAAGAGTGCATGGCCCGCGGTGTCGATCACCGGCGGTGAGTGCGCGCTGGCCTGTGACCATTGCAAGGCTAAAATCCTCGAGCCGATGATTCCGGCGCGTACGCCGGAAGCACTGTGGCGCGTGGTCAACGAACAGATTGCCGGTGGTGCGCAAGGGATGTTGTTGACCGGCGGATCGAATCACCGCAACGAGGTCGATTACGACGCGTTTTACCCGGTAGTGCGCCGGATCAAGGACGCTTTCCCGGGTTTCAAGATCGCCCTGCACACGGCACTGGTCGACCGCGACATCGCGCGGCGCATGGAAGATGCGGGCATCGACGCGGCAATGATGGATGTCATCGGATCACAGGACACGATTTCGCAGGTCTATCATCTGCGGCGCAGCGTCGCCGATTTCGAGCATTCTCTGGAATGCCTGACCGCGACTTCAATGAAGGCCGTGCCGCACATTGTCATCGGCCTGCACTACGGCCGTTTGCTCGGCGAATGGGAGGCGCTGGAAATCGTCGCCCGTCACCGTCCGGCGGCCCTGGTGCTGGTGGTGGTCATGCCTTTTTACGCGCCGGCGCAGCGGCCGTTCGTGACCCCGGATGCGCGTCAGGTAGGGCGGTTTTTCCTCGATGCGCGGCGCCGACTGCCGGACCTGCCGCTGCTGCTCGGCTGCGCCCGTCCTGCGGGTCTGATCAAGGCTGAAATCGACAGCTACGCCGCGATGGCCGGGCTTAACGGCATTGCGCATCCGGCAGACGGTGTGGTCGAACTGGCACTGCGCCTGGGGCGTGACGTGCGGGTGACGCCGGCCTGTTGTTCGATAGCAGTCGGTGACGAAGTCATGGCGCTGGAACGTGATTCCGGCGTCCGCGTCGATCTTCAGGACCTGATCGCCGAACGGCGTGCGCGTCCGCGTGCATCCGGCAAGCTCGCCGGCATACCGGTCGTGGCCGGCTGATGACCATGGATCACTGGCGAGTCATCGATACCGGTCTGCGCCCTGCGGCGCAGAATATTGCGCTCAACCGCGCGCTGCTGGAGGCGCGTCAGGCCGAGGAAATTCCCAGTACCCTGCGTTTCCTGCGTTTCACGCCGTCGGCACTGCTGGGCTATCACCAGAGCGCGGAGCAGGAGCTCGATCTCGAGTATTGCCGCAAGCACAACATCGCAGTGCAGCGGCGCATCACCGGAGGCGGTGCGATCTATTTCGACGAAACCCAGATCGGTTGGGAACTGTACCTGCACAAGCGCGACCTCGGCACCGCCGACATGCAGGTGATATCAAGACGCATCTGCCATGCCGCGGCAACCGCGATCAGCGCGCTGGGCGTCGATGCCCGCTTCCGTCCGCGCAACGACATCGAGGTCGATGGCCGCAAGATTGCCGGCACCGGCGGCGCATTCGACGGTGATGCCCTGATGTACCAGGGTACGCTGCTGATCGAATTCGATGTCGAAAAAATGCTGCGCGTGCTGCGTATCACTTCGGAAAAGCTGTCGGACAAGGCCATAGCCTCCGCACGCGACCGGGTGGCCAACCTGAAAGACCTGCTCGGCCGCAAGCCCGATGCGGGGCTGATCCGTGACTACATGGTCGAGGCCTTCGAGAGCGAATTCGGCGTGGAATTTTCCGAAGGCGAATTGACGTTGTCCGAAGAGCGGCGTTATCAGGCCGCGCTCGCCGAGATCGATCATCCCGACTGGGTCGGACTGGTCAGCCGCCCGGCAGCTGACATGCCGTTGCTGGAGGCGACACAGAAATTTGCCGGCGGACTGCTGCGGGTATCGGTTGCCTGCGACCTGAACAGCCGCATCCTGCGCCGGGTCTGGTTCAGTGGTGACCTGTTCATCAATCCGCGCCGCACGCTGGCCGATCTCGAGGCGGCACTGCGCGACCTGCCGCTGGACAGGGTCGATGAGAAAATCCGCCGGTTTTTTGCCGGCCGTCCGGTGGATATGCTGACCCTGAGTCCGGATGATTTCATCGCCGTGATGCAGCGTGCGCTCAAACAATCGCTGGCGGCACCGCAGCCATGAACAGGATTGCCTGCGATGTGCTGGTCATTGGACTTGGTCCGGGAGGTGGCTCGGCAGCTGCAGCGGCGGCAAGCGCCGGCCTTAGCGTCATTGCAGTGGAACGCAAGCGTGAGATTGGCGTGCCGGTGCAGTGCGCCGAATTCATACCGATGCCGCTGTCGCGTCATGCGATGGGGCCGGGGGTGTTTGCCCAGCGCATCAACGGCATGAGCAGTGCACTGCCTTCCGGAATGATCGTGGGCACGCCCTTCAGCGGGCTGATGGTGGATCGTGCGGCATTCGACCAGTCGCTTGCGCGCAGCGCGGCAGAGGCGGGGGCGATGCTGCATACTGCAAGCACCCTGTTGACCATTGACGAGCAGACCAGGCAAGCCAGTGTTCGCGGTCCTGCCGGAGAATGGGTTGCGGAGTACCGTGTGCTGATTGCGGCTGACGGCCCGCATTCGACCGTGGCACGACTGCTGGGTCTGCCGGCATTGCATACGGTGACCACCCGTCAGTACACCGTGCCGTTGCTGCAGCCTTTCGACGACACCGACATCTGGCTCTCGCCCGATTATCCCGGGGGTTATGCCTGGCTGTTTCCCAAGGGCGAGCGGGCCAATCTGGGCCTGGGCATGGATCCGGCGGTGGATGCGGACATGAAGACCCCGCTCGATGCACTGCATTCGCGGCTCGCGGACGAAGGTCGCGTCGGCAGGGAAATTTACATACGCACCGGGGGGGCCATTCCGGTGGGCGGTCTGCGCGATTCACTGGTTCATGGCGATGTCCTGTTCGCAGGAGATGCCGCCGGACTGACCCATCCGATCACCGGCGCCGGCATCGCGGCTGCTGTTGCCAGCGGCGAGTGCGCGGCAGCGGCTGCGGGTGCGCGGGTTTCGGGTGACGCGGATGCGTTGCCTGCGTACGACACGGAGATGCGCGAGCAGTTCGGCGACAGCCTTGCGCGTGCGGTAGCGCGGCGTGCCGAGATGGCGCGCATCTGGCGTACGGCAGCCGCTGGTGATGACAACATCCACCGGCGCGGCTGGATTGCGTTCGATGAATACTATCGTTCACCGCTGACTGCCTAGGATGGACCATGAAAAAACTAATTAAAACAATTAGTTACATTGTTTTTTCCGGGGTGGCATTGAATCTGGCCGCGCAGGATGCGACCTTCGCGACGAAGTCTCTGACACCGGAAACGGCATTGAAAGCTGCGCTGGCCGCACAGAAAAAATGCCGTGACGAGGGCTACCAGGTTGCGGTCGCGGTGGTCGACCGGCACGGACTGACGCAGGTGATGCTGCGCGATCGTTTCGCCGGGCCGCATACGCCGGCAATGGCTGAAGACAAGGCCTGGTCGGCCGCGACGTTCCGCACCAACACCGTCGATCTCGATCGTGTCACCCAGCCCGGGATGCAGCAAAGCGGCATCCGCCACCGGCCGCGCGTGGTGGTCGTCGCCGGCGGCATGATCATCGAAGGCGCTGGCTCGTTGCTCGGCGCCATTGGCGTGTCAGGCGCGCCGGGCGGCGACCGCGACGACGTCTGCGCAAAAGCGGGCATCGCCGCGATTCAGGACAGCATCGATTTCTGAGGAAAAACCATGGATTCCAGTGCCGACAACGTTCAGCCGATCCGCTTTTACCGGCCCGATTACCATGTCAAGACGCCGGAGATGCGTTCGCCCGAATACGTGCAGATGAGCACTGCGGCGGCGATCACTTTGGGGCTGGTCGCGGGCAAGATGCATCGCACGGCTTGCACCCACTGCCTGAACCTGCTGGTGACCTACCCCGAAGGCTGCCGCGCCAATTGTGCCTACTGCGGCCTGGCGCGCCATCGTGAGGAGGCGCGCGATTACGCCGACCGCAATTTTATCCGTGTCGACTGGCCCACTGCGCGCTATGACGAGGTGATCGAGCGGGTGAAGGCGGGTACCGACCAGGGGCAGTTCCAGCGCATGTGCATATCGATGATCACGCATCCGAACTCCAACGCCGATACCTTCGTGCTGCTCGAGCGCTGGACTCGTGAGATATCGCGGGTGCCGGTGTCCATCCTTTCGAATCCGACGACGCTGGAAAAAGATGACCTGGTGCGCATGCGCGAACTCGGTGCCGACATTTTCACGGTGGCGCTGGATGCGGTGACACCGGGGATATTCGAGCGCACGCGCGGCAAGGGCGTCGACAGCCCGCACAAGTTTGAGCACTACTGGCGCGCCATCGAGTGGGCGGCGGATGTCTACGGCGCGGAAAAATTCGGCGCCCACCTGATCTGCGGCATGGGTGAAACTGAACAGGAAATTCTCGAAGTGGCACAGAAGATCCGCGACATGGGCGGGCACAACCACATGTTCGCGTTTTTCCCGGAACGTGGTTCGCTGATGGAAGACTGGCCGGCGGTGGACCGCGGCCAGTGGCGGCGCGTACAGCTCGCGCGCTACATCATCGATTACGCCGGCGGCCATTTCCGCGACATGCGCTTCGACGAAGAAGGCCGTGTCGTCGACTTCGGACTGCCGCAGGCGAAAGTGGAAACCCTGATTGCTATCGGCACGCCGTTCCGCACTTCGGGTTGTCCGGGCAAGGACGACGACATCTCGGCCTGCAACCGGCCATACGGCGATTCCAGTCCCACCGACATCCTGTCGTTCCCGTTCGCGCTGAAAAAGCGCGATATCCGCAAGATCGAGCGCCAGCTCGACGGCGAGGATGTCAAAGCCGGTCTGTAAAAATCAATAAAATCAATAACTTGAAATAATTCTCCGGGTCGGGATCGTTCATCCCCCGGTTTTTCTTTGCGTTGGGTCGAGGCTTCTTCGCATCGAGCCTAATCAGGTATATCATTAATTTCGAATTTACCGATTAATCAAAATCGGGTGGCCGTCCAGCTGGTTCTGGCCACGAGCAGGGATTCCGGAGGACACATGAACACGACGACCGATGCAGCATCGATGGAAGTACTGATCCGTCAGCGGATCGATGAACTGCTGGATGAACGACTCGAAGCCAAGCTGGCCGAGATCGAAGGCAAGCGCACACCGTCGATGACGATTATTGCGACCAAGGGCACACTGGACTGGGCCTATCCGCCGTTCATCCTCAGCTCCACCGCAGCCGCGCTGGGCTGGGACGTGTCCATCTTCTTCACGTTCTACGGTCTGCAGCTGCTGCGCAAGGATATTTCGGATCTCAAGATCAGTCCGCTGGGCAATCCGGGGATGCCGATGAAAATGCCGTTCGGCCCGGACTGGTTCAAGTCGATCAACTGGAATATCCCCAACATCGTGCAGGCCGGTGTGCCGGGATTCGAATCCGTGGCCACCGGGCTGATGAAACAGACCATCCGCAACAACGGCGTGGCTGACATCAGCGAGTTGCGCGACCTGTGTCTCGAGGCAGGCGTCAACATGATCGGTTGCCAGATGACCGTCGACCTGTTCGGATTCACGCACGAGGATTTCATACCCGAGGTCAAGGAATACTGCGGCGCTGCGACCTTCCTGCCGATGGCGCAGACCGCGGATGTCAGTCTGTTCATGTAGGCAAACCGGTTTTTCAACGTATTTTTCAACTCAATCATTCAAATCCGGAGGGGTTCATGGGGTTCAAGTTCAAAGTACCGGCAGTCGCGTTGGCGGTGACGGGTGCATTGGCGGCTGGTTCCGCCGGCGCCACCAACGGGTATTTCCAGCACGGTTACGGTCTGAAGGCGAAAGGCATGGCGGGTGCCGGCATCGCGTTCCCGCAGGATGCGCTGGCGGCGGCGACCAATCCCGCGGGCATGGTCAACGTCGGCAATCGCATTGATTTCGGCGCGGATCTGTTCCGCCCTGTCCGTGACAGTCGGCTGAGCTTCGGTGGTGCCTTCCCGGCTCCTTTCAATGCTGAGTACAGCGGCAATGGTGACTCGGTGTTCCTGATCCCCGAGTTTGGCTACAACCACATGCTGACGCCGACCTCATCGATCGGTGTGTCGGTGTACGGCAACGGCGGCATGAATACCAGCTACGAAACGCTCAACACCGCGACCGGCGGCGTATTCGGCACCGGCAAGCTGGGCGTCGACCTGTCGCAGCTGTTCATCGCGCCGACCTATTCGGTCAAGGTGAATCCGCGGCACTCGCTGGGGGTTTCGCTGAACCTGGCCTACCAGCGCTTCAAGGCCGACGGGCTGCAGAATTTCGACAATGCCGTCTTCTCGTCGGCGCCGGGATTCGTCACCAACAAGGGCTACGACACATCTACCGGTTACGGCCTGCGATTCGGCTGGCTCGGCGAACTGTCGCCGATGGTCAGCATGGGCGCGACCTACCAGACGAAAACGCGGATGAGCAGCTTCGACAAGTACCGCGGCCTGTTTGCCGAGCAGGGTGATTTTGACATTCCCGAAAACTACGGCATTGGCATCGCAGTGAAAGCCACGCCAGCCACGACTGTCGCGGTTGACGTGCAGCGCATCAATTACAGCAAGATCAAGTCCGTGGGTAACAGCGGCAACATCGCTGCGCAACTGGGTTCGAGCAACGGTCCCGGATTCGGCTGGCGCGACATGACGGTGCTGAAGGTAGGTTTCAGTCACGCATTAAATCAGGGCCTGACGCTGCGCGGCGGCATCAGCCACGGCCGCCAGCCGATACCTTCGACCGAAACCTTGTTCAACGTGCTGGCGCCTGGCGTGATCGAAAGCCATCTGACGCTGGGTGCGACGTGGACGCTGGCCAACAAGTCGGAACTCACGGTGGGCTACATGCACGGCTTCAACAAGTCCGTCACCGGCACCGGCCCGACGGCAGGCTTCAATTCGAAGATGTACCAGGACTCGCTGGGCATCGCCTACGGCTGGAAAATGTAAACGGCTGCCGCGATTACGCGGAATCAAGGGCTGTGGCGACACAGCCCTTTTTTTATGTCCCTGATCCGGTGCTATGCTAATCCCGATGAAAACCATTGCCGTCACCGATGTCGGCCAGCTGAAGAACCAGCTGGCCAAATACAAGAAGGGCAAGAAACTCGACATCCGCCTGTTCAACCAGGTGGCGCGGCTGGCGTGGCTGGGCCAGGTCGTGCTGTGCCCGCTGGATGCGGAGGATCCGGAATGCAAATCCTGGCTGCTGCACCTGCGTCCGCTGGAAGGGATGGCCGCTGAAGTGATCAAGGTCGATGAAGATGTCAACGGCCTGCCGTTTGCATCCATGATCCATGTGCTCGATGCCGAGCAGGGCGCCCATCTTGCCGATATTTTCCGCGAAGGCATGCACAGCCGTGCCCGGGATTTGCAGGCACTGGCCGGGCGCGACTTTTACTTCGAAAAGTTTTTCATTCCCGAAGGTAAACCCAGCTGATTGCCGCCCGCCTGATTGATGCCGGTTGCCTATCGCCCCGGCAGTTCCACGCGAGCTATGCCGGCATGGCACTGGCCGCCGGGCACGACAGCGTTCCCGTACTGCTTTGGGGTACCGCCCAAGCGCATATCTGTCTGGGGCAAAGCCAGAGCCCGGCGCTGGAGCTGGTACCTGATCCGTTCGTGCCGGTCGTCAGGCGGGCACTGGGTGGTGGGGCCGTCTGGGTGGATGAGCAGCAGTGGTGCCATGTGCTGGTCGTTCCACTGCGGCTGGCACCGCGCCATCCTGCCGAGTGGGGCAACTGGGCGTTGCAGCCCGCCATGGCGACCTTCCGTCGTTTCGGACTCGCAGTTGAAATACGCGATGGCGATCTGTGGTTGCACGGACGCAAGATTGCCGGCAGCGGTTCGGCAACCATCGGCCAAAGCGCGGTTATTGCTTCCAGCTATCTGTTGCGTTTTCCCGGTGAAAAATTTGCACGCTGTATCGCAGGTTCTGCCGGATTCCGTGACTGGTTGTTGCAGGGGCTGAAGCAGACGATGACGGACTGGGCATCTCATGCCGAAATTCCTGCCGAAGCCGATCTGCGCGACACTCATGTGTCCGCAGTCGAACAGGCTTTCGGGTGGAAACTGCTACCGTCTTCTCTGACCGCCGCTGAAACAGTCGCCATTGAAGAAGCAGTGAAGGAAAATGAAATAGATGACTGGCACGAGGGCGGTCGTGGTTATACGGGCGGCATCAAGCTGAATGCGGAATCCTGGCTGATTGAGCGTCAACTCGACGGGGTTGCGGTGCGTGAAATGGTGGTGCGCGGGAATCTGGCGCGCCGGGAGATAATCAGTGCCTGAACGGGAGGAAAACATGAGCGGGCGTAGAAGCCATAAGCGTGGACGCAGGACCTGGTTGCGTGGTGCCGCTGCCATCGCTGCTGCGGGCATGCTGCATCTGCGTGCGGCTCTTGCTGCCGGGACCCTGCCGCCGGGAGTGGCGCGGATCAAGGGTGATGTCCGCATCAACGGGAGGCAGGCTGAGCAGGGACAGCGGGTCGCTTCGGGCGATCTCATCGAAACCGGCAAAGGGGCGGAGCTGGTATTCGTTGTCGAGCGCGATGCATTTCTGCTGCGTGCAAACAGTCGCCTGGAATTTGGCCAAAAGGCTGCCTCCAGTGCGCTGACCGTGCTGCGGGTACTGACTGGGGCGTTGTTGTCGGTATTCGAGTCCGGTGCCCGTCGCGAAATCCGCACTGTCACGGCTACCATCGGCATCCGGGGCACCGGGATTTATGTCGAGACGGCAGAAAAACGTACTTATGCCTGCACTTGCTACGGTGAAGCCGAACTGATCCCGGTCGATGACCCCAAGTCGGCGGAGATCGTGCGCACGCGCCGCCACGACCAGCCGCGCTATATCTACGGCAAGGGCATGCCCGACATGATGGCGGCAGCACCGGTCATCAACCACACGGATGCGGAACTGCAGATGCTGGAAAGCCTGGTTGGTCGCAAAGTGCCTTTTGAGCCGGGCACCTATTGATCTATGGCGCAGCCGACCGTTGCCTCCCGTCTGGAGCGCAGGTTCCTGCTGGTCAGCAGCGATGCGGCGCTGGCGCAGGAGCTGGAAGCGGAACTGCCGGAGCGCTGGCAGATCACCAGGACCACTGATCCGGCATCGCTGGACGGTTTTGCCGAGATATTGCAGCATCGATTCATGCTGCTCGATCTCGATGACCCGGACATCGACGCGCTGGACGTCATTGATACCGTGCGTCGCGAACTGGTGCTCAACATCGCAATCTTTTGCATCGGTGGCGATGCGGCGCAGCGTGATGCCGCGCGCCTGGCGCGCGCCGACCGGTTTTTCGAGCGCGCAGCAGCGGTGACGGTGATGCGCCAGTTCTGCGAACAGTACGACTGGTAAGCGGGGGTCAGGAAAGACCGGTGTTGCCGCGGAGTATTCCCGCCATGCGTCGCAGTGCGCGCCAGATTCGCGGCAGCAGCCACAGTGCAAGTACCAGAAATGCCGCGAGCAGCGACAGGAACAGCAACGGATACTTGAAAGCCGTCCACAGCGCGCCCAGCGTCAGCGCATCCTCGGTCAGTGAAGCGGCCCAGTTGCTGAATGGTTCCGGGGAGGTATTGATCATGGCTCGGCTGCCGGCCTTGGCGAGATGCGCACCGGCAGCGACCGTGCCGCCGAGCAGCCCGGCGGCGAGGGCCAGTCCCGGATCGCCTTCCGCCACAGATGCTGCAGCAAGCAGCGCGCCACCCGGAATGCGGATGAAGGTATGGATCGCATCCCACAATGAATCCACGCCCGGCACCTTGTCGGCGAGGAACTCCGTGAAGAACAGCAGGCCGGACACGGCAATAACCCAGGGATGGGCGAGCACGCCCAATTCGCCCGGAAGAACATAAAGGCTACTGTATTGCAGCAGGCCGAGCAGGAACACCACGGCGTAAAACCGCACGCCGCTGGTCCAGCCCAGCCCGGTCACCAGCGCCAGCGTTGCCAGATCCATGCAGCAGAGTTTAGCAGCGCCGGATCGGCAAAGCAGATCCCTGTTTTATTTGATGATTCCCAGGCGCTCATAGATCGGGCGCAGATATTCCCGGAGGACCGGCATGCGCTGCCACAGCAGCAGCGCGTAGAGGGTGCAGATGACGCCCCCCAGTGCCATCGTCACCGGCGCGCCGATGACATCAGCCAGCGCGCCGCCGGCGAGACTGCCCAGCGGGAACATGCCTAGAAACGCCATCGAAAACAGGCTCATCACGCGGCCGCGCATGTGGTCGTCAACGATGGTCTGGATCATCGTGCTGACCGACATGCCGTTGACGACGACGCCGAACCCGGTGACCGCGATGGCCAGCAGAGACAGCGGCAGCCACGACGACAACGCGAACACGATGACGCTGATTCCGGCCGACAGCGATGCAAAGGTGATCCAGCGGGTGAGGCCGCGCACGTCCTTGCGCGAAGCGAGTGCGAGCATGCCGATGACGCCGCCGCAGCCGGCAGCCGCCATCAGGATGCCGAGCAGGCCGGCGCCGCCTTCGAATACTTCAGCAGCGAAAATGGGCATCAGCGTCTGGTACGGCCAGACGGTGAAGCTGACGGTGGCGACCATCGGCAGCAGCCAGCGCACCGGCAGCAGGCTCCAGGAGTACTGGATGCCTTCCCTTAGCTGCTGCCAGGGCGAGATCGCGGTCGGCGATGCGGTGTGCGGGGATACCGTGATGGCGAGTACGGTGCCGACGATGATCAGCTTGCTCAGCGTGTTGACGACAAAACAGAATGCTTCGGTGGAAATGGCGAGCAGGCCGCCGGCAACGGTGGGCCCGATCATGCGTCCGAGGCTCTGCATCAGTGCATTCATCGCGATCGCGCTCGGTAATTCTTCGCGCGACACCAGGCCGGTGGTGAAGGTCAGCCGGATCGGCGTGTCAATGGCGTTGATGATGCCGGCGAGCAGTGCCATCGCCACGACATGCCAGACGGCGATCATGTCGGCATAAGCGAGAACCGATAGCACCAGTGGCGGCACGATGGAAAACGCCTGCGTGAACAGCAGCAGCCTGTGGCGGTCGAAGCGGTCGGCCCAGATGCCGCCGAAGGGAGCCAGTGCGAGTATTGCGACCTGACCGGCGAAGCCGGTAACACCGAGCAGCCACGCCGATTCGGTCATCCGGTAGACCAGCCAGGCCATCGCAATCTGCTGTATCCAGTTGCCGATGATCGATAGCGTCTGGCCACAGAAAAACAGGCGATAGTTGCGGTGACGCAGTGCGCGCAGCGTATGCTTGATTTCCATCGGTAGGCGCGGCGGGCGCCGGCGGAAGTTCAGTTCCCCAGCTTGGCCAGCTGGGCGCGCATCTGTTCGAGCGTTGACGAGAAACGTGCCAGGCGTTCCTTTTCCTGGGCTACGACCAGCGGTGGCGCCTTGGCGACAAAACTCTGGTTGGCCAGTTTGCCCTGCGCCTTGGCGGTCTCAGTTTCGAGCCGCGCGATTTCCTTGGAGAGCCGTTCGCGCTCCGCGGCAACGTCGATCTCGACCTTCAGCATCAGCTTGAAGCCGGCTGCAATCGATACCGGCGCATCGTCTTCAGGCAGCGCGTTGACCACCATGACCTCGGACAATCGTGCGAGGGAGGTCAGGTAGGGGGCGAAGGCGCGCAACTGGGCCGGGTCGCCCTGGGCCAGCAGCGGGAGCTTCTGCGACGGCGCGATGTTCATTTCGCCGCGAAGCGTGCGGCAGGCCGACACTAGCTGCTTCAACACATCGATGTCGCGCTCCGCGGCAACGTCGATCTTGGGCGGTTCGGACTGCGGATATTTTTGCAGCATGATGCTGGCGCCGCTCTTGCCGGCCAGCGGCGCGACTTTTTGCCACAGCTCCTCGGTGATGAACGGGATCACCGGATGCGCCAGCCGCAGCATGGTTTCAAGCACCCGCACCAGCGTGCGGCGGGTGCCGCGGCACTGTTCGTCGCTGCCGCCGGCGAGTTGCACCTTGGCGAGTTCCAGGTACCAGTCGCAGTATTCGTCCCACACCAGTTCATAGAGAGTACGGGCCAGGTTGTCGAAGCGGTATTCGCGGAAGGCCTGCTCGGCTTCGGCTTCGGCGCGCTGCAGCCGGCTGACCAGCCACTTGTCCGCGACCGACAGTTCCACCGGCGCGTTGGCATCAAGGCCGGTGTCCTTGCCTTCGCAGTTCATCAACACGAAGCGCGTGGCGTTCCACAGCTTGTTGCAGAAATTGCGGTAGCCCTCGCAGCGCTTCTGGTCAAACTTGATGTCGCGGCCGAGGCTGGCGAGGCTGGCGAAGGTGAAACGCAGGGCGTCGGTGCCGTAAGCGGGAATGCCGTCGGGATACTCGGCGCGCGTGCGTTTGGCAATGTCCTCGGCCTGCTTCGGGTTCATCAGCCCGGAGGTGCGCTTGGTGACCAGGGTCTCGAGGTCGATGCCGTCGATCAGGTCCAGCGGATCGAGCGTGTTGCCCTTGGACTTGGACATTTTCTGGCCTTCGGCGTCGCGCACCAGCCCGTGCACGTAGACGTGGCGGAAAGGCACCTTTCCGGTCATGTACTTGGTGATCATCACCATGCGCGCGACCCAGAAGAAGATGATGTCGAAGCCGGTGACCAATACCGAGGAGGGCAGGTACAAGTCCAGCGCTGCGTTGGATTTCTGTGGCCATTCCGGCGTCCATTCGAGCGTCGAGAAGCACCACAGCTGCGACGAGAACCAGGTATCGAGCACGTCGCTATCCTGGCGCAGCGTTTTGCCGCCGGACTGGCGCACGGCCTCCGCTTCGTCGTGGGCGACGTAGACGTTGCCGTCGTCGTCATGCCATGCCGGAACGCGGTGACCCCACCACAGCTGGCGCGAGATACACCAGTCCTGGATGTTGTTGAGCCAGTGGTTGTAGGTGTTGATCCACTGTTCGGGAAACAACTTCACTTCGCCCAAAGCCACGGCATCAAGCCCCATTTTCGCCAGCGGTTCCATTTTGACGAACCACTGGCTGGTCAGCATCGGTTCGATGACGACGCCGGTGCGGTCGCCGCGCGGCACGACCATGCGATGCGGTTTTTCCGATTCGAGCAGGCCCTGGGCCTTGAGGTCGGCGACGATGCGGTCGCGGGCGACGTAGCGGTCCAACCCGCGGTATTTTTCCGGAGCGTTATCGTTGATCGCCGCATCGAGGGTGAATATGTTGAGTTGCGGCAGGTTGTGGCGCAGGCCGACCTGGTAGTCGTTGAAGTCGTGTGCCGGGGTGATTTTCACGCAGCCGGTGCCGAACGTCTTGTCGACATATTCGTCGGCGATCACTGGAATCGTGCGCCCGGTCAGCGGCAGCCTGACCTGGCGTCCGACCAGGCCGCGATAGCGCTCGTCTTCGGGATGGACGGCAACCGCGGCATCGCCGAGCAGGGTTTCGGGGCGGGTGGTGGCCACGGTGAGGTGGCCGCTGCCGTCGGCGAGCGGATAGCGGATCTGCCAGAGCTTGCCGTCTTCCTCCTCCGCCTGGACTTCCAGATCGGAGATGACGGTGTGCAGCACCGGATCCCAGTTCGACAACCGTACGCCGCGGTAGATCAGGCCGTCACGGTGCAGTTTTACAAAGGTGTGGGTGACCAGTCTGGCAAGCGATTCGTCCATCGTGAAGCGTTCGCGCTCCCAGTCGCAGGAAGCGCCAAGGCGGCGCATCTGGCGGGTGATGGTCGATCCCGACTGCTTTTTCCACTCCCAGACCTTGTCGATGAAGGCTTCACGTCCCAATGCGTTGCGCGACTGGCCCTGCTGTTCAAGCTGCCTGGTGACCACCATTTCGGTGGCGATGCCGGCATGGTCGGTACCCGGCTGCCACAGCGTGTTGTCGCCGCGCATGCGGTGGTAGCGCACCAGTCCGTCCATGATGGTCTGGTTGAATGCGTGACCCATGTGCAGAACGCCGGTGACATTGGGCGGAGGCAGCTGTATGCAGAACGCGTCAGGATTGCTCTTGTCGAGGCCGGCCTTGAAATAGCCGCTGTTTTCCCATGTCGGGTACCAGCGCGACTCGATGGCCGCGGGTTCAAAACTTTTCGGAAGGTCCATTTGCTCGGGAGGAGGTGAAGCGGGCGTTGCGGCGTGAATTAT
>Ga0222714_10004185_pt1 | contig 14297 bp, 12 predicted proteins | sample C33_3DmetaG_FD_165048 | JGI IMG/M metagenome (GOLD analysis project Ga0222714, IMG submission 165048) | Estuarine water microbial communities from San Francisco Bay, California, United States - C33_3D | ecosystem: Environmental > Aquatic > Marine > Unclassified | place: USA: California... | reverse complement strand
TGGACAGCAGGAGGACTGATGGCAGCGATAAGAGCAGCTGTGGAAAGCGCGTCATCAAAGACTTTTTCCTTGGGTAGCACACGAGTGTAAAGGCCAATGGTTTCAGCTTCCTGCGCTTCAATTAACCTGCCAGTTAGGATTAAATCCATGGCATGGGTATAGCCAATTTGTTTAAAAAGCTTCACCACAGCACCCCCAAAGGGATAAATTGAATAGCGAACTTCTGGCAAACCTATACGAGCATGTTGCGCAGCTATCCTTATATCAGTCGAAAGCAATAACTCCACGCCTCCACCGGCACAGACGCCGTTTACAGCAGCAATTACCGGTTTTGAAATGGCGTGGGTTTTCAATAGCGCCCGATTGATCATAGCGGCCATGTCTTCGCTTGCTGAGAGATCTCCACCAATATCGGCGCCCGCACAGAATGCTCTTTCCCCAGTCCCAGTAATAACTATCGCACGACACCTCGGATCAGCATCAAGTGTTTCCCAAAGATCTGCTATCTCGCCCAGCATTTGCCTCGACATGGCATTCATTTTGGATTGCTCGTCGAGCTCAATCAGAGTGATGTATTTTGCGGCTTCTCGGACATTGAGTGGCATCACTTGACCCCTTATCGTTAGATTCTAAAGATAGCCCATTACCGGAACACCCATGCAAGCTCCATTAGCAAGAACTATCTATGATCTCCTCAATGAAATTGCCGAAAGGTCACCAGATCAGCCTTTTATTTTTATTGATGACGATGTGATCACATATGGACATATGGCTAAGCGTGCTTCCTATGTGGCGGGACGCCTTGAAGCGAGCGGCACAAAGCGTGGAGACGTAATTGGACTTCTCTGCAATAATCGAATTGAGTGGCTGGATGTGTGCTTTGGTGCGGCTGGTGTTGGTGCCGTTTTAGCTCCATTTAGCACATGGTCTACAACAGCAGAGTTAGAGTTTTTACTTGAAGACGCGGGGGCCAAGACCCTTTTCACGCTTAAGAACTATGGTCGTCAAAATTTCTCTGACGGGCTAAGCGCACTTAAAGACGAAGGCAAACTCAAACAACTTCAAGAAGTCGTGACGCTAGATGGCCCTAGCTACAAGGACTATCTAACAGGTCCAATTTTAGTAGGAAAACCTCCCGGAGATGGTCGAAGTGCGGGCGACAATTTTGTTATACTTTACACCTCCGGCTCCTCAAGTCGCCCAAAGTGCGTACCCCTCACCCATTGGGCTTCAATCGAAAATGGTTTTAATATTGGCGAAAGAATGGGGCTTTCCGAACGTGATACAGTCTTAATATCGATCCCGTTATTTTGGTCTTATGGTGCAGTTAATGCCTTAGTGGCAGTCTTAAGCCATGGCGCTGCTATGGTTTTGCAGCAACAGTTTGAGCCGGCTGGCGCTATTCACCTTATCGAAAAATTCAAAGCCACCGCGCTTTACACGTTACCCGCAATGACAAATGCCCTTCTAGCAGAACCAAGTTTTAGTCCCGAAAAAACTAAGAGCCTTCGCACAGGTTTAACGATTGGCGCACCCCAAGACGTAATGCGAGCCGCCAATGAGCTTGGTGCCGACGAAATCTGCAATATTTATGGCCAAACTGAGAGCTATGGGAATTGTAGCGTAACTCCACACACCTGGCCCTTAGAACGTCGAGCTCATTGCCAAGGACCACCTCTACCTGGAGTAACAATCCGTATTGTCAATTTAGAAACCGGCGAACCAAGTGACGATGGCGAGATAGGGGAGATCCAAGTGAGAGGATACCTCACACCTGGATATAGCGGACAAAGCGCCATCCACAATCAAGCAGTTTTCACTGAGGACGGCTTTTTCCGAACTGGTGATCTAGGATCACTCAATCCTGATGGAACTGTCTCCTACGCGGGGAGGTCATCAGAAATGATAAAACGATCCGGGATTAATGTTTCGCCGGCAGAAGTTGAGGAGGCACTACAGCAAGATGAAACTGTCGGATTAGCTGGAGTATCAGGAGTGCCAGACGCTGATAAAGGTGAAATAATTGTAGCGTTTGTGGTTCCTCGCCCTGGCGCGCCCAAAGACGCAGTCAATCTGCGAAATCACTGCAAACATCTCTTATCATCGTATAAATTGCCAGATCGTATTTTCTTTGTCTCTGAACTTCCTCTGACCCCTACTGGAAAGCTAATGCGCCGAGAGCTCAAGACGTTGGCAGCCAAAGCCGTAGCTGATGGAGGCACCGAATGAAAGCATTGATTTGCCCTGAACTTGGCTCGATTGAAAATTTGAGGGTAGCAGATATCGGATCACCTAAACTTGGCAATGGCCAAGTGCGTATTGGGGTGCATGCAGCGGGTATTAATTTTCCTGACATCTTGATGGCAGAAGGAAAATATCAAGTAAAACCAGAATTGCCATTCGTTCCCGGCCTTGAGTGCAGCGGTGAAGTCCTTGAAGTTGCTGATGGAGTTTCGCACGTAAAAATGGGAGATCGCGTTCTCGCATTTGCGAGACGAGGCGGTGCATTTGCTGCTGAGTGCGTAGTTCCTGGCCAAATTGTTACACCAATGCCAGATGGCATGGACTTTATTCATGCCGCTGCATTTCCAGTTGCTTACGGCACCGCGCATTTTGCGCTTGCTCATCGCGGCCAACTTCAGCAAGGCGAGACACTATTAGTGTTAGGGGCTACCGGCGGAGTTGGTATTGCTGCAATCGAAATTGGAAAGCTTCTTGGAGCACGCGTAATTGCCGCTGCAGGATCTGTTGAAAAATTGGAAGTCGCAAAACAATATGGCGCTGACGAAGTAATCAACTACAGGGCTGAAAACCTTCGCGACAGAGTAAAGGAGCTTACAGCCGACAAAGGCGTTGACGTCGTATTCGATCCTGTCGGGGGTGAAGCCTTTGAACAATCAGTCCGTTGCATTGGTTGGCAAGGCCGCATTTTAGTTATTGGATTTGCTTCAGGAGATATTCCTAAGGTAGCAACCAATATGATCCTAGTAAAAAACTTTTCCGTCATTGGAGTGGTATTTGGAGAGCATTCATGGCGCTATCCAATGGAAACCCGCGAACGCCTTACCAACTTGCTTCCGAGCGTAAGCGCCGGAGATCTAAATCCTCGCGTGCACAAGGTTTATCCAGTGGAGGAAGCAAAAGCAGCATTAATGGAAATACAAAAACGAAGCGTCATAGGAAAACTGGTGTTGACCTTATAGTATGCTTTGCAACAACATTCTTCCTCTCTCCCAGGAGTGTTAAAAGATGCCAGATAGCGCAACACCGTTAACCATTGGCGACTTGCCAGCGCAGCACGCCAAAGATCCAAAAACACCGGCGCAAGCTCGGGCTAGATTTTTCAATCCTGGCAATGCATTCAATGTGATCCTGCCACCAGTACCGGATACCGCTTTCAGTAGAGAACCCGAAAAGGCACTGGCAGCAGACACGCCAACAAGTTTCATACCATGTGATGCTTCCGACGTTATGGAATGTGCATTCCCTGCAACTTCACCACTTGTTCTAGCCGGCTATGCAAGAATTCGACCGAATGACGCCTGGGAAACAACTCCACGCGCAAGCGGAGCCGTGCATTATGTGATCCGTGGCTCTGGAACAAGCCAAATTGGTGAGGAAACTGTTGAATGGCGAGAGGGCGACCTTTTTATTAGTCCTGGTGGTGTGCGCCATAGCCACTATGCTGAGGAAGATTCAGTTCTTTGGATCGTGACAAATGAACCTCAGTTTCGTCACGAGCACGCTCAACCCCCTGCCCTAGGAGACGCCCCAACACCTGTAGTTCATTGCACCGCTGCCGAAATAAAGCGCCAAATCGACTATTTATATGAAATTGGAAAAAATGCGGAAATTCCAGGAACCGCCCTGATAATTTCGTCCGATGTCCAAGAAGCAAGTCGCAATGCTTTACCCACTTTAACTGTTGCTATGAACACTCTTGATCCAGGTATCACCCAGCGGCCACATCGGCATAACTCGGTGGCAGTATCATTAGTAGTAAAGGGTGAAAATTGTTACTCGACAGTGGATGGGAAACGAAAAGACTGGTCTCCGTTTGCCACTACGATTACCCCGCCCGTATCTGTCCATAGTCACACGAATGCCGGCAACGAGCGATGCTTCTTTCTAATCGTTCAAGATGGCGGCTTCTACTATCATGCCCGCGCTATGGGCTTTGAATTCGTTGACGCTTGAGGGATTTCTAATATGAGTCTCGCTGTTGAAAAAATGCATCCACTGATAGGTGCCAAAGTACGAGGTGTAGATTTTCGGCGCCCTATGTCTGCTGATCTGATGGCTGAACTAAACCGGATCTGGATGGAAAATCTGGTATTAATTTTTCCCAATCAGCCTGTCACCGATGAAGAGCATGTGGAAGCAACCCGGGCTTTTGGCGAACCAGAAGTTTTCCACCAAAATATTATAAAATCACGCAAAGTTCCTGAGATATTTAGGGTTTCCAATGTTGATGACGATGGCAATTTGATGATGCCAGAGCACCCAACCATGCAGCAATTGGGCAGCGCTAGAAAATGGCACACAGATTCAAGCTATCGCCAGAACCCGGCAATGGGATCGCTTTTGCACGGAATTGAGATTTCAAAGACTGGTGGCGTGACTTGCTTTATCAATATGTATGAAGTTTACGAAGAACTGCCTAACCATTTAAAACAAAAAGTCGAAGGGCGTCGTGCTTGTCATGACTTCGATAAATTAAGCCGCATCGCGAGCGCTAGGAAAGCAACCGATGATGAACGTGCCGCTATGCCTCCAGTTTGGCAGCCTATGGTTCGCCGGCACCCAATCACTGGACGTAAGTCTCTCTTCATTAGTCCAATTTATAATGATGAAGTTGAGGGCATGGAAACCACAGAAGCCTCTGAATTAATTGAAGAATTAACAGAATTCGCCGAACAGGACCGCTTTGTCTATCGCCACCATTGGACAAAAGATGACATTGTTCTTTGGGACAATCGTTGCACCATGCACCTTGTAACTCCTCACGATCCAATGGAGCGACGCGTGATGCACCGAACTACAATTGTCGGTGATGGTCCTGTTATAGCCGCCTGAGATATCAAATCCATTGCCTGAAACATACGACTTCATAATCGTTGGCGCCGGCTCGGCGGGATGCGTACTAGCAAATCGCCTATCAACAAATCCTACGAATAAGGTTCTGCTTCTAGAAGCTGGACCCGAAGACTCAAACTTTTGGATAAAGATCCCTCTCGGTTTTGGAAAAACGCTCCAAAATCCGAAAGTAAACTGGCTTTTTGAAAGCGAGCCGGAACCAAAACTTAATGGCAGGAAGGATTTCCTTCCACGCGGAAAAACCTTGGGGGGGTCTTCCTCAATCAACGGTATGATCTATATGCGCGGGCAGTCCGCTGACTACGATCATTGGGCTCAACTTGGGTGCCGTGGATGGGGCTATGACGACGTACTACCCTATTTCAAAAAAGCAGAAAACAATAAGCGCGGGGCTGACAAATATCACGGAACGGATGGCCCTCTTACCGTCTCTGACTTAACCGAAAAAACTATTTTTTCTCAAGCGATGATTGCAGCGGGCAAGGAAATAGGACTTCCAGAAAACCCCGATTTTAATGGCGCTGAACAAGAAGGCATTGGCTACGCACAAGTTACAATTGCCAAAGGAAGAAGAAATTCAACCGCAGAAGCCTTTTTGAAGCCTGCTAGGAAAAGAGCCAATTTAAGGGTTGTTACTGGTGCCTCGGCTCACCACGTCATCCTGGATGGCAGTCGCGCAATCGGTCTCGCTTTTGATGTTCATGGCCAAATCGAGAGTGCCTACGCCACTCGTGAGGTTATAATATCTTGTGGCGCCTATGGTTCCCCGCACCTTTTAGAACTATCTGGCATCGGAGATCCGGAGGGTCTAAAAACTGCAGGCATAACGCCACTTCATGCTCTTAAGGGCGTGGGCGAAAATATGCATGATCACCAGATTTTTCGAATGCGCTGGCGGTTAAAAGGCAAACTTGATACCTACAATGAAAGAGTGCATGGGCTTCGGGCGCTATTCGAAGGGGCCCGTTATTTTTTATCTGGAACGGGGGTCCTGACTAACCCAACGAATCCAGTTAATGCGTTTTTCAAAACACGACCTGAAATTGAAACGCCAGACGTTCAGCTCCAATTTTTCCCGGGCACTTACGTTTCAATTCGAGATAGAACTCTCGACAAAGAACCAGGTGTAACTCTCGGACCAACTTTACTTCGCCCCCACTCCCGAGGGTCAGTGCACGCCAAGTCGCCTGACCCTAAAGCAAGCCCAGCAATCCTTACAAACGTGCTTGGTACTTCAGAGGACGAAGCTGCCGCCCTCATCGCTATGCGATTTACCCGTGCGATGATGGAGACAAAAGCAATAGAACCATTCTACGGGCACGAAATGACGCCTGGAACCGACGTGCAGACTGATAACGAGCTTCTCGCTTATGCGAGAGAAATAGGAGCTTCCAACTGGCACCCCGCGAGTTCTTGCAGAATGGGCCCAGATACTGACCAGATGGCGGTGGTGGATCTAACTTGCAAAGTACGCGGGATGGAAGGTCTCAGGGTTGTAGATGCCTCTGTTATGCCCACGGTTATTTCAGGTAACACGAATGCACCCACAATCATGATTGCCGAAAAAATCTCTGATGCAATCTTGATGTCAGCTTAGGCAAATACTGGAAAAACCCCTTTAGGAAGGTATTCGTAAGGCAGGTCATCCAATTTTGCCGGCCCCCAGTCAGGGGTATCCACAATAATAATTTCTGAGCACAGAGGTTCATAAATTTCTCTGAAATGAGTCTTTGATCGGAGCAAAATAATATCGAAGTCTTGGGGCTTGAGGCCCTTAAACTGGGTGAAACAATCCATATCTATTGCTGACCATTGCACTGAGATAACTGAAACTAAAATCCCTGAAATTTCCAACAGGGCCGAAGGGCCAAGATCAATTACCATCCCTGTCTTCAAAGGCCCAGTAATTGGAAACGAAAGCCCTCCAGCCCAAATTACTTTAGCTGGAATATGAATTGGACCTCCAGATTTTGAGCTAGATTTTCCAAACATTGGCTCATCGAGCATGCCCCCTGCGCCCAATTTTAAGGCTGCCTCAGCAATCGCAGGATCAAACATAAATGGCACATACACGCGGGATATATCACGTTTAATCAACTCTTTAAGCACATAAGTGCTGTCATTCAGTCGGTCAGCATGTTCTAAAATACAAACTGGTTTTTGATTGACCTTTGCAAGCTCCACAGCCCGCGTAACGCCACCCTGTACGTCATGAATTAAATCCTGCCGGAACAAGTGTTCTCTTAGCTTCCAACAGCTTTTAGCCATTTCATCAACCCAATTTTGTGCCGCCTCTATTTCATTATTGGTTATTGCGAGGGCTGTAATACCCGTGTCCGGCGTGTCTGCATATGAAAAGCCACCAAATAGAGAGCAGTCTAAAAGAGCCCCTTCCCCACTAGCTGCTTCAGTTTCCGCAACGAGTTTTGATAATGGTTCAAGTCGCGTGGCACTAAATACTGATGGCAATACTATTCCAGGCTTTGCCATTGCCATTACTGGCCTAATTTCACCCCTTATCGTCCTAATCAGCAGACGAGCTGCGCGAGCACCTGTTTCCCACATGTCAGTATGCGGTGAGTAACGAAAGCCAGTGATGATGTCTGCTGCTTGAATACTCTCTTCCGCGAGATTGGCATGATAATCCATTGCACAAGCAATTGGGATATCGGGTCCAACAACAGCTCTTATGGCCTCAAGCACGCCGGCATCGGCTTTACGATTAGTCGGCGTGGCGAGTGCACCATGAAGATGCAGTGCAACTCCATCAATCTCACCTTTTACTGCATCAATCCCACTAACAATTTCTGATAAGTATTTTTCGTATGCTGCATCGCTAGCAGATGCAGCTGCACCAACACCAGCGTCCACGATACCAATCAGTTCTGCACCTTCCGCAGTTAGTACGTCTATTAAACCACCCTGGGGAGTGGAGGTAACCTGGAACCCTCGGATTAGAGCATTACCGCGCTTGGCGCTTCTCTCAAACTCCGGTATTTCGGTTTGATCTGGCAGGAAGGTAACTGATTCCAGCCAAAAACCCGCAATTGCTATCCGCATAGGACTTACCTCCCTTGCAGCCAAGTTTAGGAACCTATCCCCATGTCAATAAAGCTCGCTGCTGTACCGGAAACTAAAACCTTTGTTAGTCATTTGGAATGCAGTTACACCGGTGAGCGATATGAAGCTGATAAGCTGCACAACCTCTCAGCCGCCGGCAAGCCACTTCTAGTCAGATATGATTTAAATGAAGTCAAAAACGTTTTAACAAAAGACATACTTGCCAATCGTGAAACAACGCTCTGGCGCTACAGAGAGCTATTACCTGTGCGCCATCAGAAAAATTGCGTTTCCCTCGGGGAAATCATGACGCCAGTTCTTCCGATGCCAAAGCTGCAAAAAGCCGAAGGTGCATCCGGCGAGATCATGATCAAGGATGAGGGTCGACTACCCACTGGCTCATTCAAGGCCCGGGGCCTTGTTATGGCGGTCTCGATGGCTAAGGAACTCGGCGTAAAACGAATGGCGATGCCAACCAATGGAAATGCTGGCGCCGCCCTTGCTGCTTACTGCGCAAGAGCGGGGATTGAGTCGTACGTATTCGCGCCAGAAGACACCCCAGAGGTAAATTTGAGAGAGATAGCTGTTCAAGGAGCAAAGACTTGGCGTGTAAATGGCTACATTGACGACTGCGGCAAGATTGTAGGCGATGGCAAAATCGAGATGGAGTGGTTCGATACATCAACACTAAAAGAACCCTATCGAATAGAAGGCAAAAAAACGATGGGCCTTGAACTAGCCGAGCAGCTAGGTTGGGAGGTTCCCGATGTTATACTTTATCCAACTGGTGGCGGCACCGGTCTGATTGGAATGTGGAAAGCCTTCGACGAGCTAGAAAAGATCGGGTTTATAGGTTCGAAACGGCCTCGGATGGTAGCAGTTCAAGCCGAAGGGTGCGCACCAATGGTGCGGGCTTATGAAGCCAATGAACGTCATGCCACTCGATGGGAAAACGCTCAGACAATTGCGATGGGGATCCGTGTCCCACAAGCAGTTGGCGATTTTCTTATTCTTGACGCAGTCCGTGAATCAGGTGGCTTCGCAATTGCTGTCTCGGACGAAAAAATTAACGCTGCTTTAGAAAAAGCTGCAAAAACTGAGGGCTTCCTTCTCTGTCCAGAGGGAGCGGCCACTTACGCAGCATATCAGGATGCTCGTATTGATGGCCGTATCTCTAAGGACGAAACCTGTGTGTTATTTAATTGCGCTAGTGGCTTAAAATATCCCCTGCCACCCATGAACCGCAAATTAGACAGACATCAGAAAATCAATTTCAGAGAAATTGCATCTTCGACGTAATGCACTAATTCACTTGTTACCAATTGGACTACTAGGCCGAGGCCTAACTGCAGCTGCTGGAAGATTAGCTATACGCAGAGATTCCGGATCCCCCAATGTATTAGGGTCCTCCAACCATTCCAGCATCATCTCCATCATGTCATCGCCCCAAAAAGTGAGACCATCTATTACAAAGCTCGGCACTCCATAGACCCCTGCAGCACAAGCTTCTTCTGTGTTTGTACGCAGTGCTAATTTAACGGCTTCTTCACTAGTGGCAGCGTTTAAATCATGCACGCCTAGACGCTCGGCGAGTATTTTCAGGCTATCAGTATCCTGAGCATCTTTTCCCTCTGCCCAAAGGAAATCAAAAATCGTCCCCACAGACTCTCGCGTCGCGCCTGTTGCAATAGCTAAGCGAAGAGTAGGAAGAGGATTAAAAGGATGCCGAGGTGGTGCCTTGAAAGGCATATTTAGTCGGTCCGCTCTCCACCTACAGAGCTGGAAGGTATGTCTCTTCTTCTCAGGTATTTCGGCAGGTCCAAGCTGGCCCCAATAGTTTAAGAGCCCTGCGAATAGAGTGGGCCGTAGCCTTAACTCCACGTCCTCGGGCAAGCGCGAAAGCTGGTGAAACTGCAAGTATGCATAGGGTGAAATAAAGTCGAAATACCAGTCTGCCTTGCGCACTATTTGCACTCTCCTATCACGCTCGCTGTTAGCATCAATGAACATGGCGTAGATCGAATAATAACAGCTGACCCGACTACCATTATTGGATTATCTTATCAGCATGCAATGATTAACAAGTGCCCTAAATCCGCAAGTGCTTGCGCTTTAATTGGAGGTTAAAGAGAGTCTGGATGCAGTCTTACAGGTCTAATATCAATCTATGAGCACTCCAAGTGCACGCTCACTGGGTTTTCGGGCTGATAACATCCTGCTTGCGATTACGTTTATTATATTTTCTTCAATGCTTTTTGCCCCTCTGACGCAGACGGCAACAAAATTCCTTGCTGGGCAATTTCCAGTTTTTCAAATTATATTATTACGCTCTATTGGGCATGCATTTTGGATGCTTTTATTCTTCTTACCTAAACACGGAACCAGCATCTTCCGAGCAAATCGTCCTTGGCTGCAATTAGCACGCTCAGGATTGCTTTTTCTCTCCACAATGTGTTGGATTTTTGCAATTAGCTCCGTGCCATTAGCAACTGCATCAGCAATTAATTTCACAGCTCCAGTATTCGTAGTTGTTTTATCTATTCCAATGTTAGGAGAACGAGTAGGGATTCATCGATGGTCGGCCGTACTCTTGGGCTTTATTGGAGCTCTCATCGTGATTGGGCCTGCTTGGAATGGTCTGAAGATAGAATTCATGCTTCTTCTTGCAGCGGCTGTGCTATTCGCGCTTTATCAAATTCTGACGCGCATTGGCTCTAAGTCAGATAGCGACGCGACGGCATCATTCTATACGGTCCTCGTTGGACTTGCTGCGGGGATAATTATAGGGCCATGGAACTTCATCTTACCTGCCGCAGATGATTATTTTGTTTGGATAGCGTTCCTTGCCATTGGGGTAATGGGTGGAGTTCGGCATTTTCTGGTCATAAAGGCCTACGCAACAGCACCCGCATCCGTAGTTTCGCCCTTTTTTTACACCGAGCTAGTGGGAGTAACGCTTCTTGGCTCAATGGTTTTTGGAGACCTCCCTAGCCCCAATACCTGGTTAGGGGCCTCTTTAATTGTTGCTAGCGGGCTCTATATTGCTCATCGCGAACGGCTCGCTTCTATTAAAAGAAAATGATCTATATTCACAAAATTCTTCCGCTATTAATTAGCCCAATATCGATCGTCATTCTTATTTATCTTATTAGTATTATTTTTAATTTAAAAAAAACTGCCCTCATTAACACTATATTTTTAATAGTTATTTCCACACCAATTTTTTCAAATAAATTACTTTACCTTCTTGAAAAGGATTACAGCCTCAAGCCTGCGTCTCAGGCAGAAAACGCCGACGCTGTAGTTGTTTTGAGCGGTATGCTCAGAACAGTCATAAGCCAAAATCAAATTCATTATGAGTGGGGTGAAGCCTCCGATAGGATATTTGCCGGCATAAATTTAATAAAAAATGAGAAATCGCCATTATTAGTTCTAACAGGAGGAAAATTACCCTGGTCCCGTGGAGATAAAGAAGGATTTTTTCTTAAGAAAATAGCTGAAGAAAATGGTGTAAGGTCCCAAAATATTGTTATTACCGATTATGCAGAGAATACGGAACAGGAGGCCACGGAAACTAAGAAATTATTCATTGATAAAAATCCTAAAATTATTCTTGTTACGTCTGCATTTCACATGCCACGAGCAAAAACAATTTTTGAAGCAAAAGGATTTCATGTCGTGCCTTTCGCTGTTGATTTCCGCAGAGATAACAATGATTTAACGATAATGAGCTTCCTGCCCTCTGCAGAAGCCTTGCATGACACAAGCTTTTCTATGCGCGAGTTTATAGGACGTATTTACTATTCATTAAAATACTGAAGAGTGCCTAAATGAGCAAAAAAGAGATTTATGACGATTTAAAGCAGCTTGGTGGAACGACTAAAGTTCCCTCAAGTCCAGAAGACGCTGAACTTGAGCGAGTTAAAAATCCACAAATCGACGTTCTTTACAACGTCCGCTTTACAGCTCCTGAGTTTACTTCCCTGTGCCCTATTACCGGCCAGCCTGATTTTGCTCACCTCGTTATCGACTATTTGCCAAATCAATGGCTGATAGAAAGCAAATCCTTAAAACTCTATTTGACCTCCTATCGAAATCACGGTGCTTTTCACGAGGATTGCACAATATCAATTGCACGACGGCTAGCAGATTTCCTAGACCCTCATTGGCTCCGAATTGGAGGCTATTGGTACCCACGAGGCGGAATGCCAATCGATATATTCTGGCAAACATGCACACTACCCGATGGCGTTTGGGTTCCCGATCAGGGCGTACCCAGCTATCGCGGCAGGGGATAGGTAATTTATCACCTACCACACAACTAGCTGGATACTGGCGGGTCAATCCATCCAATATTGCCGTCCTCACGGCGGTAAACAGCATTTAGCCGACCGGTTGCAGCATTTCGGAAGAAAAGCGATCCTCTTCCTGAAAAATCCATGCGCGTAACTGCCATCGATACAGTTAATTCAGGAATGGCCATGGTGGTTTCAGCTATAATTACAGGACCATCTCCAACAATATCTGCGTCTTCGGGACTAAAAGCATCTTTATCACTGTAACCAGTAACTTGAGACACTGCAGGTGATGCGGAGTGATGATTGGCTGATACAAGTTTGCGTTTATACCGGCGAAGTTGCTTTGCCATGCGCTCTAGGGCGTTGTCGAAGGCGGAATGTGCGTCACTGGCAGACCCCACGCTCTCTATTGTAGTGCCTCGGGCAATATGGGCCCTTAAGCTAGCGTTGAAACGTCTTTGTTGTCGTGTGAGTGTCGCTTGTCCCTCGATTGCATTTTCGAAATACCGGCTAACCTTTTCAACAAACTCATTTTTAATACGACCGGTTAATGTCTGACCAACATCCATACCATGACCAGTAACGACGATTTCCATGGGTTAACTCCCCTATTACTGTGGTATCTGGTAGGCAAAGCGTACCTTTTCTAAGGGCGAACCAGTCAAGGAAGTTTCAAAAAAAAACGTTGAAAAAACTATCAACCCATTGCTTTAAATTAACTTTTTTTATTTTTTTATGCTTTCGTTATCTATTATTCCGCATAGATTTCACTTGAGCCATGTAAATCTCTCTTCCTCTCTGGAAAGAGTTGTAAAAATTAAATATCCGAATTTTCTAGATTTTTTGGCAAAAAATGGCGGACAGGGAGGGATTCGAACCCTCGGTACCCAATTAAAGGTACGGCGGATTAGCAATCCACTGGTTTAAGCCACTCACCCACCTGTCCATTTGAATTCTGCATCGGTTGATATGTGGCTAGAGGAGCGCTGTCAATGCAGCCACTTTTGCTAATACAGGTCAACTGCGATTGCCTGTCTACAAGTTACTTCCCTAGTTCGCAGACCACCTATCTGATGATTATTATCCACCCTCTAAGGCAGCTTTAAGAATACTATTAACTGACTGAGGATTGGCTTGCCCCCTACTCGCCTTCATTACCTGACCAACAAAAAAACCTAAGAGTTGTGTTTTTCCTGCCCTGAACTCTTCGACCTTTTCAAGGTTAGCTGCAATGACAGCGTCGACCATTTCTTTTATCGCTGCGTCATCCGATATTTGTTCAAGTCCCAGCTCCTGAACAACGGCCAAGGCCCCTTTACCTTCCGCCCACATCTTCTCAAAAGCCTCTTTAGCCTGACGCCCAGAGATTTTTCCATCTTTAATCATAGCAATAAGGATTGCGAGTTCCTCGGGAAGAACAGGAGCCTTACTGATAGGCAGACCATCTTTATTAAGACGGCCGAAGACTTCCCCCATGACCCAATTTGCAACAAGCTTCGGATCTGCTTTTGCCGCCGCCTTCTCGAAATAAGACGCATTTTCTTTATCAGCGGCAATCACATTGGCGTCATATTCAGTCAGCCCTAGTGTCTCGACAAAGCGAGCGCGCTTGGCATCTGGCAATTCTGGCATTCGTTTTTGTATCTCAGATACATAACTCTCCTCTAAAACGAGTGGGGGAAGGTCAGGGTCAGGGAAGTAGCGATAATCATGACTGTCTTCTTTCGATCTCATCGAACGAGTTTCGCCTCGATCGGGATCAAAGAGCCTTGTCTCCTGATCAATCTCTCCGCCATTTTCGATAATTCGAATTTGTCGTTGAGCTTCGAACGCGATTGCCTC
>Ga0222714_10004181_pt1 | contig 14304 bp, 10 predicted proteins | sample C33_3DmetaG_FD_165048 | JGI IMG/M metagenome (GOLD analysis project Ga0222714, IMG submission 165048) | Estuarine water microbial communities from San Francisco Bay, California, United States - C33_3D | ecosystem: Environmental > Aquatic > Marine > Unclassified | place: USA: California... | reverse complement strand
TTATAGCACTAATTAAACGACCAGATTTTTTGCTCTTAATATTAGTTAGTATTGGCAAAAACAACCGCAACAAAAATCGAAATCTTTTAACAATCTTAAATGCTAAATAACGCGGATAACCACCAAAAACCTCATCCGCTCCCATCCCCGAATGAACCACTTTAAAATTCTTTTTTGATGCAAAACCTGACAATTTACCGGAAGCTACGAAGGTGTAATCTGAAATAAGTTCTTCAACACCCTTTACAATATAATCGATATCTGAAAGTAAGTTATCAGCACAACTATCATTCTCAAATTCTAAATATGGAATATTTTGATCCTTTAAAATCCACTTTGCATAATAAGAATCACTTGTAAACCCTGATTTGTTTGTGATGTTTCTATCTGTGCTCCATAGTATTGGTATTATATGCGACGTGTTCATATTGCAGAGAAGAATACTTGAGTCAACACCACCGCTGAAAAACAAGGCCTGTCTTACATCGGCTCTCTCGTGCATTTTAATACTATTTTGTATTACGTGTTTTAATTCAGTAGGTTGAGCTGGTTTCGCAATAATAATCTTCTCAATTCGGGTCTGTTTTTCAAATGTTCGATCTATTCTAATTTGCCCGGGTTCTATTTTTATTATATTTTGAAAACCCGTTCGAGGCTCATGGAGATAACCAAATTGCATATATTCTGCTACGTCATTAGGATCAACTATTACCGGGTACCCTAAAGCTCTCATTGCTTTGATTTCAGAGGCGATTATAAAACCGTCATTTTTCAGAGGTAAAAAATATAATGGTTTAATACCCAGACTGTCCCTAGTGGTTAACAACTCACCGGTTTTACTGTTGTAAAAGCTTAATGCAAACATGCCTATCAGCTCAGATAAAATTTTTATCCCACAATACTTAAGTAGGTACCACAACACTTCAGTATCCGAGGATGTGCGCATTACGAAATCACCTAGATATTTTTGCTGAAGTTCCAGGTAATTATATATCTCGCCATTATAAACTAAAAAGTTTTCATGGTCAATGGTAAATGGCTGGTCTGATCTTTTATCCACATCAATAATAGATAATCTAACATGGCCAAGAACCAACTGCCTGTCATTTTCGTAGGTAAATGTTTTTGAACCCTGCGAATTAGGCCCTCTATGTCTTATTGACTCAAGACCAGAATAGAAATCTATTGGATCCGCACCATTGAAGACAAGTATCCCACACATTTTAAAGAGATAATTTAATTTTTGATGCCACAATCAAGTCGCTTACTTGACTGCTTTGTTTTGGAAGTCTTTCCCAATTCCAATGGTAAAAGAGCCTAAATAAATACTTTAATGCTTTTGGAAATCGCTCAAAGCCCTTGTTTAAATAATAGTAGTATTCATAACCATAACTATTTAAAACATCCAAGATTGCTCTAGATTCATCTAAACTATTTGACTCAAATGCAATTATTGGGGAGTTTTCCTTTAATATAATTTTCATGCCCTTCAATGCATTTGCTTCGAATCCTTCGATATCTATCTTTACAAAGTCCAGGTCTCTTAAATCAGACAACAGTGTGTCTAAAGAAACTACATTTACCACCTCGGTTGTTTTCGCATTTACAGGATTACTAAGCAGTTTGTTCGAGCCTAAATTATCCCCTTGAACTAAACTCATATACCCTTTACTAGTAATCTCTCCAGCCGCAATGTTGTGAACAACCACATTCTTTACACTATTTAAACGCAGATTTAATTGAAGGATGTTCGAAGTAAATTCTGAAGCTTCTATCGCGATAACGTGTTGGAACAAATCCGCCAAATCAATCGTGTGGTTTCCTATGTTCGCTCCAATATCAAGGAACGTTCTTCTTAAACCATTTTTTAAACAAACCGATCGAATAAACTCTAGTTGGTTTTTTTCATATACACCATCTAATAAAATTCTCATGGATATATGATCTCCTATCGTTCCAATCATTGGGTGTTTTTTTCGACTAGCATAAAACCTCTTTAATAATCTAGCCAAGGTTTCCACTGTATAATATCTAAAGTTCATATTTAAAATTCTTTACTAAAACCACCGAGCACAATAAACTCAAAGTAATTGCAGTAATCATAATTGAGATAATGTTTTCCTCTGTCAAACTAACCACTAAAAAAAGCGATATTAATACAAATAGCTCTAAAAGCCCCGCTAACACATTGTACAAAACACGACTATTAGCAATGTTTACCGGAATAAACAACCTAGAAAAAGTACCTAAACACAACATATAGAATATGGATACCCTAGTATCCAACTCAGGAATAAATAGAAATAATAAAGAAATAAAAGATAAAACAATCGAGACAAATACGGCTCGCCGAAAATAATTTGTCAAAACCACAGCTCCCCTATTCCTCCGGATAAATGACACTATTTTTGCCCCATACATATTTGCCGGAAAAAAGGTAGCCATATAAAAAAAGAGATACAAGGTTAACTCTTTGTTTAAGCTCGTTTCTATTCCTTTGAAAGAAACAACCGAATTTAATACGAACGGAATTGCAACACAGACCGCCTGAGAAAACACTCCTTCCATAATATCCCTCAATGCAGAAGGTGTAATCTTATACTCACCAAGATCACTCATAAAAAACCGTCGTATCCATTTTGAACAAAACGGAGAAACTAGAAGCACTAAACTATAAGATAATTCAATATTGTGAATTAATCCACAAAACCACAGTAAAAAACCCAACAGCAATAATAAGTTTTGTGTTAAAAACACCTTGTAAAACGCATTAGACAAGGTCAGTCTTAAATACATATTTCTCTCGATTTGAAAAAGTGTTAAACTCAAAGCACATAAAGATATCAAAACTAAAGCTTTATATATAAACATTAATACAGCACACAACACAAACGCGGTGTAAAATTGTAATTTCAGAGCACCTACTATAAAATCCTTTCGGTCAACTTTAAACAACATCTGACTAAACCCAAAAGCAAGAACTATCACTATAAAGTCTAGAAAGTATTTAAAGTCTACATACTTAATTAGATCTAAGTCAGTCCCGAAAAAATATACTAGAAAATATGGACCATAAGACAGTGCAAATGGAAAAATTATGTTAAGCTGCTGTTTTGCCAACATTCTTATCTCCAGACAATTGCCTTATTTGACTTAAAAAAAACAACAATATCAACAATTTAATATCGTGAAAAATTGGGTCAAGGGAAGCTGCTACCAATATAACAAAAATTATTAAAAAATTATATTTTATTTCTTTTTTCTGCTTTATACTCAAAAGATACCTCCTCGTAAAAAAAAAAGCCGACAACACAAGACTCAAGATGCCATATCTAAAAGCATTTAATGTGATACTGCTGTCTGGATACCTTAAGCTATGGTGTCGAATTGGTATAACAATGTTATCAGCACAAATCTTAGATGGCCCAAAACCAAGGATAAAATTAACTGGGTTTTTAAAAACAACTTTAAACGCCTCTCTCCGTAGGATTAGTCTATTATCAAGACTCGAGGCGTCTACTTTTGTTATACTATCACTTCGGAAGAGCAGTTTAATCTTTTCAGGGTGTTTGTTTACAGCATAACTCGAACCCAACAAAAGCATAACAAATAATACTATTTTTAAACGACTTGAAAGCAACACAAACGAAACGATAGTTATTACTATCCCAATTCTACTAAAACTCATAACACTATTAAAGGCTGACAAAACAACAAAAAAAGGGAGCCAAGTGTTTCGAGTGATTAATTTTAATTCACTTCTAACTCTTGAAAAAACAATAATGGAAAAAGCGGAGAATAAAGCTAATTTTCCAGGTTGTCCATTCAACCCCACCGCCCTTAAACTTATGTAATCCAAATCAAAGTTTGGCGTTTCGGCCAAAAACATAGAAAGATCAAAAATTCGATATGTCGTAATAATTATTACTATCGAATTTACCACAGTATAAACGCCTAAAATCCAAAAAATAATCAAGGCAGCCCTGTGGAAGTGATAAACTGGTTTTACCGAAGAAACTATTAAAAAGAGAAAGAACAATAAATCACTAAAATCATTAAAAACAAGGGGCTTGTTGTTAAGTATAGACACAATGCAGCTGAGAACAAATAGGACTAGCCATAACCCTTGTAAAAGAATATCTGGTTTGTTGAATACAAGATTTTTATTCAAAAACAAAAAACAAAAAACCAACACTATCACACAATTTATTATCGTGTACCACCCTAATGTCCCCATATAGGGGAGAAACAGGCTAAACCCAAGTAATATTAAATTCCAAGATTTCAACTCAAATAACCGACAGGTGGTTCTTCTTTTCCCGCTTCAAACATGTATCTCAATATTTCTTTGTGCCTTTGCAAAATAACGCCTGGTGTGTGGTGTTTATTGAAGGTTTTAATGCATTCTATTCGCATCCGCTCGTGATTTATGTCCCGGTAATACCGATCAATAGCTTTCTTAAGTCCTTGAGGTGTGTTGACCGAGGTGACCAAACCGTTAACCCCATCTTTGACAATTTCTGTTATAGCCTGCCAATCGTAACAAATCACAGGCAACCCAACAGAGAACGCCTCGATTACCACACCCGCATGACTTTCTCCTTCATATAAACTCGGAAATATTAGTGCATCATATTCGTCAAATAAATTTGCTGTTTCACCTAACGGAACCAAACCTTTGTAATCAACATTGTCCATGTTTGCGAGGTCCTGTTCGGTCACATCCCAGTGAAGAGGGCCCACAAAGTGATAATCTATGTCCGGGGTCATCCTTGCAACCTCCATAATGTCCATAACCCCTTTTGCCAATTTCATCTGGCCAACAAAAATTAGTCTCTTTAAACTTGGTTTGGACGTCCTTATGGCTCTCGTCGGTACAGGTCTAAAATTTGACACTTGAAATACCTTAAAACCATTGCTCGAAAATGCCCGAAGATTTGAGTTTGTTTCCGTAAGGATGAAAATTTTTTTACTTCCATAAGGAATTTTATTGTTTTTAAACGATATCAAATGGGCGTCTCCACCAAAAAACCTTATACAAACTTTCTTTTTTAACACAACAAACAAGAGCGACAAATAATAAGAATACCAAAAGCTATTACATGAAACATTTTGAATAACAACATCGCTTTTGTAGGTTTTTTTAATTAACCCGCTTCCCAGCAAACTATAAAGAGCTTTGCCTGTGTCTATTTTTGTGACTTCCCATTCACCGCTGTTACTTCTTAAGGTTTCATAAAGCAAATCAACCAAAATGGTTGTACCCCCAATCTTACCGGGAAAAGTTCCAATTATTAGGATGTTAGTTTTTTTCACAATTTGAAGTCTGATATGTGATCGCCAAGAAAACCTTTTACATCGTATATTAAACTTTTTTTGTCACGTAAAGATGGATAATCAATTTTTTTGAAGACAGCATGATTAACCGCCAAAATTATTACAGAATATTTTTTTACAAACACCTCGTTTTCATTACATAAATACATTTTGTACTCTTTTAATACTTCCTCTTTTTTTGCCCAAGGATCATATAAGGAGACATTGAGGCCAAAATCAATTAAATCATTATAAATATCAACAACTCTCGTATTTCTAATATCGGGACAATTCTCTTTAAAGGTAAACCCTAATATAAGCGCTGATGCACCCTTAACAGAAATGTCTCTTTGAACCATCTTTTTTACAATTTCTGATGCTACAAATGACCCCATTGAGTCATTAATGCGTCTACCCGCAAGGATGATTTCTGGATAATATCCAGTCTCTTCTGCTTTTTGAGCCAAATAATAAGGGTCTACTCCTATACAATGACCCCCGACCAGCCCTGGTTTGAATGGCAAAAAATTCCATTTAGTACCTGCCGCTTCCAATACCGAATGAGTGTCGATATTTAACTTGTTAAAAATCTTCGCTAGTTCATTAACAAAGGCAATGTTTATGTCTCGTTGACTATTCTCAATCACCTTTGCTGCTTCGGCTATCTTAATAGTTGGAGCTAAATGTGTTCCTGCAGTAATCACTGACTTATACAATTCATCAATGACGTGGGCGGCTTGTGGGGTAGACCCAGAAGTCACCTTTAAAATCTTAGATACGGTACGCTCCTTGTCTCCGGGGTTAATGCGTTCAGGAGAATAGCCAACATAAAAATCCTCGTTGAGTTTTAAACCCGAAACTTCCTCAAGAACAGGAACACACTCGTCTTCTGTTACACCTGGATAAACCGTGCTTTCGTAAATCACATAATCTCCTTTTTTTAAAACACCTCCAACAATCTCAGAGGCTTTAATTAGCGGAGTAAGCACTGGGCGTTTGTTTTTGTCTGTTGGAGTAGGAACAGTAACCACATAAAAGTTGGAAAATACTATATCACCTGCTGCTGTAGTACAAAACAACCCTTTGCCGCTTTTCTCTATTGAGATTAAATCTGAAGTTAACACTTTCTTTAAATCCTCTTTTTCCACTTCAAGTGTGTGATCAAAGCCGCTCATGAGTTCGCTTATGCGAGCGTTGTTAATATCAAAACCCACTGTTGGGTACTGTTTCGCAAACTCTACCGCTAGTGGCAAACCCACGTATCCTAAACCGATAACTGCTATTTTTTTTTCCATATATTTAATGTGACTCTGGGGTGTTTGGTGCTTGTTTTTTTGTTTGCTGTGATGGTTGCTTGTAACTCGGCGATCAATTGTCACCCATCATTTCCCTAAAAGCGCCTCGCCCAACGATCCATAGCGATATTAAGAAACCCGCCAGAATTCCTCCAAAAAATAAGCCCTTCAATTCGCTGGCTTTCTTTTTTTCTATGGGAAATTTTGGCAGGTCCACAAGCTCAAACAATGGTGTTTGTTGGGCCATGATTGTCTTTTGAAGCTCAGCGTTTTTAACAAGTTCTGCATGCATGGTGCCTAATATTTGGGTTTGAAGTTGGTTTCTGACTTGTGACACCTTTGGTGTGTTTCTTATGTATAGTGTCCCTCGGTCTAGTTCTTGTGCCCCACCCACCATGGATTTTGCCATCTCTACCTCTACACTATCAATTTTTTGATTCAAAACAGCTATGGCTTCTTCGCTTCTTCTAAGTTTAATGTTTTTGTAGAGTTGTGTGGCTTGGTCAACCAAACCTTCAACAAACAACTTGGAGATGGTGTCGTTTTGAGAAGTAAAGGAAACATCTACAAACGACAACTCGTCATCTTTCATAGAAATACTCAACCTGTTGTTTTCAAGTAAGTGGTTATGATACACCCCCAAAAAAGAATCACCCAAAAAGAAGCGGTTCGTATCTAGAAACCAAACATCGTGTCGTCGGTCCTCGTTGGTTTCGCTGTGGTTGAATTCGTGAGTAATGATGTGGTTAACCAATAAATCTTCTTTACCACCAACCACAACTTCTTGCATTAAGGTGTTTTCGACCAAGGTTCGGCTTTTCATCAACTCCAACAAGTTTTCACCTTGAAAGGCCCCCTCACCACCGTCTCCTAGGTTGAACCCAAACTGCGACGCTATGCCACTTAGGTTTGACCTTGTGGTTTGACCTTCTGAAAAAGCAAATGTCAACTTGGCGGTATATTCAACCGGGCTAAAATAAGCATTACAAAAACCAATCCCGCCACCCAGTAGGCTTGCAATAAGAATCAGGTACCACTTGCTTTTGAGGGTTTTGTATTGTGCCCGTACCCACAACACAATATCACGCAAGGAAATTTCGTCGTCTCTTTCTTCCATATTATCTAGTGAACATAACCCAAAGGGTGGCAACCGCGGTGAGTTTGGTTGTGATGTTTGAAATGACCGTCTCCCAATCAACCGGCTCGTTTTTGGTTTTGGCCTCTTTCTCTTGTTTGATGTCTTTGCCAACCACAACAACCTCTGAGCCTGGTTTTACTTTTGGTGTTATAAAAAACAAATAATAGTTGTGTGTTCTATGCATACGTCCGTTTTGTTCCACCACATAGGTCTTAGAGCGCCAGGCGCGCTGTCCGTAGCCGTTGCCAAACTGGCGCACATAGTACCCGGCTCGTTTACCTGCCACATAGGGGGTGTTCAATGAGTTGGTGTTTGCTTCGGTGTTTCCGTTGTACTTCAAGGCAGAACCATAGAGGGTCACATAGTCTTGACCCGTTGGTATACTCAACACATCTCCAGCCTCAAGCTTATAGTTGTACTCAGAGCGTTTGTTTTTGAGGGCTTTGGGTAAATCGAACACAAACCACTCTCCTGCTGCTTCGGGGCGGTCAAAACGCGCCCCTTCGGCGAAGGCATAGGGTGTTAAGCCTCCTGCTTGATTGATAATGTCTTGTACCCGTGTGTTTTTGTTCAACAACACATAGGTACCGGGATATTTAACCTCTCCCAAAACTTGAACGGTTTTTTGGCTTTCGTAATTGGGCACCTTTCTCACCGAAACAATGTCATGGGGAAACAGTGGGGTGCTCCAAGCAGCGTTGTTCTCGGTGGGGTTCTTATTTACCGATAGTAAAAGAATTTCTGTTTTGTATTCTTCGCCGGGTTGGTAGCTGGGTGTAAACAGGTTGCTACGAGCAATTTCTACTCGCTCGATTTCAGCACCGATGGCTAGACCCCCAGACAAGACCACCAAATCACCCAGGGTCATGCCCTCTTTAAAATCAAAAGCACCCGGCTCTCGTACTTCGCCATTGATGGAAACCTGGAATTTGTCAGTGTATTGGTCTTGTGCAAACAAGAGCAACTGGTCACGTCTTTGAAGTGTGTAGTTGGGCTCAAGCGTGCCGATGTCTATGGGTAAATACGATACTGTACTGTCTTCAAATCGGCGAACCAAAAAGGCACGTGCCGAGAAAATCTCAGGTTTTAACCCGCCGGCCTTGGTGATCAAGTCTCCCACCTTGTCACCTGCTTCAATGGCGTATTGCCCTGGAAAATAAACTGGTCCCAAAATGCTTACTTGGTTTTCGGCTTCGCTCAGGTTCTCCTGAACAAATACCCTATCTCCATTTTGAAACAAGAGTTTAGTGTTGGTTCTTCTCAAGCTATCGTAGTTGTAGGTATAAACCCGTTGAGATTTGTTTTCATACCGTTGTACAAAAACGATGGGCAAATACGCGTTTGCCCCAGGGCCACCCGCATATTGCAGCAATTCTGCCATTCCTTCGCCGGAGTTGAGTTCGTATTTGCCAGGCTTTAAAACAGCGCCTTCAAGAGACACCACCGAACCCATGGGCTTGACCAACACGTAGTCATTGTCTTGCAAATAGACCGCATTGCTAGGGTCTGTTAAAAAGGCATAGGTATCAAAACGGTGTACCACAACCCCGTTTCGGCGAACCTCTATTTGGCGCAACGAACCGGTGTTGTTGGGGCCACCCGCGGCCATAAGCGCGTTAAACACGGTGTTGATTGCCGGTATTTTGTAAGAGCCAGGGCTTACCACTTCGCCCACCAAATGAACCACAATGCTTCGGGAATAAGCCAAGGAGACTTCGAGTTGTGACCCCGAAAGGTTTGTGGTAGAGGCCAGGGCTGAGCGTATGAGTTTTTTGGCGTTCTCAAATGTGACACCCTTAACGTATACGGTGCCAAGGTTTCTGCCCAGATCGATTCTGCCGCGGTTGTCTACCACACACACTTGGTTGTAATAGGAGTTTCCAAACAAGGAAATGCCCAGCTCGTCACCGATTCCCATTTCGTAGTTAGCGGGTGCTTTGGCGTCTAAGCTACGCTCGTAAATATCCAAATTGCTGTTTCTATACAAGGCTTGGCCAAAGACTTCAACGGGTGGGGTGTTGGTTGGTTTTTCTGTTGGTGCTTGATTGGCGCGTTCTTGGTTGTCGGCTGTGATTTTCCTACCTGCGTCTGTTGTTGTTGTATTGGTCTCGGTTGGCGTCTGCAATTGAGCGACACGAGCCTTGAACGCCTCTACCTCTGAAGAGGCCATGCCCTGGGCCAAAGCCAGTTGTTCAACCCGATCTTGTGATAAGCCATTTTCTTGGGCCTGCTTCATCAGAGCCACAATATCAGCATCTGAATAATCACTAGCCTTCATACTAGCTGGGGTGGGTTGGGCGTTGATGCTAAAAACACACAACAACAAACCCAAAAACAGGTAAAAACCTCGGTTTTTCATAATTCAAAAATACAACTTCGCCCTTTGGGTCACAGGGGGTGACCTAGGCAATAGACAGAACCTCGACAAGCCTCGTGGTTTCTTCCACAAAAATAGAGGGGTTTTTTGGGGTTCTATATCCCCCAGTTGTTCACTGCGGGTGGGTTTTTGGTAGGGAGCCGCGTGATTAATTGAACGAACAGAGGGTCATCTCTCCTGATGCTTCCTGGCGAGCGTAGCGAGCCGGGCCCAACCAGGTGCCGGTGTTGATGTATCGCGCTCCGTTGGAAAGCACCAAATCAAGGGCCAGGTGCCGGTGGCCAAAGATGTAGTAATCAGCCTGATGGCCGGCATTGATGAGGCCCTCGCAGTACTTGTACAAGAGCTCGTTTTCATTCTGGGAAAACACGGGTGCGGCTTGTTTTTTTCGGCTGTTTCGGCTCAGGTTTTGGGCCAGAGACGTGCCGATATCGGGATGTAGCCAGCGAAAGAAAAATTGGGCCGTTTTGGCGTGAAACAGTTTTCTCAAAGCTTTGTAGGACCGATCACCAGGGCCCAAACCGTCGCCGTGGTGCATATAAAGCTTCTTGCCGTAATGTTCCACTTCGAGCGGGCCAGTAATTACTTCAACCCCGCATTCTTGTTCCAAGTATTCATTCATCCAGGCGTCATGATTGCCGCGAAACACGGTGATGGGGCATTTTTGGCTAGTTTCGGCGAGCTTGGCTAAAAACCTGACGCAGCCTTTGGGCACTACGGTTTTGTATTCAAACCAAAAGTCAAACAAGTCGCCCATCAAATAGATGTGTTCGGCGTCTTTTGATATCTCATCCAGAAAACGGCAGATTTGGTCCTCCCTTTCTCGAGAGCTCGTTTGCCCATCAATGCCGAGGTGAAAGTCGCCGGCGAAGTAGATCATAGGCCGCCGAATTGTTGCAACATGCGAACATCGCCGCTGAAAAAGTCGCGAATGTCAGAAATGCCGTACTTGAGCATGGTCAAACGGTCAATGCCCATGCCAAAGGCGAAGCCGGAAAATTTTTTAGAATCTAAGCCGCACGATTCGAGCACATTGGGGTGAACCATACCGCAACCCAACACTTCCAACCAGCCAGTTCCTTTGGTCAAACGACGGTTTTCTTCAGTATCAAGGCCGGCCCAAATGTCCATTTCTGCACTGGGTTCGGTAAAGGGGAAATAGCTGCTGCGAAAACGTATCTGGGTTCCTTCTCCGAAAAACTGCTGCACAAAATAATACAGGGTTTGTTTGAGATCGGTGAAACTCACTCCTTCATCAACATACAAGCCTTCAATTTGGTGAAAGAAACAATTGCTTCGGGCGCTGACCGCTTCGTTGCGGTACACCCGGCCTGGCATTACCAAACGAAAGGGCGGTTGCCCGCATTCCATTTCCCTCACTTGAACCGAACTGGTATGGGTTCTCAGTACATGTTCGGCGATGAAGAATGTATCCTGCATGTCTCTGGCGGGGTGATCATCAGCAAAGTTCAAGGCTCCAAAGTTGTGGTGATCGTCTTCGATTTCTGGGCCTTCAGCCAAATCAAATCCCAGCTTGGAAAATATGGAAACCAATTCCTCTTCAACCACCTTCAAGGGGTGTAAGGAACCTTGGGGACTTTGTTGCAGCAAAGAAGCATCGTAATCGGCTTCTTGGTTTGAATCGGTTGATTCTTGAGCGGCCGACCATTTTTCTTCTACTTTGCGCTTTAGAAGGTTCAATACTTGACCCACGCTACGCTTTTCTTCACCGGGCAGGGTTTTGAACTCATCAAACAAGATCGACACTTTTCCTTTTTTAGACAAATAGACCAATCGAAAGGATTCGGCCTCTGCCCCATTGTTGATCACAATGGCATCTATTTCGGTTTCTAGGTCTTGAATGCGCTTGAGCATTGCACAAAAATACATCTTGTTTTCAGAATCACCGGTTTGGTTTTCCCCTTGGGTTGTCCTCGTCCTGTAATTCAATAATATAATTCTTTAAAAAGAATATTAGTATGTAATATAGCTGTGTGGAAATGTGAATATGTGTTGATTTTAATGCTTAAGTTATTCATTTCGAATGCTTTTTTGTTTTACCTTTTTCCCTATTCTCTGATGACTGGTATTTGAGTAAGCGGCCCTTCATCAACAGGGTTTCATTTCTTGATTTTGGTTTTCACGTGGAAACACAATCATCGCAAGATCTCCTCGATGAAATCGACAGTGATTTCTTCTTTTTTCACAATGATTTCATTGGTCAGTCCGGCTTTGCACGAAATTTCATGAATCAGATAAGCGTCTGGCCAATCCAACAATCCGTTTTGGTTTTTGTCTGTATAGGTGATGAGTGTATACGATCCCTCTTGAATGTCGATTTGTAATGAATCGTGAAACTCACCATTTGGTTGCTTCACCCAGTTTTTGGGTTCTTTAAAAAAATAAGACCCCTCTCCTTTTAGCATCAATTGTGTAATTGTTGAGTCTGCGGGTTTGGAATAGTTGCTGTCGGGTTTTGTAGCGAGGGCGGGGTATTCAAATGTTTGCGTTGTTCTTGTTTCGGCTTCCATTATTCCGCGTCCATATACTTCTGTTGAATCGTATCGTTTGTTGGCGTTGGCGTCCAAGAAGAAGAGGTATTGTTTGCTTTCTGTGGGGGCTGGGTCTTGGTAATTGAAGGTTAGACCTGTTGGGTTGCTTTCGCTGGGCAAGACCCAATGGATTTCCTGATTGGTCTGTAGTTTGAGTACCCACTGCCCTTTTCTATTACGCAGTGTTTTGGCATCTTTGAATAAGACTTGAACGAGGAGCTGGTTGGAATCAAGCGGCTTGTAGAGGTTGTTTTCGTTTAGGTCGCTCAATGCTTTCCCTAACGAGAGTTGTTTCACACTTAAGGGTACATCATAACTCACTTCGTTTCTGTGTACCTCACCTCGCTGTTCCAAGTAATTGTCTGAGGGGTTGAGTAACACAGCCCCTTTGCTTTGCATGTTTTCATCGAATACGAATGTCCAGCGTTGCAATTGGGTGTCTTTGCGCTCAATCAGAGCCTTGTCTACTCTAATCAGTATTGGGGCTGTTGTGTCTTTGGCGCCCCCGGTAGGGCTGACGGGGTTAGCGCAAGAGGCTAAGGCCATTAAGATAAATATGGCAAAAGTGATTCTCATCTTCCAAAATGCACCAAGAGTACAGAAACATCAGAGGGGCTGACTCCTGAAATGCGTTGGGCTTGGCCAATGGTTTCAGGGCGTAGTTTTGATAGTTTTTCTCTGCTTTCTATGCTCATGGCTTTGAGTTTGTGGTAATCAAAATCTGCGGGAATAGATAGGGATTCCAAGCGTTGCAGCTTGAGAGCATTTTCTTTTTCCCGTTCGATGTAGGTGGTGTATTTGGCCAGAATTTCAGCCCGCTCAATGGCTTCTGGGTCCTGACTAATATCCCGTATCTCAGAAGCGGTTTCAGGGTCTTTTAGCATGTCTTCCATGGTGACTTCGGGTCTTAAAAGCAGCTTGTGCAATCGTGTTTTTTCTTTGATGGGTGCAGACGCGGGGTTGTTGGCGTTAAAATTCTCAGGAGTAGCAGAGTGGCTGCTCAAATATTCGCTTATAGCTTGAGCTTCTTGTTGCTTCTTTTCAAACTCTTGTAGCCGTTCTTGAGAGGCCAAACCTATTTCAGCCCCAATGGGTGTGAGCCGCTCATCGGCATTGTCTTGGCGCAAACTGATGCGGTATTCAGCCCTAGAAGTGAACATGCGGTAGGGTTCTTCAGTGCCTTTGTTGACCAAATCATCGATCAAAACACCAATATAGGCCTGGTCCCTTCTAAGTACGATGGGGTTTTGTTCTTGCACTTTTCGAGCGGCGTTGATACCAGCCATTAGTCCCTGAGCAGCGGCTTCCTCATAACCTGTAGTTCCGTTTATTTGTCCAGCGAAAAACAGGCCCTCTATGACTTTGGTTTCAAGCGAGAGTTTGAGCTGTGTAGGAGGGAAGTAGTCATATTCAATGGCATATCCAGGTCTAAATATTTTGGCCTTTTCAAACCCAGGTATTTGCCTCAAGGCTTTTTCTTGAATGTGGTCGGGCAAAGAAGTGCTGAATCCGTTGACGTAGACTTCTACCGTGTTCCACCCTTCAGGTTCTACGAAGATTTGGTGGCGGTCCCTTTCCGCAAAGCGGTTGATTTTGTCTTCAATCGAAGGGCAATAGCGAGGACCA
>Ga0222714_10004180_pt1 | contig 14306 bp, 12 predicted proteins | sample C33_3DmetaG_FD_165048 | JGI IMG/M metagenome (GOLD analysis project Ga0222714, IMG submission 165048) | Estuarine water microbial communities from San Francisco Bay, California, United States - C33_3D | ecosystem: Environmental > Aquatic > Marine > Unclassified | place: USA: California... | reverse complement strand
CGTGGACCATGTCGCCGTAGCCGGATGCAAACTGCCCGTCCTCCGGCAACTTTACGAGCATTTCCGACGCGAGGAGTGGCTGGCCGGCACTCAGCGCGGACGCGACTTCGCCCATTTCCTCGACTTGCGCAGCGAGACCGTGGGTGCGCATGCCCTGTTCGAGGCGATCGATGCCGAGATGCGCAGGGAGCATCGAGCACTCGGGGGCTGGGTCACCTGGCCGGACGCCTACCTCGATCCCGAAGCGCCCGCGGTGCAAGCCTTCGCCGCCGATCATGAGGCTGAGGTCGGCTTTCATGCCTGGCTGCAGTGGGTCGCCGAGGCCCAACTGGCCGAGGCCCAGTGCGTGGCCCGTGAGTACGGGATGCGCATCGGGCTTTATGGAGACTACGCCGTCGGGGTCCACCCCGGCGGTTCCGAGACCTGGGCCAACCGCTCGGTGTATTGCATCGGCGCCAGTTTCGGCGCACCGCCCGATGCCCTGGCGCTGAAGGGTCAGGACTGGGGCCTGCCGCCGCCGGATCCGCGTCGTCTGGCCGAACTGCATGGCGCCCCATTCCGGGCGCTGATGCGCGACAACCTGCGGCACTTCGGCGCACTGCGCCTCGATCACGTGATGTCGCTTTATCGCCTCTGGTGGGTGCCGCGGGGACGCTCGGCCGCCGAGGGGGGGTACGTGCATTACCCGGTGCAGATGCTGTTCGACATCGTCGCCGAGGAAAGTGCCCGCTCCGGCTGCATGGTCATCGGCGAGGACCTCGGCACGGTCCCGGCCGAGGTCCGGGGCCTCATGGAGGAGGCAGGCGTCCACGGCTACCTGGTGCTGTACTTCGAGCGGGACGCCGGTGGAGCCTTCAGGCTGCCTCGTCAATGGCGGCATGATGCCCTCGCCTCAATCACGACCCACGACCTGCCGACCCTGAGGGCGTGGTGGGAGGCCAGCGACATCGACCTGCGCGCCCGGCTGGGCATGTATCCGCCGGAGCTGGAGGTGGCAGCGCTGAAGGCGGAGCGAGCTGCAGACCGTGAGCGGCTGATCGATGCTCTCGCCGGAGCGGGCACCCGCCCGCGCTGGCCGGTCGAAGCCTTCGAAGCGGATTTCGCGGCCGCCATCCACGCCTTCCTGGCCTCCAGCGCCTCGGCGCTGGTGGCGGTGCAGGCCGAGGACCTGCTCGGCATGGAGGACCCGGTCAACATCCCGGGTACCTGTGAAGAATACGCCAACTGGCGTCGCAAGCTGAGCGCGGATCTTGAGGCCTTGATCGAGGGCGATTCCGCGCGACCGATCCTTCAGGCGCTGCGCCGACATCGCCCTCGCTAAGGCGCCTAGAGCAGGTCGCGCAGGCGATACCAGAGCATGGCCAGCACCAGCGCCGGGCGGCGCAGGGCCAGGCCTCCCGGAAAATCCAGGTGGCGGATCTTCGCGTAAAGATCCAGGCGCTCTGCCTGACCGGCGATGGCCTCGGCAGCCAGGCGTCCGGCCACGCCGGTCAGGGCCATGCCGTGCCCGGAGAAGCCCTGCAGGAAATAGAGATTGTCGTCCAGCCGACCAAAGTGCGGCGCGCGGTTGACGGTGATGTCGACGTAGCCGCCCCAGGCGTAATCAATGGCCACGTCCCGCAGTTGCGGGAAGACCTTGAGCATGCGGGCACGCGTGGCCCGCGAGGTGCCTAGCGGATCGAGCCCAGAATAACTGACGCGACCCCCGAACAGCAGGCGGTGGTCGGCCGACAGGCGGTAGTAGTCGAGCACGAAGTTGATGTCGGAGACTGCGAGGTTGTCGGCGAGGAGTGCTGCGGCCCGTTCGGGTTGCAGCGTTTCGGTGGCGACGATGTAGGTACCCACGGCCATGATCTTGCGCCGCAGCTCGGGGACCAGTCCGCCCAGGTGGCAATTGCCCGCCAGCACCGCGAAGCGTGAGCGCAGTCGACCGGAGGGGGTCTCGAACACCAGCTCCCGGCCACGTGAGACCTTCACCACCGGGCTGCCCTCGAACAACTTCACTCCAGCGGCTTCGCCGGCTGCGGCGAGCCCCTGGACGTACTTGAGCGGATGGCAGTGACCGCTGCGCTCATCGAGGAGCCCCGCCACGTAACGCCCCGAGGCGACCTTGCTACGGACGGTTGCCTGGTCCAGCAGGCTGAGCGATGCGTAGCCATACTCGCCGCTGAGCTTCTGGTATTCCTCCTCGAGTTCACGCCGTTGTCGATCCTTCAGGGCCACCAGCAGGTGGCCCCAGGACAGGTCGCAGTCGATGGCGTGTTGGGCCACGCGTTGGCGGATGAGGTCGAGTCCCTCGACCGAGATATCCCACAGGGCGCGCGCCGCCTCCCTGCCGACCAACGCCTCGATCCGGTCCTGTCCACAGGCATAGCCGGCGATCAGCTGAGCGCCGGAGCGGCCAGAGGCGCCGAAGCCGACCTGCCTCGCCTCGAGCAGGGTCACCGAAAAGCCCCGCTGGGCCAGTTCCAATGCGGCGGAGCAACCCGCCAGGCCTGCACCGACGACCACCACGTCACAGGATTGCTCACCCGCCAGCGCGGGGCGCGGCGCCCAGGCTGGCGCCGAGGCCTGGTAGTAGTTGCTGAGGTTGCGCTCCTCGAGCGTCACAGCGGCGCCAGATACCAGGCGTGCTCGAGCGGGGAAATGTGGCTGGCGAAATCCTCCAGCTCGCCGCGCTTGAGGCAGGCGTACAGGTCCACGAACGCGTCGCCGAGCAGTCCACGCATCACCGCTGACTGGTCGAGTCGGCCGATTGCGGCTGCCCAGTCGTTGGGTAGGGGCTCGACCTCCAGCGGCTGGGTGTAGGCGTTGCCATCGAGTTGTGGCGGCGCCTCGAGGCCCTGCTCCATGCCATGCAGCATGCCAGCGAGGACGGCCGCGACCAGCAGGTAGGGGTTGGCGTCCGCGCCGGCCACCCGGTGCTCGAGCCGGCGGTCCTCGGGGCCGGAGACCGGCACCCGCACTGCCACGCCGCGGTTGTTGCCCCCCCAGGTTGGATGCAGGGGGACGTAGCTCTCTGGCCTGAAGCGGCGGAAGGAGTTCGCATTCGGCGCGTACAGCGCCATGGTGTCGGCCATGGTCGCCAGCATGCCGGCCGCGGCGCTCTGCAGCAGCGCATTGCCGGTCACTTCGGCAGAGTCGAAGACGTTGCGGCCCTGCTCATCGAGCAGGCTCACGTGCACGTGCGTGCCGCTGCCGGCCATGTCCCGGTAGGGCTTGGCCATGAAGGTGGCCTCCACCCCGTGACGCAGCGCTACCCCCTTCACGATGCGCTTGAAGCGGATGGCATGGTCGCAGGCCAGGAGCGCATCCGGCACGTGCTGCAGGTTGACCTCCCACTGGCTGGGGCCGTACTCCGACAGGGCCGTCCCGGCGGGGACGCCCTGGGCTCGGCATGTGTCGACGATTTCCCGAAGCAGGCCAGAGACCGAATCGAGGTCGATCATCGAGTTGATCTGCGTGCGGTGTTCTCGGCGCCCGGTGAGCGGTGAGGCTGGAGGCTGGGCATAGCCGGCCGCCGTCCGGACCGTGTCTACCAGGTAGAACTCCAGTTCCACTGCCACCACGGCCGTGAGTCCCCGGGCCTTGAAACGATCCACCAGTGCACCCAGCAGGTGTCGGGGATCGCCGAAGAAGGGCCGGCGGTCGGGCTCGAACATGGAGACCTGCAGCTGCGCCACTTCGGGACCCAACCATGGGCAGGGCTGCAGCGACCCGGGAATCGGCAGGCAGGGGCGGTCCGCATCGCCCTCGTCGAACCCAAGCCCCGTCTCTTGCACGGTGCCGCCGAGGACGTCGAGGGCGAACATCGAACCGGGCAGCAGGAGTCCCTTCGTATAGATGGATGGCAGCTCCTCGACCTCGACCCGCTTGCCCCGCAGGATGCCGTTCATGTCCGGTAGCAGCAGGTCGACGCAGCGCACCTGCGGGTGCCTGGACAGGAATTCATCCGCTTCCAAAATGTTCAATTTTTTCATACAGTTATATAATTCCAGCACCCAACGGTCCTGCGCGTCGACCGCGGTTGTGCCACAATGGGTTCCGAGTCATTGGACTCTCTTCTCATGCGCTCGCGCAAGCCCGTCATCGGGATTCCGGCTGACCGACGCCTGCTGGATTCTCACTGGTTTCACTGCGTCGGTGAAAAATACCTCGCTGCCATCGCGGGTCCCGCGGATGCGGTCCCCGTGGTCGTGCCTGCGCTCGGCGAGGCCCACCTGGGGCAGTGGCTCGATTGTTTCGACGGCGTGCTGTTCACCGGCAGCCACTCGAACGTGGAACCGCATCGCTACCGGGGCGAGGCCTCGGAGCCCGGCACCTGGCACGACCCGGAACGGGACGCCACCACGCTGCCCATGATCCTGGCGGCCGTCGATGCCGGACTGCCCGTGCTGGGCATCTGTCGGGGCTTTCAGGAGATGAACGTCGCCTTTGGTGGCAGCCTCTGGCAGAAGGTGCACGAGGCGCCGGGGTTCAGCGATCACCGGGAGCGCAAGGACGATCCGGTCGATCTGCAGTACGGTCCGGCCCACGCGGTGCAACTGGTCGAGGGCGGCCTGCTGCGAGGGCTGGCGGGGCAGGGCAGCGTGATGGTCAATTCCCTGCACGGGCAGGGGGTGCAGCGCCTCGGTGACCGGCTGGTGGTCGAAGCGTTGGCGCCGGACGGGCTGATCGAGGCTTTTCGGGTGGAGGGCGCAGCCGGCTTCGCCCTGGCGGTGCAGTGGCACCCCGAATGGAAGGCCGCCGAGAACGAGTTTTCCACCGCCCTGTTCGCGGCCTTTGGCGCCGCTGCGCGGGAGCGGTCAAGAGGTGTGCAGTCATGAGCCAGATTCATTCCTTCCTGGAGGAACAAAAGATTTCCGAGGTCGAGGCGATTATCCCCGACATGGCGGGAATCGCCCGCGGCAAGATCATGCCCGCCGAGAAATATGCCGAAGACGAGGGCATGCGGCTGCCCGAGGGAATTTTCCTGCAGACCGTCACCGGCGAGTGGCCCACCGATGATGCCGCCATCAATCCCATGGAGATCGACATCGACCTGGTGGGTGACCCCAACAGCATCCGCCTGGTGCCCTGGGCGCCCGAGCCCACCGCCCAGGTGATCCACGACTGTTTCTATGACGATGGCCGCGTGGTGCCCATGTCACCTCGTTACCTGCTGAGGCGGGTGATGGAACTCTACGCCGCCAAGGGCTGGAAGCCGGTGGTGGCCCCGGAACTCGAGTTCTTCCTGGTCGAGCCCAACGTGGATGCCGACTACCCGCTGAAGCCGCCCGTCGGCCGCTCCGGCCGCGCGGAAGCCGGGCGACAGTCTTACAGCATCGCCGCGGTCAACGAGTTCGATCCACTGTTCGAGGACATCTATGCCTACTGCGAGGCCCAGCGCATCGACATCGACACCCTGATCCACGAGGACGGGGCGGGCCAGATGGAGATCAACCTGATTCATGGCGATCCGCTGGAACTGGCCGACCAGGCCTTCCTGTTCAAGCGCACCGCCCGCGAGGCCGCGCTGCGGCACAAGATGTATGCGACCTTCATGGCCAAGCCGATGGCCGACCAGCCGGGCAGCGCTCTGCACATCCACCAGAGCGTGGTGGACGCCAAGACCGGGCAGAACATCTTCAGCAATGCGGAAGGCCAGCCCAGCAAGCTGTTCTTTGCCCACATTGCCGGGCTGCAGAAATTCCTGCCGGCCGCGATGTCGCTGTTTGCGCCCAACGTCAACAGTTATCGGCGGATCACCCGCTACAACATGGCGCCGATCAACGTGCAGTGGGGCTACGACAACCGCACCGCCGGTCTGCGGGTGCCGACCTCGCCGCCGGATGCGCGGCGGGTGGAAAACCGCGTCGCTGGCGCGGATGCCAATCCCTACCTGGCGATCGCCGCCTCGCTGGCCTGCGGCTATCTCGGGATGGTGGGTAACCTCACCCCGACCGATCCAATCAGCAGTTCCGCCTATGAATTGCCTTTCGCGCTGCCCCTGACCCTGGCCGAAAGCCTGACGCAGCTGCGCAGCAACAAGAAACTGGTGGACATTTTCGGCGAGCGTTTCGTGGCCGCTTATGCGGCGGTCAAGGAAAGCGAGTACGAGACCTTCCTGCGGGTGATCAGCTCCTGGGAGCGCGAGCACCTGCTGCTCAACGTTTAGCCCGCGGAGGCCCCATGACCGGACGTACGACGGCCCAGTGGCAGGCGCTGGATTCCAGCCATTACCTGCACCCCTTCACCGACTTCAAGGCGCTGGCCGCCGAGGGCGCCCGCGTCATCGAACGCGCCGAGGGGGTCTACCTGCACGACAGCGAGGGGCGCAAGATCCTCGATGGCATGGCGGGGCTGTGGTGCGTCAACGTGGGCTATGGCCGGCGCGAGCTGGCCGAGGCCGCCTATCGCCAGATGCAGGAGCTGCCCTACTACAACAGCTTCTTCAAGAGTGCCCATCCGCCGGCCATCGAGCTGGCCGCGCGGCTCGCGAAGCTCACTCCCCCGCAGTTCAGCCGGGTGTTTTTCTCCGGCTCGGGCTCGGAGGCCAACGACACCATCATCCGCATGGTGCGCCGCTACTGGGACCTGATGGGCGAGCCGGGCCGACAGGTGATCATCAGCCGTGAGAACGCCTACCACGGCAGCACGGTGGGTGGGGCGAGCCTCGGCGGCATGTCGGCCATGCATTCACAGGGTGGCTTACCGATTCCCGGCATCGAGCACATCGAGCAGCCCTACTGGTACGAGAACGGTATCGACCTGAGCCCTGCCGAGTACGGGCTACGCGCGGCCTCCAGGCTCGCCGAGTGCATCGAGCGGGTGGGCCCGGAACGGGTGGCTGCCTTCATCGGCGAGCCCATCCAGGGCGCCGGGGGCGTGATCATCCCGCCGGAGACCTACTGGCCGGAGATCCAGCGGATATGCCGGCATTACGGCATCCTGCTCATCGCCGACGAGGTGGTCTGCGGGTTCGGCCGTACCGGCCGCTGGTTCGGCTGCGAGCATTTCGGCTTCGAGCCCGACCTGATGACGCTCGCCAAGGGCATCACCTCGGGCTATCAGCCGCTGGGCGCCGTGATGGTCGGCGATCGTGTCGGCGACGTGCTGGTTGAGCAGGGCGGCGAGTTCTTCCACGGCTACACCTACTCGGGTCACCCGGTGGCCTGTGCGGTCGCCCTGGCCAACCTCGACATCCTCGAACACGAGGGGCTGGTCGACCGGGTCCGCGAGGATATCGGCCCCTATCTGCAGGAGCGCTGGCGTTCGCTGGCCGAGCATCCGCTGGTGGGCGAGGCCCGGGGCGTGGGACTGATCGGGGCGCTCGAGCTGGTGGCCCACAAGCCTTCCCGCAGCTTTTTCCGCGATCGGGGCCGGGTCGGCACCATTTGTCGAGACCACTGCTTCGCTAACGGGCTGGTCATGCGGGCGGTCCGGGACACCATGATCATTTCGCCGCCGCTGGTCATCAGCCGCGCCGAGGTCGACGAGCTCATCGACAAGGCCCGGGGTTGTCTCGACCTGACCGCTCGGGACATTGGCCTCCAGGGTGCTTCCTGAACGGCCCGGGGTTGGTATAGTTAGAGGGTCAGGGGACAAGGTCGCCGTGTCGGCGACACAACCAGGAGCAACCATGAAGAACCCGGAATTGAAAATATTGGCCGTGATGGTGGCCGTGACGCTGGGCGTCGCCGGCTGTGGCAAGAAGGATGACGCCTCTGGTGCTGGCGAGGAGCCGGTGCTGAACGTCTACAACTGGTCGGATTACATCTCCGACAACGCCATCGGCGACTTTGAGGCGGCCACGGGCATCAAGGTCACCTACGACATGTTCGATTCCAATGAGGTACTCGAGACCAAGCTGCTGGCCGGCAGCACGGGCTATGACATCGTCGTGCCCTCGGCCTCCTTCCTCGAGCGGCAGATCAAGGCGGGCGTATTCATGCCGCTCGACAAGTCCAAGCTGCCGAACCTGGCCAACATGGACCCCGAGATCATGGCCCGGGTCGCGGCCCACGATCCGGACAACACCTACGCCGTGCCCTACCTGTGGGGCACCACCGGCATCGGTTACAACCCGGACAAGGTGAAGGAAGTGCTGGGCACCGACACCATTGACAGCTGGGCAGCCATCTTCGAGCCCGACAACGCGGCCAAGCTGGCCGAGTGCGGCCTGGTCATGCTGGATGCGCCCACCGAAGTCTTCGATTCGGCGCTCATCTACCTGGGCAAGGATCCCAACAGCGAGAGCGAGGAAGACCTCAATGCGGCCAAGGAGCTGCTGATGAAGGTCCGGCCGCACGTCCGCTACTTCCACTCCTCGAGCTACATCGACGACCTGGCCAACGGCGAGATCTGCGTAGCGCTGGGCTGGAGCGGTGACATCTTCCAGGCTCGCGACGCGGGTGCCGAGGCCGAAACGCCGGTGACTGTCGCTTACTCCATCCCGAAGGAAGGCGCGATCATGTGGTTCGACATGATGGCCATCCCAGCCGATGCCAAGCATCCGGACAACGCGCATCAGTTCATCAACTACATGATGGATCCTGCCGTGATCGCCGGGATCACCAACTACGTGGTGTACGCCAATGGCAACGCGGCTTCCTTCGAGCTGATCGACGAGGAAACCCGCAACGACCCGGCGGTCTATCCGACTCCGGAGGTGAAGGCGAAGCTGTTCGCCTCGCTGGCCGAGAGCGAGGACTACACGCGGCTTTCCACCCGTGCCTGGACCAACGTCCAGACGGGCCAGTAAAGCCGCGGTGAGCATTCCCCTGCCGGTCGTGTGACGACCGGCAGGGGTGATCCTGCGAGGGGGTCGCGGGGATGGCTGAAACACGTCCGGACAAGAAACTCGAGCCCTGGCGCGACCGGGACATCCAGCCGTACATCCGCATCGAGCGGGTCACCAAGAACTTTGGTGACTTCACTGCCGTCGATGACGTCTCGCTGGATATTTATCGGGGCGAGATCTTTTGCCTGCTTGGGGCCTCTGGCTGCGGCAAGACCACCTTGCTGCGCATGCTGGCGGGCTTCGAGCAGCCGAGTTCCGGCCGAATTGCCATCGATGGGGCGGATATGGCCGGCATCCCGCCCTACCGCCGGCCGGTCAACATGATGTTCCAGTCCTACGCGCTGTTCCCGCACATGACGGTGGCGCAGAACGTGGCCTTCGGCCTCAAGCAGGACCGCCTGCCCAAGGGCGAGATCCGTGACCGGGTGGCGGCGATGCTCGAGCTGGTCAAGCTCACCGCCCTCGGCGGGCGCAAGCCTCATCAGCTGTCCGGTGGCCAGCGCCAGCGGGTGGCTCTGGCGCGCTCGCTGGTCAAACAGCCCAAGCTGCTGCTGCTGGACGAACCGCTTGGCGCGCTGGACCGCAAGCTGCGCGAGCACACCCAGTTCGAACTGGTGAACATCCAGGAGAAGCTTGGGGTCACCTTCGTGGTGGTGACCCATGACCAGGGGGAGGCCATGACGCTGGCCTCGCGGATCGGCGTCATGGATCACGGCGAGATCATCCAGGTGGGTACGCCCAGCGACATCTACGAGTATCCCACGACCAAGTTCGTCGCCGACTTCGTTGGCTCGGTGAACCTGTTCGAGGGCCGGCTGGTGGAAGACGAGCCAGATCACGTGCGGGTCGAATGTCCGGAACTGGGCGGCTGTTTCTACGTCGATCACGGCGTGAGCGCGCCGCCGGCGGCCACGGTGTGGGTAGCACTACGACCTGAGAAAGTCTTCATTTCACGCGAGTCTCCCGGCCCGGGTCCGGATAACCAGGTGCCGGGCATCATCAAGGAAATCGCCTACCTCGGCGACCTGTCCGTGTACCTGGTGCAGTTGCCTACGGGCCGCATGCTGCGGGTCACCCGCCCGAACGTGCGCCGACAGGATGCGGCCTTCGACCGGCTGACCTGGGATGAGCAGGTCTGGCTCAGCTGGGAGGCCTCCAGCCCGGTGGTGGTGACCCAGTGAGGCCGGTGTCTGCGGGTCGCTGGGCAGTCATCAGCCTGCCTTATCTGTGGCTGCTGCTGTTTTTCCTGGTGCCCTTCATCATCGTCTTCAAGATCTCGCTGTCCGACATACGCCTCGGCATGCCGCCCTACCAGCCCATGCTGCAGTGGGTCGAGGCGCAGGTGGTGAACATCCAGGTCAATCTGGGCAACTACGCCTTCCTGCTGGAGGATCCGCTTTACCGGAATGCCTACCTGCACTCCATCAGTACCGCGGCGATCTCTACCCTCCTGTGCCTGTTGATCGGTTATCCAATGGCCTACGGCATCGCCCGCACCGACAAGTCCTGGCGCAACCTGCTGTTGATGCTGGTGATGCTGCCGTTCTGGACCTCCTTCCTGCTCCGCGTCTACGCCTGGATCGGCATCCTTAAGAACAACGGGCTGATCAACAACCTGCTGATGGGCATGGGCCTGATCGACCAGCCCATTGTGATGCTGCAGACCGACTTCGCCGTGTACATCGGCATCGTCTATTCCTATTTGCCGTTCATGGTGCTGCCCCTCTACGCGACGCTCGAGAAGCAGGACATCACGCTGCTGGAGGCTGCGGCCGACCTCGGCTGCCATCCGGTCAGGGCCTTCCTGACCATCACCCTGCCGCTGTCCATGCCGGGCGTGGTGGCCGGCAGCCTGCTGGTGTTCATCCCCGCAGTCGGCGAGTTCGTCATTCCGGCCCTGCTCGGCGGGCCGGATACGCTGATGATCGGCAAGGTGCTGTGGAATGAGTTCTTCCAGAACCGCGACTGGCCGGTGGCCAGCGCGGTGGCGATCGCCATGCTGTTGCTGCTGGTGGTGCCAATCATGCTGTTTCAGCTGGCCCAGGGCCGTCAGGCGGGGGGGCACCCGTGATCGGGCGGCGCTCGTTCCTCATCACCACGTTGATGTCCTTCGGCTTTGCCTTCCTGTACATCCCGATCCTGTCGCTGATCGTGTACTCGTTCAATGAGTCCAGGCTGGTCACGGTCTGGGCCGGCTTCTCGACCAAGTGGTACGGAGAGTTGTTCCAGAACGAGCAGGTGCTAAATGCCGCCAAGCTGTCGTTGGAGGTGGCTGCGATCAACGCTACCGGAGCGGTCATCCTGGGCACCCTGGCTGGTTTCGCCTTGTCGAGATTCAGGCGCTTCCGCGGACGGACACTGCTGACTGGCATGACTTCCGCGCCACTGGTGATGCCCGAGGTCATCACCGGGCTGTCGATGTTGCTGCTGTTCGTGGCGATGGAGCAGGCCTTCGGCTGGCCGTCGGGGCGAGGCGTGACCACCATCACCATTGCCCACATTACCTTTTCCATGGCCTACGTCACGGTGGTGATCCAGTCACGGTTGGCCAGCCTGGACGTGTCGCTGGAGGAGGCGGCCATGGACCTCGGCGCCAAGCCGTGGAAGGTATTCATGGTCATCACCCTGCCCATCATATTCCCGGCCATTCTGGCCGGCTGGCTACTGGCCTTCACCCTGTCCTGGGATGACCTGGTCATTACCAGTTTCGTGTCTGGACCCGGTTCCAGCACCCTGCCTATCGTGATCTTTTCCAAGGTCCGGCTGGGCGTAAGCCCCGACATCAATGCGCTGGCTACCATCATGGTGGGCATCGTGGCCGTTGGCGTAGTGGCTACCGGGCTCTACCTTCAGCATCAGGAGCGCCGGCGGGAACGCGACGTGCAGGCGGCCCTGGCCAGCAACGGTTAGCGCATGGAACTTCTGGGTATCGATACGGGCGGGTCCAGCCTGAAGGCGGCTTCGGTCGACGTCACGACGGGCGTGTTGACCTCACCCGTCCTCAGCTTCCCCACCCCGGCGCCTGCCACGCCTGCTGCCATCGGCGGGGTGGTTCGGCAGATCGTGCAGGCCTTTCCGGCACAGGGTGGTCCGGTGGGCTTCGCCTTTCCGACCGTGGTGTCGGGAGGGGTGGCGAGAACCGCCGCCAATGTGGATCGCAGCTGGGTCGGCACTGACGGTGTGCGCCTGATCAGGGAGGCCACCGGCAGACCGGCTGCCTTCCTGAACGATGCGGACGCGGCGGGGCTGGCCGAAATCAGGGTAGGGGCTGGTAGTCGACACGCCGGCACCGTGGTGATGCTCACCTTCGGCACCGGGATCGGTAGCGCCGTTTTCCATGACGGGCACCTGTTGCCCAACACGGAGTTCGGACACATGGAGATCCGTGGCATGGAGGCCGAGCATCGCGCCTCCGGCCGGGTGCGTACGGTAGAGGGATTGTCCTGGCCGGAATGGAGCGAGCGCGTTAGCGAGGTCCTGCACCGCTTCCATCAGCTCCTCTGGCCCGACCTCTTCATCCTGGGTGGCGGGGTCGTCGAAAACTGGGCCTCCTTCGGGCCACTGCTGGACTCCCCGACACCGGTGGTGCCTGCCGAACTCGGCAATACGGCGGGTATCGTCGGCGCCGCCCTCGCGGCCGCCGAACTCTAGCGGCCCTACCCTTTGGGTCCACAAACTGCGGACTGGATCACCGCGGGCGCGGTGCTGGCTGGTGCACGATGGAACCCGTTTGGACATATCCTGCGGAGGACCACGTGAGTGCTACGGAGACCCAACGGGTGTTGCCCATCGAGGGCGTCATCCGCAACGAGCTCGCCGAACTGGTCCGCGACAGCGAATTGTCCGTGCCCTCGCTGCCCGAGACCGCCACCGGCCTGATGGGTCTGACTGGCGTCTCGGATACAGCGATCTCCAAGGTCGTCGCTGCAGCTGAACGTACGCCCTTGTTGCGTGAGCGGGTGCTGCGCGTGGCCGCCTTTGCTGCTCAGCGCGAGGCCAGCGGTTTTTCCTCAGTACATGAAGCGATCGCGCACCTCGGCACCGCCGAGGTTGCCGACATCGTGCTGACCGCCATGGTTCATGGTCGCCTGTTCGACGACAAGCGCTGCGCGGTGGTCGCCGTGGACGCATGGCGTCGCTCGATCGCCACCGCGATCTGGTCCCGCGAGATCGGTGCCGTTTCGCGTCGGGGTGACGAGTACACCTATCTCGGCGGCCTCCTGCACGACATCGGCCAGCACGTTGCCAAGCTGGCTTGCGCCTGGTCGGCAGTGCGCCTGGGGCTCGATCCCGAGGATGCCGATACTGAAAACGCGGCGCTGGAGCACGGACAGCACTTCACCTGGGTCATCTGCGGTCAGTGGCCATTGCCCGGAGCGGTGATCGAGGCGGTGAGGGACTGGGCGTCATGGACGCCTGACGAGGGCCAGCCTGGTAATGCGGCCGTGGTCCAGCTGGCTCATTACCTGGCGGAAATCGCCTATGAACAAGGGCCGGAACTGACTCGCGAGGCCCTGGCGGGCAAGCCCCTGCTCGACACGCTGCGCATCAGTCCCGATCGTTTCAATGCGCTGCTCAGCCGCGCTGAGTGGGTCAAGGCTCAGGCTGCCGCTTATTGACCTAGCGCCTCGGCGAAGACCTTCGGGTCGAAGCCGAGGGTCACCTGATCCGGTCGCCACTCTACCGCTGGGCGTCGAATGGCACTGGGGTAGGCCTCCAGCAGCGCCAGCATTCGCGACCTATCGAGCTTGTCTCGGGCTGGTTCGGGAATCTTGCGCCAGGTGGTCCCGCGGGTATTGGCCAGTCGCTCCCAGCCCAGCAGGTCCGCCCATGCCTTGAGGCGATCGACGGGCACGCCGGATTTCCTGTAGTCGTGGAATGAGTAGTCGACCCCGTGCAGGTCCAGCCACGCCAGTGCCTTTTTTACGGTGTCGCAATTCCTGATGCCGTAGACGATGGTGGTCATTTCTTGAGGCGCTCCAGGCTGATGCAGGCCAGCACGCAGGCACAGGCGCTGGCGCCGAGTACGCCACCCCAGCCAACCAGCGTGGTTTGCAGGCCTAGCAGCAGTATGCCAAGGACGGCTCCCACAGTGGCGATCCTGCCCAGGCTGGCGATGCGGGCAGGGTGGGTCATGCCCACGAAGCTGCCGGCAAACCAGGCGGCGGCCAGTGAGGGTGCGAGCCCCGGCCCTGCTGGCAGGGTGAGCAGGCTGAACAGCGCCGTGGGCAGGGCGCTGGCTGCGACGATCGACCAGCCCGCGCGGGCAAGGCTGCCGGATGATTGCCACCCAGCGTGCTGCTGAGAAATACGGCCGCGGCGGCGCCGAGGAAGCCGGTCAGGCCCATCTTGCCACCCACACCTGACCAGGTTTGAGACGTCGCCGACCAGATGAGCCCGGCGAGCAGACCCGCAAGCCACGCCCATGGAGCGCCGTGCAGGACGGCCTCTGCGCTGGTTCCGGCGAAGACTCCTACATAGAACGGCGCCAGCAGGGCGGCTGCCGTTGGCAGGCCCAGGACGG
>Ga0222714_10004179_pt1 | contig 14307 bp, 10 predicted proteins | sample C33_3DmetaG_FD_165048 | JGI IMG/M metagenome (GOLD analysis project Ga0222714, IMG submission 165048) | Estuarine water microbial communities from San Francisco Bay, California, United States - C33_3D | ecosystem: Environmental > Aquatic > Marine > Unclassified | place: USA: California... | reverse complement strand
CGGCCAAATCGATACTCCGTAACCCTGTCCTGTGAAATGAGATCTACTCCGTTTTCTTTTTTGATCGCCGCCTTGATGCTGGTGCACATTGCGTGCAATAACCCATCTGAGCCTAACGTCCGATCAAAAACGCCTAACATCGTTCTCTTTTTTATTGACGATATGGGGTATGCCGATATTGGTCCATTTGGAGCAACGGCCTACCAGACACCCAATTTGGATAAACTGGCATCAGAAGGGGTTCGTTTTACCGATTTTTATGTCAGCCAACCGGTTTGTTCGGCCTCGAGGGCCTCGCTGTTAACCGGCAATTATGCGAATCGAATAGGTATTCATGGAGCGCTGGGCCCCGGAAACACACACGGCATTCATTCCAATGAAGTCACCATTGCAGAAATGGTGCGAACGAAAGGCTATGCAACGGCGATATTTGGAAAATGGCATCTAGGCCACCTCGAACCGTTTTTACCATTAAACAATGGTTTCGACGAGTACTATGGCATTCCTTATTCAAACGATATGTGGCCCTTTCATCCAGAAAATCCTGCCGCTTGGGGTGATTTGCCTACCCTAGAAGGATTTGAACCTGTAGGGTTTAACACCGATCAGTCCCGGTTCACCACCGATTTTACCAACAGGGCCGTTCGATTCATCGAAAAAGAAGTAACCGCTGAGCGGCCTTTTTTCGTTTACATTGCCCATCCAATGCCTCACGTTCCCCTATTTGTCTCGGAAGAACGTGCAGGTCTTAGTGGGGCCGGGTTATTCGGAGACGTCATTTCAGAAATTGACTGGTCGGTTGGCCAAGTGCTGCAATCGCTTGAGGACCAAGGAGTTAGCGACAATAGCATTGTTATTTTCACATCCGATAACGGTCCATGGTTGAGTTATGGAAACCACGCAGGCTCGGCCGGGGCATTACGCGAAGGAAAAGGAACCGCATTTGACGGCGGTGTACGTGTGCCGTTTCTTGCCAAATGGCCGGGGGTATGGCCCGCAGGTAAAACGGTTTCCACTCCGGCCATGACCATCGATATCTTCCCGACATTGGCTGAAATCCTTGGTGCCGAACTCCCCACGCATCCCATTGACGGTCGTTCTATCGAGTCTCTTTTAGAAGGCACGAGCACAGAACCTGTCCAAGAAGCCTACTTTTTTTACTACCACACGAACGAGTTGCACGCGTTGCGGAGTGGAAAGTGGAAGCTTCAATTCCCGCACTCCTACCGAACCATGATTGGCCAAGAGCCCGGAAAAGATGGGATTCCAGGCAAATATGATTATGGCGCCACTGCCGGGCTCGCGTTATACGACCTAGAGTCTGATCCAAGCGAATCGATTGATTTAGCTGCCCAATTCCCGGATATCGTGACTCATTTGGTTGATTTAGCGAACGCGAAACGGCTCGAATTGGGTGACAAACTTACCGATGTCGAGGGAAATGGGACCCGCGAACCTGGTCGCTTGCCACTTCAGTAACACGTGTAAAAAAGAGGACCTAATGGCAATCAATCAAGATTTTGTGGACTATCTGGTCGACCAGCTGAGCGGGCTCGGAGGCGTTTATACCAAGCGAATGTTTGGTGGGGTTGGGTTTTTCAAAGACGGCCGGATGTTTGGAATGATTGCCGACGATTTGTTCCGATTGAAAGCCGACGCAGCAAGTCAATCGGATTTCGAACAAGCCGGTATGTCACCATTTGCTCCGTACGGCGATCACCGCACCATGCCCTATTGGGAGGTGCCGGCTGATGTGTTAGAAGATGCTTTTTTGTTGTGCGTGTGGGCGACCAAAGCACACGAAGCGGCGCTGCGAACGAAGATGAAGTAAAACGATCGCTTGGGCAATCGGAGGAGTCCACTTTGTTGTTTACCGAATCGGCTCCGGCTCCCCTTTAAGTCGAATCTCTATGCGTAACGTCCCCGCATCCGCTCCATTTCTAGGTGGATCAAAGGACAGACTATTTGGCCCTAACAAGACCAATCCATCCACCTCTGAAACCTCAATCGTGCCAATTTTCTGTCCCGTTTTGGAATACCAAACGGCTTCCGAGCCCCCCTCGTACACCATCGATTCGCCAACGTCCAGTCGAATAGGAAACTCCAGTTTATTGTTGGTATTAATCGAAAACGAAAGGCCCTCAACGGGTGCTTCTTCAGCCGTTAAAATGAAGCCGCCAATTTGTTCATCTCTGGCGGAATCAAACTGAAAAACAGACTCTAAAGGCTCCCCAGGCTGTTTTTCCACATTCAGCTGCCTGAAAATGTGGACTGAAACGGGTACCAACCATGGTTTTCCGTCCCGCTCTTCCAAATGAAATTCCTCCTCTCGAAGTCGCATTTTTGCTTTCTGCGATTCCGAAAAAGCATTGTCCATCCGTAATTTTTCCCAATCACCGAGCAAAGCCAAAATCTGATCCGCACGACCATTTTGTTCAACGGCATCGAACGAAGTGACGAACCCATATCCAGCATCATAGCCGGCGGAAAGGGATAACATCCACTCAATATCTTCTAGGGTCGTTTCAGGGGTCATCTTGAACCATCCCAACATCCCAGGCATCAAATTCCGCTGAAAATAAGCCTGGTTTTTCAATCGATACTCGGTTTGGCTCTCGCGAAAGCCTGCATACCAGGGTTCGCCCCAATTCATACGCGTGTACATGTGCCAGAAAAAGTGGGTGGTTCTGCTGGCGTCGGCAATGTAATGCGACTTGATTTCGTCGCTCAAATGGTTAAACCATTCTTGGGCAAACAACGACTCGCCATAGTTTCCCATACCGGTGGACCTATTCCCCTCTAATCCATCGAACGATATTTGGCGAAGTCCTGCTTCATTGTAAATCTCGGCTAGATTTCGCGCCATTTCCAACGAGAGATCCGTCTCCGTCAAGAATACCTTGTAACCGTGATCGTCCAGCTTTGCAATGACCGAACCTTGGGCATGGTTAGCCGCTTGAGTCCCAAAAGCACCGCGCTCGACACCCCGTAGCTGCCAAGGCTCCGAGGCTGAAATAGAGGTAAAAGTGATTATTTCATCCCCAATTTGAGCCGCCATCAGGTAACTTTTTTGCGACTGATTGAAATACGTGGGATCACTAATCAGAATCGCCGGCTGGGATTTATCTAGGTCTGAAGCCAATCGGGCACTCCCTACTTTGGCCAATCTTGCATCCGGAACGGGGGTTACAAAAGGGTCGTTGGTAGACACAAAATTCGACAGATTATGCGTCCCAATCATCACACCCGCTTCCTTCGCTCGGTCTGTGACACGTCGTAAACTTTGTAGGCCATGGGGGAAGCTTTCTGCATTCAACCCAAAATGACCCCACGTATCAAATGGACCGTCGTGATATAAATACCTAAGGCCCGCTTTTTGGGTGATAGATAGCGCCTCCTCTAAAGTAGACTCCCCAAAATTCATGATGATGTAGGCCGCATTCGCCGACCGGGCTTTTTTGCCCCACGTTCCATCGATCATCGGATGAGGTAGACCTTCGGCCAGTTCTATCGCACCAATCGTGTCTAACGTTTCCCCAACCGGAACGCCGAATAAGGCAATTTTAGACCCCACTACGCCCTCATCGTTGTACGCGGGGGCTACATAGGCATCGTACCCACGGTTTGGAATCACGCGAGGGTGCAATCGATTTCGCGTGTACGCTTGAAACGTACTGCCCATTGAATCGGGTTTTGCAGCTTCTACCCGGTACAATACCTCTCGAGATAAGGACGGATCGAGATCATGAAACTGCCCGCTTTCAAATATATCCATCTCTGGCATGGCATCGTTTTCATTCCACGGATATCCCCCCAGCGTCCGAATATTGAGTGCCTGAAGGCCAATGGCAAACTCCTCCCCCCGTGCGATACCAACGGTTTCGCCAATGGACGTATTAATAGTGGTGGCGAACGGTCCCCAAAGCACTAGATCAAGCGAATCCGCATTAATTAAACTCGTTAGCTCAAAAACAATGTGAGTTGCTTTTTCCGTGATCGAGATGTGAGCGACATACCCTCCTGGGTAATACAAGTCCAAACCATCACCCACAGCAACAGCTTTATCAGGCACGGCGTACTCACCATTTTTACGTAATTGTAACAAAGGCGACGATCGGGATTCATAATCCTTACCATTGGTCCAGTCTTGAAATCGTGTGATTTGCCCTTTTTCCGAAATAACAATCCTAAATGCGTCGGATCGGACTACGAGCGCTTGGTTTTCCGAGCATGCAGAAAACAACAATACCAGGACTAACCCTAGTAAGGGCAGGACCCTTTCACGACCAGCAAAACCAGCCCGTAATGTGGATTTTGGCAAACGAACGGAACGGATAGACATAGTTAATCTCGGGAACGATTGGGGCGTAGGAGAAGATAAAACATGACCATCGGAATTCACCATGCACGATCATAATACAAAGCGGTACATAATGCGACTTTTTTTGCCAACAACACTGCTCATTGTAGGAGTCTTGGTCCTGAGTTCTTGCGCTAATTTGCCGATGGCAGATCTCACCAACATACTGAAAGGGGATGCCCCTTTAACGGAAGAAAAAGTGGCCCGCGGACTACGGGAAGCCCTTTCAATCGGCACTCAGCGCACATCGTCAAGCTTATCAACGGATGGCGGTTTTTCCGCTAACTCATTACTGCGCATAGCCTTACCGGAAGAATTAGCAACGGTTTCCAGTCGCCTACGTGCTGTAGGACTCGGCGGAGAGGTTGACAAATTCGAGACCCAGATGAACCGGGCGGCTGAACTGGCTGCCGGAGAAGCGTTTGATGTATTTTCGTCCGCGATCACCAGAATGTCTCTACGTGATGCCTTTTCGATTCTAAACGGACCACCCAATGCGGCCACCGCTTATTTCAAACAAGAAACCAGCGCCGAATTAGCCTCCAGATTTGAACCGGTCGTGCAATCCGCTATGGAAAAAGTTGGTGTTTATACCGTTTACACCGAATTGGTAAGCCGATACAATGCCATTCCACTGGTACGCCCGGTAAACGTAGACCTTGAAGCATACATTGTAGATCGCACGCTGTATGGCATGTTTAGCGTGCTTGAACAAGAAGAATTGAAAATCCGAGAGGATCCGATGGCACGTACCACGGAACTCCTAAAAAGTGTTTTTGGAAGAAAAGCCCAATGAGAAACCACCTCGTACTAAGCCTTTGTCTGATCGTTGTGTCTCCGATGCCGTCGCGTGCCCAAAGCCCAACCAGCCTGGAAACGCAGGAAAACCAGCTGACTTATCATGAATTATATGAATCGGGCATTCCGTTTGGCACGTTTCTAGACCAGGCAGAAAAGCGGAAAGAAATGTGGCACGATAACTTCGGAAAAGGCTCCGTTCCCGAATCCATACAAAGCCGTTTGGAGTTGTTGACCGCCAAGACCTATTTACTAGCGGTTGCCATCGATGGATGCAGCGATTCAGTGAACACCATTCCCTACCTCGCCCATCTGGCAAACCGATCTGACCTCATAGAAATGCGTATCGTCACGCCCGACGCTGGTCGCGAAATCATGGAAGCCAACCGAACACCCGACGATCGTGCAGCGACCCCCACGGTGTTGGTGCTGGATGCCTCCTTCCGCAAAATTGGGGCTTTTATTGAGCGGCCATCCGACTTGCAAGCCTGGGCCCTTGGGGAAGGAAAGAAATTGGACGGTTCAAACTTTATGAAAGCTAAATTCGCGTGGTACGACAACGATTTAGGGGTGCAAACGATGTCGGAAGTGCTGAATATTATTGAATCAAATATCAACTAGAATAGATAATGACCATGAAAACCATTCTAACCAGTACAAAAAGTGTAGACCAAGCGGCAGCTGATTTTACAGAGGTCGTAACTCGCAACGGTTTCGGCGTACTGCACACCTATGATTTGAAGGCTACGCTAAATGGAAAAGGGATTCCTTTTGAACACGAACTGAGAATTTTTGAGATCTGCAATCCGATGAGAGCATCTGAAGTACTTTCAGCGGATATGGAAATGAATATGGCCTTGCCCTGTCGCGTTTCGGTGTATGAACAGGACGGACAGACTAAAATAGGGATGATTAATCCCAGTGCGATGCTATCCATGCTTTCTGACGCCCCCGAACTGGGTACCATTGCAGAGCAGGTCGAATCCTCCATTCTCACCATGATGCAGGAAGCCAAATAGTCTTGGATCCCGACGAATCTTAGCATTTCGAATTGTTTTCGAACGCAAACATACCCCAACTGGACTCGTTGAAGTACCCGTTGGTAACCACTAAATCTAAAGACCATGAAACGCGTCGCAATTCCTTTTGCACTCTTATTATTTTTTGCTGGCTGTTCGGCCAACGAAGGTTGGACCCCATCACCTGACGAACCTCGGGCGTTTGTGACCACCCTTGGAGCTGACACGGTTGCTGTTGAAGTTTATACCGTTACCGATCGTACCATTGAAGGTATTTCGGTCGAAAGAACGCCATATACCCACATCATCGAGTATGTCGCTGACTTAGACGCGAGTGGTCACATTGCATCGCTTTCCTTCACAAAAAGAACGCCTGATGCCAATCCAGCTGGTCCTGTCGCTCAAAATGTCTCCATTAGAGTCATGGACGGAACGGCTACCATTACTACCGAAGGCGGCGATAATGCCGGTACGGTTGTGGTAGACTCCGTTGGGATGGCTATTCCAATGTTGGGCAGAAATGCAGTCGCCATGTTTGAATTTGAGCATGTTGCATCCATGCTTCACAATGGGGCGCAAGACATTATGATTCTGGGACCATCGGGCTCCGCTCCAAGGGGCAACGCTGCCATGGTCCTTTCTGCTGATACCGTTTCCATGGACTATTTCGGTTCACCTCGTAAAGGCTGGACCGATGGAAAAGGCCAATTGCTTGGTGTTTCTGGAGCGGTTACTACGAATAAATCGGAATCTCGGCGCATGCAGCCGTTTCTAGTTGGAGAAATGGCAGAACGTTGGGCAGCCATGGATACTGCTGGGAAAGGCATCGGCACGCCGTCGCCTGGTGCGGTGGTGGCTATGTCACTCGATGGTGCCAATGTGGAAGTAAACTATTCCCAGCCTGCAAAACGTGGACGTGCCATTTGGGGGCAGTTAGTCCCAGAAGGACAGGTTTGGCGTACCGGAGCAAATGCGGCAACGCACTTCTCTACCTCGTCGAACTTAGACATCGCTGGAAATGAGTTACCAGCGGGAACGTACACGCTATGGTCCATCTATGAAAATGGTGCCTTGCGCTTGATCGTAAATAGCCAAACGAACCAATGGGGTACCCTTCACGACCCAGCGTTGGATCTGTTTTCCGCCGAAATGACGAAGTCTGAATTGGGTGAGATGGCCGAACGATTTACCATCTCCATTGAGGATACGGATGAAGGCGGGACCATTCATTTTGACTGGGATATGAACCGATTTTCGCTTCCCTTCAGCGTAAAATAAGATCGGATAAACGAGTTGAGTCGGGGGGCGCATGGGCGATTTAAAATCGCCCATGCGCCCCCGACTCTTTTATTGTCCTACCCATTAACACGCTACCTGTCCGATCAGCACCTTTCCGCCAAGACGGCACTGATTTCAACGATCGACAACCCGATTATAGTCGGAAATTGCGAAGCGTATAGGAAAAGTTGAGCAGGACATAACGGCCAAGAACATTGGAGGAGCTGTCTTCAACATAAAACTCCGTGATAGACCGCCCAATGTTCGTGTTTTGATTCAAAATGTCGGCCAAAATCAATCTGACTTCCCCACCGTTTCCTTGTAGGAATTTGTACCCCAAGGCGGCATTCAATAGCACTGAATTGCTGTCATATCCTGTTCCTAAGCCGCCGAGTGTTCGGTACCCGATGCTTGTTTCCAGTACCAGCGACTGGGTGGGCATTGCTGTGACTTTTCCTGAAACGTCGTATTGGCTATAGTTTGAATTCAGGTCCGGATAAATCGAATTTTCAGAAATGTTATAGCTGTAGCGCTGCGACAACGTGAAGTCGAGGCGAGGGCTAATGTTCGAGCTAAATACAAGGCCACCATTCAGCCCTTTTTGAACCGACAAATTGTCTTCGTTGTTGATCACTCCTGGCGTTTCAGACCAGTTTAGGCCGGCGTTCACGTTCATATTGCTTTTGATGAACGGAGCCGGACGACCGAAGGTCAAAAAGGAGCGGAAGCTTTTATACCCTTCCACGTTGATCGGGCGAGAAAATTGAGAGCCCTGCAGCAATGGAACACCACCTGCCAAAACCATATCTCGTTCTGCCACAAGCGATTCCTGACCTATTTGATTGTCACTCATGGAATAAGAAGCAAACCCAAAGAAAATGCCGCCGGTTTGTAGGTTTGTTTTGTTGAAGCGCAAGGACATCACATGGGTAAACGACTGATCCAAGTCTGGATTTCCCGAAGAAAGCTGCAATGGATTGCGGTTATCAATTACGTCCTGCAATTGGGAGATGGAAGGAGTATTGGTGCTTGAACGGTAGCCCAAACGAAGACTTTGCTGACGAGATGCTCCAAGCTGAATTTCAAAACTAGGCATCACGTTGTTAAACGAACGATTCACATCAAACGTCAACGGGAAGGTCTGATCACCCGTGAGATTTACATGCTGAAAATCACCGCCTAGCGTCAAACGAAATCCTTCGAGCCGTTTGGTATAACTCACGCCGCCGCGCTGGGTAAACGTTTTGTTGTCAAATTGACTGGAAAGGGCTGGATCCAAGATCGAATAGAGGCCCGTTTGAACGTCCAGTGCATTGGCTAAGCGTTCGGAATCACTGTTCGAAACAGAAGGCGAATAGTTAACCTGGATTTGCCCCGTTTCGCCCACTGGTTCGGTATAGGTAAGGCGCGCTGAATACGAAGTGCCCAGTATATCGCTGTTCGTTTTCTGATCAATGAGTTGGTCGTTAGACCCATCGGCAAAAAACAGGTTGTTCGATAGTTGACTATTTTTGCCTTTGGAGGTATTGCTGCTAGCAGATAGGTTTACCGTAATCGTTCGTCCTCTTTTTTCAAATCCACGGCGGTATAGCAAGCTCGCTGAAGCGTTGTATCCCGTATTATCCGATACATAATTGTTGGTTGTCTGGCTGAGCATTTCTGCCGTATCCAGCACATTCGCCCCAAATAAATAGCTGGACGCCGTATTGCTTTGTGTAGACAATCGTGGCGTAAAGATTAGCGAGTTCTTGGCGTCGATGGTATACGTTGCCCGGCCTGAAAAACGGTGATTGGTATTATCCGAACTACCCGTACTGCTCTGATTGTAGAACTGGCTTGCATCCCCTGTCAAATAATACTCCCGGTCCAAGAGCGAGGCGCTGGTATTGTCTGACGCATTGAAGAAGTAGCTGCCGGAAACAGTCAATTTATCACCCCATTTATCGCCATAGTTGACCCCAAGCGCGTGGGTCGTGTTTAAGCCGCCTTGATTGCCGACTAGAAAGTCGCCCGCTCCGCCCCCTCTAGAAAATCCACCGGAATCTCCACCTCGGCCGCCGCCGCCACCATCGCGTCCACCTCCGCCACCACCACGGGGAGCGCCCGGAGGTCCTCCACCTGATCCGCCACGGCCAGTAACTTGGCCGGTCACACCCAGCAAATCGTCAATGGCAAAGTTTTGCTGATTAACGTTATTGGACATGCCAATGATAGAAATGCGACGATCCCCATCGAAAATATTTAGGTTTCCGCCGCCTATGTATCGGTCTTCGGAGCCATAACCGCCATATACCTTACCAAACTGTCCGTTGCTTTTGCCGGTCAACGTGACAATGTTGATGGTTTTTTCGGTGTTTTCATCCTCAAATCCGGTGAATTGTGCCTGATCGCTTTGACGGTCGTAGACCTCAATCTTGCTAATAATCTCTGCAGGAAGGTTTTTAAGCGCTGCGGCCGGATCTGACCCGAAAAACTCCTTCCCATCAATCAAAACGCGTTTTACGGTTTCTCCTTGAGCGGTAACGCTACCATCGCTGACCACCACGCCCGGCAATTTGGCCATCATATCTTCCGCCGTTGCGTCTGGATTGACCTTGAATGCGGCTGCATTGAATACGGTCGTGTCGCCTCGCACTTGAACCCGCTCTTGAACGGCTTCAACCCGCACTTCGTCCAAAAGCATGGTATCAAACTCCATTTCAATAAGCCCAAGTTCGACCGGCGATGAGGCCACTTGGACGTTCTTTACAATGGACACGTAGCCTATGAAAGAAAGCTTGACTTTATAGGCTCCGGCGCGTCTCACAACGAAATTAAATCGTCCTTCATTATTTGATGCCTCTCCAAATTGCAGCGTAGAGTCAGCTACCGAAGCTGCGACAATATTCACGCCTGTGAGCGCCTCACCGGTTTTCGAATCGATGATGCGGCCGGAAATAGATCCCGTTTGAGCGAACGTGGTTGTGCTGCCCAATCCGGTCAGCAACAAAAGAACAAAGGCAACAACTGATTTCATCGTCATAGAATGGTAAGTGGGATTCCCCATTGGGAGTCTCTAATAGCCGTTAGACGATAGAAAAACACCGAAATTCCACGTTCATTGGCCAATTCTACGTCTTCCAACCGATTCCACACATTTGTGATGGATTGTGACACATTTGTGACATTTCCCTTCTCAAAATCCGGCTCAAATCAACCACTAAATTCAACATTATCTTAGGATTACCATTGTACTTTAAAACCGCCCTATTCTTGAACCAAACGTCCTTTTTTCGCATGAATGATGCCCTTTTACAGCTAGAGCGAGCAAGTCGCGGGTTAAACCCAGACGCAACAGAGCGGCACGAAATGGCGCGATTGGTTCTGGCGCATGCTGAATCGTTTTTGGAAGAAGTCCCTAAGCTTAAAACTTTTTACGAAACGCACGCTCCAAGTGATGTGCTCTCCGCATCGTTTCCAGAAGAGGGTCGCGGGCTCGAAGCGTGTTTGGCGGCCATAAAAAATGAAGTCGATCGACCTGGTATCACAACCACAGCCCCTCGATTTTTCGGATATGTACCCGGAGGTGGCCTCTACCACGCAGCCTTCGCCGATTACCTAGCTGCGGTTTCAAACAAGTATGCAGGTGTTTCTTTTGCGAGCCCCGGAGCCGTGCGCGTGGAAGATCAATGCCTCGACTTTTTAGCCTCCATCGTCGGATACGGCAAAACGCAGGAGTCAACTAGTTACGGAGGGTATTTAGCCTCTGGAGGTAGCCTTGCCAACTTTACAGCCATAGTCACAGCGAGGGATGCCAAGCACATCCATGGGCCACTCATTTCAAAATCGACCGTTTATCTCACCGATCATGCCCACCATTGTCTAGATAAAGCGCTTCATTTGGCAGGGCTATCTGGATGCATTGTTCGAAGAATTCCGGTTGATGCCCAATTTCGCATGCGCGTTGAAGTGCTTGAAAACCAACTGGATGAAGACAAAAAAGCTGGACTTAAACCATTCCTGATTGTAGGAACGGCTGGGACCACCAACACCGGTTCCATCGACCCGCTTGAAGCCCTAGGCCACCTAGCTACGGCTGCAGATGCTTGGTTTCATGTGGATGGTGCGTATGGAGCTCTTTTTGCGCTCTGCGATGAAGGCAAGCGCCGCCTGCATGGGATGCACCTTTCCGACTCCATCGTTTTGGATCCACACAAGACCCTATTTCTTCCGTATGGTATTGGCGCGCTTCTAGTTAGAGACAAACGTTTATTACTAGAGGCCCATGCCGCAGGAGCAGATTATATGCAAGACGCCATCCATGTTCAGGCCACATCGCCTGCTACGGTATCGCCAGAGTTAACCAAGCACTTCCGTGGGTTACGCATGTGGCTTTCCCTTCAAGCTATTGGCGTTTCGGCTTTTCGGAACGCTTTGGCCGAAAAAATGGCGTTGGCTTCGTATTTCAGGAAGGAATTGAGCCAAATTGACGGGTTCGAAGTAGGACCTGAACCCGACTTAAGCATTGTCACCTTTCGGTACGTCCCTAGGTCAGGGGACGCTGAAGAAGCGAATGCTCGTTTGGTCCAACACATCCACGAAGATGGTCGCATTTTTATATCTTCCACCCGGCTGGACGGTGTTTTTACGTTGCGGCTAGCTATTGTATGTTTTCGATCCCATAAAGAAGACGTTGATGTAGCCATTTCAGTACTTCGAGAATTGGCAGAAGCCTAAATTCCACACAAAACACGATTCGCATGCTACCTCCGACTTCGGACCAAAGTAATCCGCTGAGCCCTTTTTTAAAGTTTGCCTTGCAACTTGCTGGGGTGGCTGCCAGCGAAATCATGCCACGATTTCAACAGATTGAAGCTCGTTTCAAGGGCGACGGAACGCCAGTTACCGAAGCGGATTTGGAAGCCGAACGCGTGATGAGAGAGCTCATTGCCATCACGTTTCCGGAGCATGGCATTATGGGCGAAGAACATCCTGAAGTGACCAGCAAGGGCGAATACACCTGGGTTTTGGACCCTATTGATGGGACGGCATCCTTCGAATTGGGTGTTCCAACCTTTGGAACGCTCGTTTCCTTGCTAGAAAATGGTCGCCCCATCCTGGGGGTCATCAATTTTCCGGCCTTAAAAGAAACGGTTTATGCCGAAATCGGCCACGGATGTTGGTACCTCGACAAAATGGGCGTGCTTACCCGACAGCGCGTGTCTTCAGCCAAAACATTGAACCAATCCTATGTCTCCACAACGGGATTGTATGTAACAGAAGTCAATCCTACCCAAGGGTATACCTCCTTTTCAATCACCCCTTTGGTTCAACAAGCCAAACGATTTCGATTTGTCGGTGACTGCCTTCAACATGCACTGGTTGCAAGGGGGCTATTGGACGCTGCGCTCGACACTAAAATGAATCCTTGGGATAACGCAGCGATTATTCCGTGTATTCTTGAAGCGGGAGGCTCGGTAACATCGGGCACGGGCGAAACCGATAATCTGGTATTTGCCAAGAGTTTGCTTTCGTCTTGTACGTCTTCCTTGAGTCAAGAAATCGTAGCCACTATTCAACCAAAAACGACGAATATGTAGCCCATCAGGAGCATTGTAGATAAAAACGGATATATCAAGCCATGGAATGGATGGCGGAGGGCAATCTCAGAAACTGGAAGTGCCTTAATGCTAGGATGCTTGGAAGACTAAATAAGTTATAAAACGAAAAAAGGCGTATCGATGGATTTGAATCTTACAGGGAAGGTATTTATGGTGGCGGCTTCGTCGAAAGGGCTGGGTTTTGCCATTGCAGAGGCGCTCGCTCGCGAAGGTGCCTTTGTTTCCATGGGCAGTCGATCGGAATCCGCCATTACTCAAGCAGCCCATCAGCTAAGCGCGAAATATGGAGTTAAAGCGCACGGTTTTGTGCTTGACGCTTCATCCTCACCATCCATCGAACAATGGACGCAAAACTCCCTCGCGATGTTTGGTAGAATCGACGGATTGGTTGTAAATGCCGGCGGTCCTGAACAAGGGATGTTTGATAATTTGACGGATGAATCCTGGACCGAAGCCTTTGAATTGTCCCTTATGAGCGCGGTCCGCATGATCCGTAACGTGTTGCCTACCATGAAGAACCAGGGTTCAGGAAGTATTTTGACACTCACCTCCTCTTCTATTCGTGAACCCATCGACGTCTTGGTGTTATCGAACGTATTTCGATCGGGCGTTTTGAGTTTGGTTAAAAGCTTATCCGTGGACTTAGCATCGTACGGAATTCGGATCAACAACCTGGTCCCAGGTCAAATTGCTACGGATCGCATGCAAGCGAACGATGTGTTTACGGCTGAAAAAAGGGGTGTCGACTTAGCGAAACACATCACCGCTCGCCAAGCGGCGATACCCATGGGGCGCTATGGATTGCCTGAGGAGTTCGCATCCGCTGCAGCTTTCTTATTGTCCGAGGCTGCATCGTACATAACCGGCACGTCACTCATTGTTGATGGTGGAAAACTTAAGGGTGTAGTATAAAATGTCGTTCGATATAGGGCTTTCCGTTTCTCTATGAGAAACCTTGCTCTATTTGAATTTGATCAACTGCCATACACATCTTTTTACCGTTCCTAGTGCACCCGACGGCCTGTTTGGTCCGCGAATCATTATGCGGCTGCTCTCCAATCGCGTACTCCGGAGGGGTATCTTCCTCTTTGCAACGTGGATTGGCCACCGTTTCAGGACCAATCGCTTTGATCGCCTGGCTGCATTTGCAGGGATCGGTTCGCTCGAGACCCAGGAAGATATTTTCAATCTCCTTCAAGGATACTACCCCGCTTCGTCTACCTTTATTGTGCTCCCGATGGACTTTACGTTT